>Ga0126380_10000001_pt1 | contig 56585 bp, 78 predicted proteins | sample PanSoiMetPlot_26_FD_92544 | JGI IMG/M metagenome (GOLD analysis project Ga0126380, IMG submission 92544) | Tropical forest soil microbial communities from Panama - MetaG Plot_26 | ecosystem: Environmental > Terrestrial > Soil > Tropical forest > Bulk soil | place: Panama | collected 2016-02-17
CCGAAATTGCGGATATCAAATAGTTCCGCTAACGTCCACGGGTCAATCGGGAAGCCTCTCATCTGAAGCTGGAGATAGAACAGACGCCGCGAGATCGAATTGAATTCGTGTAGCGAGTAGGGCATCACGCTGAAGCTGAAATTATTTTTGTGCCATCTCGCCCTTTCAAACTGCGGCACCAGTTCTCCACGCTCGAAGTAGGCTTCCCATTCCATGGGAGCGCCTACTTTGCGGCGCATTTCGATGCTGCTGAGGTCCGGTCCTTCCACCGATTTCCAGTCGCCTTCATGGACGTAAGGAATGAGCGTGCCGGGGCGGTAATCGTAATCCTCTTCCGCGAGGCCGTCCGGTCCAATTAACTGCATTCTTTTGGCGGCGGTATAGAACTGGAAGAAATTGCTCTTCCAGAGTTCGCCCAGGTTGCGGATGGATTCCTCCATGTTGCGGCTCTGATCTTTGATGAGCGGGCCGAGTTGCTCCATGAGCCGCTCCACGCTGTCGCCGGAGGGAAGCTGGCGGGCGCGGGCCAGGGCCTGGGCGTCGGCAACGCCCATCTGGTCTTTGATCATGCTGTTCAACATCTGCTGAGCTTGTAAGTAGTGCGCCGGGTAGTCATACCATTGAAACGGCAGTAACGGCCCCATCTGCTGCGCCAGCGGCACCATGGACAGATCCAGTCCGACCACCTGATTGGGAATTCTGGTATTGATGGTTTGCGCCAGTGCGCTGGCCTGCGAATTGCGGTCGAAGGCTCGCGGCGGACTCAACCTCGCATTCATGGCATCGACCATGCCGCGCCACATGTCGATGCTGGCGTTCTCGATGGACTGTCCGTATCTGGTGATGGGGAAGCCCAGATAATTCCAGGCCCAGTCGTCGGCGCGAAGCATCGCGACCGGAACTTTGGCGTGCCAGTAGGGCGAGGCCTGACACTCTGGATCGGGATTGACCACCACTCCCAGCGTGTCCGTGCCCACGGCGATCACCAGCCGCCGGTTGGGATACATCAGGCAGTCTTCCCTGGTGGCTTTGCGGGTGATGGGCTGGCCGTTACGCGAGCCGACCGGGATCTCCTGGCCCACGAAGGGAACTTCGTAACTCCAGCTGGTGCCCCAGATGCCGTCCGGGCCTTTCATCTGGATCGGCACCCCGGTATCGTTCACGCTCTCCCGGTCATCGCAGTAGACGTAGAAGACATCGACCATGGCCCAAGGCGCGGCTTCGTGCTCGTAGCGTGCGCCCTGCCCGAACCGTTTCAGGACCGCCGTAGCAAATTTGACAGCTTGCGAGATCACCGTGCCGTGGCCCGCGCGGGCATCGCGGGCGGGTTTGATCTGATCCACGTAGAGCGGGAATAACCGCCACGCCTCATGGACCGGGGTCTCTACTCTCAGCGCTACCGCATAGGCTTTTTGCAGATCGTGCTGGCGCCCCATGCCGATGGGCAGCACGTCCAGCGGACCGTAGGCATCCCACACGATGTCGCCTTTCCCGTGATACCAGTAGTGCGGATCGTAGCGCGTGCCCACGTAGCCGGTCCCGGCGATGCAGGCGAACTGCCACGCCTTGCGCAGTTGCCGGTCGGCGAAGGTCATGCCCTGCCACGCCATAAACGATTTGTTCAGAATCGTGGTCTGCTTGCGGAACTCCTCCAGTTCGCTTTTGAATGCCGGGATAATTCGGATATTGGTCTGGGCCGCGATCAGTTCCTTGGCGTTGCGCACCGTCTGGTCGGTTCGCATCTTCGACAATAGGCCGATGGGAGTGGACTTCGGTTCGGCGTTGACCAGATCGATGCCGTCGGTAATGAACGGAAATGCCGGCTGTAGCCGCAGGTAGCTGCGGCCGTCGCTGATCACATCGCGCGTCCAGGCGAGCAGGCTCTCGGGCGTCGAGATGTCGCGGTTAGAGGCTAACGAATCCGAATCAAAAGGCGCGGGACATAAATACGCGCTGTCGATCCCCGGCATACGGCCATTCTACTGATCCGTAGCACGAATGCCAATATTCGTAGCACTAGCTTTTCTTCTCCCGCCATCCGGTTTCCGGCCCCGAATACGAGTTGCGATTGCCGCTATCGTAGCTCAGCACGTTGATATGGAAGTGGGGATCGATAGCCTTGCCGCGCTTGCGCAGCCGCACCTGATCGGTCCATTCGCGCACGCGCCGCCGCAGGGCTTCCGCCCTGGCGTTGGCGCAGCCCCGCGCATCCTCGTCTCTTCTGCGCTCCTTAATCCCGGCATCGTCGAGTGCGTGCCGCATTTCCCTGTCCGCTTCCATTTTGCGGCGCTCGATGTCGTTCATGCGCGACACGAAGCGATCCGCTTCGCGGAGATTCTGGATCTCGACCCGGTGATAACCGTTGGGACATGGCTCGTTAGTCTGGCCAGGAAACGAGTACTTCTCGCTGTCGGCGTTCGACTGCCAGACCACGATGGGAGCGAAGCGCTGGGCCGCAGATTCGCGGATCGCCCCGTGCGGGCAGAACGGATATTCCCCGAATTCGATCTCATGGCCGCAGTCAATGCAGGTGGTAGTCATTTTTGTGGGGTCACCGTGACAAACGGGCTCTTGAGCGAGGTGTTGTAATTTTCCGCGATACGACGGATCAGCGCGGCCACTTCGGCAGGCAGATGAGTCTCGAAGCTTTTGAGGTATAGCTGACGCATGTCTTCGTTGAATTCGGGGCCTAAACTGCGCGGGCTGGCCGCAATGTAAGCAGGTAGTTCAAAATTTTCACTTCCAGCCAGATTGTGTTCACGAAAACCTTTCTCGGCAGCTTGTTCGATTCCCCGCATAGAAAACATATCGCCTATCGCGGGATGGTCAGGATATGACCAGGGATACGAAACAATCGGAGGATATTTGCCTTTTTCGAGATTCTGCGCCCCTCCTTTTTCCAGTGCCGCATGGACATCCTCGTGAGCGACGGTCTCTCCTACCGTCCAGTAAGGATTCCTGCGTCCAGCGGTTATGTGAATCTGAGCGGGCAATTCTTCTGGCGGGCGCAACTGATCATAATGGAGGACGGTTGCCGGATGAAACTGTCCAGGAACATAATCTTCATCCTTATAGCGTTGAGATAATTCCGTACCTTCATATACTTCGGGAGATTGAAAATAAATCGGTGTTTTGGTGAAGCGGGTATAGGCGTGCGGTCCATAAGGGATATTGGTTCCTTTGTAAAATGTTTGTCCATGCCTGAACTCCGGCTCAATGCCGTACCCGGCTTGTATCTCATCGGGATCTTGCTTCATCCCCGCGAGGCCCGTCAGATGCTTTCCGAGTTTGCGCTTATCAGCCATCGCTCACCGCTTTCGGACACCGGGTGCTATCTTCACCGTTGGATAGCGGTCGCGGATTTTCGTCCAGAAGTAGGTTCCCGAACCGCCGGTCTGGACGAAGTTGTGAAATTCCGTGAGCGGAACCCCAGCGTACTGATAGATGCTGCCGTCGTGAAACTGGATGGTCAGCACCTGGGAATCGGGGTCATAGTTGTGGCTCATCAGGTGGGACGATTGCGAGGTGTTCATATTCTGCGCTCCAGAATCTCACGCCAGACGCGCTCACCTTCCGCAATTTCGCGCCGGTGCTGCAAGCGTCCCTCCGGGGTGCGCTCCCACTCCAGGCGATTAAAAATCACCGCCAGCCGGATGGCGTGCGGATCGTGCTCGCGATAATGGCGGATCAGTTCCTCCATGAGCACCACGCCCTTGAGCGTGCGCTGGGCTTCCAGGTGTTTGCCCTCGCGCATCTCGGCCAGGGCGTGATGCACTTCCTCGAACAGCATGCGGTAGACGGAATCCATCAGTAGCTCCTTTCTTCGTAGATGCCGGTATCGCTCCGCTCCTGATAAGAGTAGGCCCACTGCGCATACTGGCGGGGCGGGGCCGCGCGGCCCACCGGGCTGCGACCGCTGTAGGCGGCGATCTTGGCGCTGCGGAAATAATCCGCGTCCCATTTATACAGGCTCACCAGTATGAATCCCAGCGCCATAATCCGGTCGTCGAATCCGCCGTAACCGGCTTTCAGGCTCTGCACGAACTGGTCGCCCTGGAGCGAGGCCATCTCCTGCACGAAGAATGGCGAGCAGATTTCGATATCGCCGTCGCGCAGCATTTTCACCAGCATTTCGATCATGCCGTCGCGGAACCAGGAATTGGTATACACGCCGATTTTGGTGTACTGATTCAATTTCGGGGAGCGCGAATCCAGTTGTTTGTCATTCCACGGGTGAAAATTCCGCCAGCCCATCTGCCGGATGATATTCTGCGCCAGATCGCCGTGGCCTTTACACTCGATGGCCAGCCGGGGCTGCTTGAGTTCGTTGGTGGCGTGGTCGGTCACCGAATATAGCGTACCCAGCGCGAGCGCGAACGGCCAGGAGTCGAGAGCGTTCATTTTTCCCGACGCGTATTCGAAGACCTGCTTGGTGGGGCCGTTGATCGAGCCTTTGCGCAGGCCTTCGAGCACGGTTCTATCTTTTTCGATGCCGTCCGAAGTATCCATGCCGATGCCGTAGGTCTCGCCGTCCACCGGCATTTCGAAGAGATAGATTTTGTCCACCCCGCTCTCGAGCGTCCACCCGTCGAAGCGCAGCGGCACCAGATCGAATTGCAGGGGATACCCGGTGGTGCGCTCGCAGCGCACGGTGATCGGCGGCAGGTTCGGGTTGCGCAGCAATTCCGCCGGTTGCAAGCGCGGGTTCACCACTTCGGCTGCGCCCACTAATCCGTAGGCTCCGATCAGTTCCTGGCGGTGGGCGTTTTCGCGGTAGAAGGTGATGGTTTCGGTATCGAATACGCTGATGGAAGTGGACTGAAATGCCTCGTCATCGTTCGCCGGCATTTCCTGTAAGAACTTGTTCAGGCGGCGTTCGCGCATGGCGCTTTCGCGCTCACATTCGTAATACCAGATCTGCTCCAGCGGCATCTGCCAGTCGCGGCCCAGGCGCGAATACAGATACTCGGTCTTCTTCACGTACTGTTCCGCGCCGTCGGCGTGCGCCCTGGCCCAGGGCAGCATGTGGATGGAGTAATCTGTAGGCACCGGATGCGCCCGTAGCCAGTGTTCCTTGGGGTAAAGACCACCGACGAACCAGGGAAGGAACAGCGGTCTCAGGCGTGAGCGCCGCTCGGGCCATCCGGCTTTGGCGCTCTTCCATTTGTCGTGCCACCAGTTATTCATCCCCTTGGCGGTGCTTTCCAGCGCCAGAAAAGTCTGCGGGCTGTCGTGCATGGCGCGGAGCAGCGCGGAATCGATCAAGTCGGAAACCTTGAACTCGTCGAATTCCGCCAACTCGGAAATATGAGCCTTCGTGGGCGTAGTTCCCCTGGCAATTCCCGTCGTCTGCTGGCCGTGTTGCAGAGTCAGCGCGGAACCGTTGGCCAGTTCGAGGTATTTATTCTCGCGCCGGAAGCGTTCCCCCGGCCTCATCCAGAACGGCAGGCGCACCAGGACGAAGTCCAGCATGTCGAACAGCAGGCCGGTCTTGTCCTCCGTGCTGCTGGCGAGAAAGGCGTTGGTGTGCGCCTGGAACAGCACCGAGTGCAGCAGGATGAGGCTGATGATGCGGCTCAAACCCAACTGCCGGGCCTTCAGGATAATCAGCATCAGGCTGAGATCCTGCTCCTGCATCTCGGCCAGGATGGAGAGGAAAATCTGCTGGCTGATCCAGGGGTCCATGCGAACCACACGGTCTTCTTCGTTTTTGATCCAGCAGTAGCGGGAAACGAAATAGGAAAAATCAGCCCGGCAGAGGATGCGCTCGTTGCGGATCAGTTTGGTTTCCTCGGCGGTGAGGGTGTCACGCCAGTCCTTTGCCGGATCTCGCTTATTGACGCTCTCGCCGACTTCGTTGTTTTCGATCAGGCTGTTGAAGTGGAGCGTGTAGCGTTCCGCTTCCAGGACGGAGTGATATTCGGGCCGGAAGTTGCCGCGTTGCATCGCCCATTGATTGAGCGTGGCCTCAATCGCCTTCGGATGGAACATCGGATTTCACCACGAACGGGGTTTCGAGTTGCCGCGACATCTCGATCACCTCCTCGTCCATCGATTTCAAGCGACCGCTGATGTCCTCCCCGGCCAGCTTCACGGCACCGGCCTGAGCAGTGGGAGAGTTGATGATGTTGATCGATGCGCCCTTCTTGTCGGGCAGACAGCCCCAGGCGCGGAACAATAGTTCCCGGTCCCGGTAATTCTCTTCCTGGTAGGCGAGTTTCACGGTGCGCTCCAGCAGATCCGGCTGCGCAATCGCGCTGACCATGCTGGATTCGGCGGCTTTCGATTCCCACAGGCCACGGCAGACGGCTCCGATCAGATCTCCCGGCGTGACTCCGGCCAGATCGCAGAGTTGCTCCGGCCAGACCTCGCGCCGGTCGCGCGGCGTCAGCGCCTGATACACATCGCGCACCTTGGCCATTTCGCTGTCGCCGTTGCGTGCCGCCAGATCCACATACTGGATGTAATGTCTCCAGGTCGGCTGCACATGACGGAAAGCAACCGACAGCGGGCTGCGTGTGACCAGGGCAGCGCCGATCTTAACGGCCAGCGGTTTCGGGGGAAGCGCTGGTGGCGGTACCGGCGGGTTTTCGCTCGCCTCGGTCGGGTCGCTCGGCGCGGGCAAAGAGCGTTTTCCAATCCTGCGGCGGCTCCCATTCTTCGCCATAGATATTCCTTTGCTCGATCTCCCAGGATGCAAGGGCTTCGGTCATGGCTTCGGAGCCGGGGACGACCCGGTAGCGCTCGGCAAAGGCATCCTGCTCCTGGCGGATGCGCTCCAGGTCCTCGGGGCTGATGGTGTGCAGATCGTCGAGCGTGGCCTGATGGATGGCACGCGCATCCGGCTCTGGAGGAAAGACCAGCTTCTCCAGCAGGAAGACCAGTTTTTCGAGCGCTCCCGCCACCCGCTCCAGATCGACGTGCAGTTCGACCAGAGTCATGAGAATTTGAGCGCCGGTTTCGGCTTCCAGTGCCCTTCGCTCTGGCGGGCGACTTCGTTTTCCAGATCGGTCAGACGGCGGTTCACGCTGTCGAAGATGGCATCGGTCTCCATGCGGGAGAAAACCATTTCCACCTGATCGGGAGCGATGGCGTTGACCAGGAACGAGCCTTCGAAGTGCAGCGCGAATAGTTGCAGGCTCCCGTCGGGCCACTGACCGGTGACGATGGCCGGAATGCGGCGCGTGTCGCCGCTCGTGCCGCGCGAGCCGGGGGCTTCGAAGCGCACGATGGAACCGACTTCGATCTGCTGGACGGCGGTCATTTACCACCTCCGAAACGCCACGCATCGCGATTATTCTGGCCGCGCCGCAAGCCCGCCGGTCCCTGGTCGATCTTGGCGATAGTCGCGTTGCTGGAGGTCGGCATACCGTCGATCATGCCGTCTCCCGTGCGGCTGACTTTGAGTCCCGGCAGATCTTCGATCTCGCGGCCTTCGAGCGAGTGGGTGTCGCTGGTCACGATCTGCGCTCCGATTTCGCGCGGTCCACGGGCCGGTCGCGAAACCGGGAGATTGTGCATCTCGCGGATCTTGTCGGGGGGATGCCCGCCGGGAACCGGAGCGGCAATATCCACGCTTTCGGCAACGATGGTGTCCATGATAGCTGGGGTATCCAGGACCACGTCGCACATATCCCCGATGGTTACCGTCTCCGGGCTGGGCTGATCGGCCCAGATTTGCAGTTCCACGCGCAGCGTCATGCGAACGCGCGGCAGAGTCAGGTGGGGCTGGAAGTAGGGCACGTTGCGGACAATCTGCTGGAAGCGGTTTTCCAGCACATGCGCGACTTCCTCGCCGGAGAGTTCGTTGAACGTCAGAGTGGTTGGCAGTGCCATCAGGTGATGATCTCCACGTGCAGCTTTGCGCCGCCTGCTTCGGAGTAGACTTGCATCATGCCTTGGGGGGTCCCGGTACCGGGGAAACTGGCGCGATAGATCCGCTCCGGCCCTCCAGGGCTCAGCGAAGCCCCGTAGTTGGTGCAACTGAGCGGAATCGCGTCGTAGATCTGGCCCAGAAATACCGGACCAGAATTCGACGGATCAGCCGAGATGCGGAATTCCACCCCGGTACCGGGAGCGTTGGGATTCAGTTGCTGGTGGATCAGTTCGAGCACACCCACCGGCTTGTCGGCGGGCACGGTGATGGTGCCGGACACATACGGGCAGGGGGTGGAGGGTGTGGGCATCATGCGGCCAGTCTCACGGTAATGGTCGCGCCCCGGCCAATCAATGGGGTCAGCGCCGCGCAGTCGGGATTGTCGATGTCCTGCAACACCTGACAGACGCAGGGTGCGCCCGCGATCACGCGCAGACCGGCGGGTCCGTCGGGGATGACGATGCCGTTGTCCGCCGTGCCGGGAGGGAGCGTGATCGATTCCGGGTCGTTGACTGCCGGATCGGCATCGGCGCGGTAGTAAACGGTGCAGGGGCCGAGATTCAAAATATTCACCCGGTAACTGCCGCAGAAACCCGTGACCAGATGACACAGGGTTTCGTGATCGAGCGTGATGGTGTTGAACGTCTTCAAGGTGACCGTGGGTCCGGCGATGGGACGGGGAATCGCGGGAGGAGTCGTGGGCTGGCTAGTGATGGCCATTGGCGGATTCTTTCGGCGGCGGCAGTTGGGCGACCAGCGGATCGTACCAGAATAAGTCGCGAGCGGGAACGATTCTGGCGATATCGACAGCCTTGCAGATGCGTTCGATATCGTCAGTCTCCAGCCGGTACTCCAGCGGCTGGATCGTGGTGTCCCAAACCACGTATTCCTTGTTGTCGGCAACTTTCACTTTGCGCCAGCCGATGGCTTCGCGCTCCTGATCGTTCAGGTCGATGGAGTTGGCAAGCTGGCAGGTCTTCCAGACTTCAAAGCGGCCCACGACCTCCATGGACTTCAGGATGGCCACCAGATTCAGGCGCTGGGTGGAATCTAAGTTGAGGGTCATATCATGATCTCGGCCACCACCTGCACCGCCGCCTGCAGATTGGGATCATCGGTATTGGCACCGTTCTGCTGAACGTTGACGTTCATGACCACGGCGGGAACCAGGGTCTGCGCCGTCTGATCGGGAGTCTGCATAGTCCGCTGCGCCCACTGGAAGCGGGAATTGCCCAAGGGGCCGGACTGCAGAATATATTGAGCATAGGTCAGCGCCGCTACCTTGACCCGTCCACGGAAGGTCGGATCGTTCATCAGTTGCGCTGATTCTTCAAAAGTCATAATCACTCCTTCCTAAGGAAGTACCTGTACTCCATTAATGCGAACCACGCCGGTCAGATTGATGTCACCTACCACGTCGAGCGCATACTGCGGATTCGCCATCCCCACGCCAACCCTGACCGGCGCAATATTCAGCGGATCCATAATTTGGGTTGGAATCGATCCCAGTACAATCACTCCATTGCTGACCAGATACAAATTTGCATTTGCCTCAAGAATACTCAACCACATAGGAATGGCTTGGCCGGTAGGCGAATACGTAGAAATCAGACCGCCCTCAGCGTGCATAAACATGTAAATACCGTCTCGATTGAGGTTCGTGGCACTGATGTATTGGGATGACTCTATGTCGCCGTTCACGTCGAGCGCCCTCTGGGGATTCAGCGTATTGACTCCCACGTTGCCGCCCAGCGGGTTTAATACTAAGGGGCCTGCCAAACTAAGTCCATTTCCCGCTTGCATCCAAACCGCCCAGGGAGAACTAGTCGATACACCAAAGCCGAACTGTACATTGGGGACTCGGAGCATCAGATTCCCTGTCCCTATCGCACCCAGCAATGGGTCGATCAAATTGCCCCTGATCACGACGTCGCCGTTGATGCCGTTCGCCTGAATCCTCATGCGCTCTTCGCTATCCACGAAGAACACCATGTCGCCCCTGATAATTCGGGGATCGACGGTGGTGACCTCGGTCACTTGAGTGCTGATCCGGTTTCCAGTGCTCGTCGGGACGGTGAAGAATGGAGTCCAGCCGTACCACTCTACGCTTTCCAGATAATCGCCGGATGAGATATTCCGCTCGGTGACCAGCGCGCAGTTGCCCCGGAGCATGGCGTTGCCTGCAACGTCCAGAGTCTCGTAAGGAGGATTCGGCGAGCTTATGTTCTGTATCCGCAGTCCCAACGGAGTGATGGATACCCAAGGTGTGTTTCCGGGTCCGGACAAACCGTATCCCGAAGCGCCAGAAAAACCTAAATTATTCAAATAGGATTGAGCGAGTATCGTGCCGGAATTGCTGCGCCAGTAAACCGTGGGATATTCGCTGGCGTCAACGTACAAATTCGATTGGACACGGCCCTCGCCCCCTACGTCGAGCGCATAGGCGGGGTTCGGTTGATTGATGCCCAACCGCGCATCCGGATTATTCCAGATCAGATTCCCGCTACCGCCGAACTGCCCGTTGTCGTTCCACTGCACGGCCATGTTCGGAGGCGCAGGAAGCCCGCCGGTAGAGGAAATCTGTATCCGGTTGGGCGGCACGTGGGTGATGGTGATGCCGGGACCGGCGAGGATATCATCGAGGTCGGCGTCCTTGCCGGGGGGACCGGGAACCCAGCCGAAATTGGTGAAGCCGCCTGCCGCCATTTCAATGACGAGGGTACAACACTAGTCAGGACTAGCGCTAGACTAGCCGCATGATCGACTGGAGCCAACGCATCGATGAGCTTGCGGTGTGTCTGAGCCGGGAATACCGCATGGAAGACCGGGCCGCCCTGGAAATTCTGCTGTCGGCCCTGGTGCCCTGCCCGCGCACCGCGAACCTGTGGATTGTGCTCGAAACCAACTTTTACGGGCGCAACTGCAACCCCGGCTGGTTCTCGCTGGGCGAGACCTGGAGTCCGGTGTCGCTATCGCAGATCCGCACCCGCCATCCCTGGCGGGAAATCGAGGCCATGGTGAAGGAGCTTCTGGACACCGAAGAGGAGCACCTGTTCATCGAGCCGGATTTCGAACGCTACCCGATGTTCAGCCGCATCTCCAATTCCCTGTTTGTGCTCGACCGTTCGCTGAGGCTGCGGGCCGTCACCCCGCGCACACCGGGCGATCATCTGATGGTGGTCGATCAGCGCGAGCAGGAGCGCATCACCGATCAGGTGAACGCCTACACCCGCGCCGTCATCCTGGACCCGGCGGAATCGCGGCCAGCCGATCCGCCGAAATTTCACGAACCAGCGCATTTCGCTTATACCATCGAACTGGTGGAGCGGCTCTCGCCCTGGTTCCGCGACTGGACCACGCTGGCCAGAAATTTCCCGCTGCTGGCGGTGCGCCACGCGTGGCTTTACGGGCGCAGCGAGACCGGGCCGGAAGATCTCGCCCTGCTGGCGCGGATGGCGCACGATTCCATCCCTCCCTGGATCGAGACCGCGATCCGCATCCTGCTCGAAGGACCGGGCACTCCCGCGCGGCTCGAAAAAGCCATGGGGCTGGAGGAAAAAACCCGGCGCAGCGGCCACGGGGCGCACCGCGAACTGATCCGTCTGCGGCGGCGCGGCCTGATCCAGTGGAACCAGCAGAAGTTCCACTGGAGACTGCGCGAGGAACACCGCCAGGGGTTAAGCCAGCTGATCGAGGGCACGGCCTTCGGACCACAGGCACAGGCGGCTTAACCCAGGTACCAGATCCTCTATTTCCCCTAGCTATTCCGAGCCAGTACGGCAGTCACGGATTCTTTGTGCATAAACTAAACCAATTGCCGTCACTGCCGTTTTTTCCGCTACGTAACAGGAATTAATCAGTACGTCTAAATGCATGCATTTCAGGTAGATACAGCCTTACTAACGCTGTGTCAGCCACGTCATCAACCGGTTACGAAAGTTTTTAAAATCATAGTAAATCTACACACGTTACCTCTATCTAGATGAAAAGCATGCAGTTACAAGCAGATTCACTGGAAATTACAGCGGCGCTATAAAAAGTACCAGCGCTGTAAATTGCAGACCGCAAAGCAGGGGCGTATTATACGGGCATTGTACGGTTGCAACCTACAGAAAGCAAGGTACTAAGGTGTTTACGGCGAGACCTGAAGCACCCACTGAAAGTTAGAAATTACACTCATGGCGGTAAGAAATGAGGAAGCCAAGCACTAAAACGGCCATCGTCTATCTGCAAGATCACACCTGGATTATGCGGGAGAAAAAACGACTCTTCCGCGAGACCAAGCAACCCCTCACCGTACCCGCGTTTCTGCACGACTTCGTGTTTATCCCGCGCCAGAACGGGCATCCCCCGCCGGACGAGGTGATCGAGTGGTACAGCGTTCCCGAGGGGCCGTGCAACCATCTGAACGGCACCTGGACGCACCTGACCGGCGGCAGTTTGGAGCAAGCCATGGGCTTCGGCTGGATGGCGGCGGTCCACCCCGAGGATCTGGCGCGGATTCAGCCGGTGATGGACGCCGCCATGCCGCTGAAAAAGCCCTACACCTACGAATTCCGGCTGCGACTGGCCAATGGCGAGTACCGCTGGATGCGCTGCCAGGGCGTGCCCCATTACGCCGCCGACGGCACCTTCCTGGGGTACCGCGGCACCGCCCAACCCTTACCCTAACTTTTTTAGCGAGGTTTTCATATGAATGCCATAGAAGACGCCACCCGTGTGCCCGCACGCGAAATCGCCAGCCAGCGGGGCATGTCGCGCGACGACATCGAACTGCTGAAGGACACCATCTGCAAAGGTTCCCGCGACGAGGAGTTGAAGCTGTTCGTACGCGTAGCCGACCGCCTCAAACTCGATCCCTTCGCCCGCCAGATCTATGCGGTGAAGCGCTGGGACGGCACGCTCAAGAGGGAGGTTATGACGTTTCAGGTGGCCATCGACGGCTTTAGGTTGGTCGCCGAACGCAGCGGGCGCTACCAGGGGCAGGACGGGCCTTACTGGTGCGGGGCGGACGGGGTCTGGCGCGATGTCTGGCTGGATGAAATGCATCCCCCGCGAGCCGCCAAGGTGGGCGTGTATAAGTCCACCTTCGCCAAGCCCCTGTATGCGGTCGCCCGTTATGCGGAGTACGTGCAGCTGACGCGCGAGGGTCATCCGAACGCGATGTGGACCAAGATGGCCAGCGGCCAGTTGGCCAAATGCGCCGAAGCCCTGGCCTTGCGCAAGGCTTTTCCCGAAGAGTTGTCCGGTATTTATACCGGAGACGAAATGGCACAGGCGGATAACCCCACGGTTCCGCCCGCGCCTGAGGCGGCGGTGAGGGCCGTACCTTCACCGCCGGCATCCGCCCAGGGCGTGCCGGAGGAGGTCGAAATGATCTGGGAATCGATGAAGACGATCAAGGACGTGTGTGCCATCTTCGCGCAGCTGAAGGCGCGGCTGATGGCCATCGATCAGGCAGGCGGCGAAGCCGAATACTACCGGATTTTAAAAGAGCACGGCAAGGTCGAGCACGCCAACCAGTTGAAGCGCAACGCGGCCAGGGTGTGCAGCCTGAAGCTGTGGGAGACGATCCAGCGGGTCGAGGCCCTGGTAATGGAGATGACCGACGATGGAGACAACGCTGTACGCGATCACTGACGAACTGGCGGCGCTCATGAATTCCTACGATCTGTGCGAGACGGAGAGCGAGCGCAGCGCCTGCCAGGGGGAGATTCAGGCTGTGGTGGAAAAGCTGGTCAAGAAAGTCGATGGCTGCGCACACTATCTGGCTCACCTGGAGAGCCAGTCCTCGCTGGCCAGTGCGGAAATCGACCGCCTGAAAAAGCGGCGGGATTATTTCGAACACATGCTCGACCGGCTGCGAGGGTACATCATCCGCGTGATGCAGATGCAGAACGTAAAAAAGCTCGACGGGGAGACCAACTCGCTGGCTCTGCGGCAGAATCCGCCCTCGGTCGAGATCACCGACCTCGATCTGGTCCCCGCCGAATACAAAACCGTCAGGACCGAGACCAGCCCCAACAAGACCGCGCTGCGCAAAGCCATGGAGGGCGGCGCGGACATTCCCGGTGCCGATCTGGTGTTCGGCAGCGTGACCCTGGTGCGGCGATGAAAAAAATGCGCTCGCGCGAGGAGATCGCCAGCCGCTTGGCGCTTTACGCGGAGAGCCTGATGGACGCGGAAACGGCGGACCAGATCTACCAGGGCGACCAGCCGCGCCGCGAACAGGCCGAGCATTTCACAGCGGCGCTGGTGTGGGCGCTGGGCGAGGACAATCCGGACATGCGCGAGATGCGCGAGTGGCTGCAATACCGGCTGCGCACTCTGGCCATGATTTTCTTTAAGGAAGGCAGACGATGAATTACCCACGGACGCTTTTATTTCTGGCGGGGCTGATCCTGCTGGTGCTGGATGCGCTGGAGATCACGGTCCCCAGGTGCAAGCTGCAATCGGCGGGGTTGTGCCTGTGCTTTCTGGCGGAGATGCTGCGATGAGCGACACCACCTTCGAGAAGCACTACACGATTGCGCAACTGGTCGAATGCTGGGGCCTTTCCACGGCCACGGTGCGGCGCGAGGTGATGAACGAGGAAGGCGTGGTCAAAAAGGCCGGTCCCGGCGGCAAGATCGCCTACCGCATCCCCGAATCGGTAGCACGGCGCATTCACACGCGGCTCATCAACCCGCCCAAGAAGAATCAATTCGTCTACCCGATGCTGGCCAAATGACTTCACTTCACCTTATACAGCAGGGCTCCTCGGCGGTCGAAGGCCTCCTTGAGCACGCTGCGCAGCCGGTCGCGGCGCTCGCTGACCCACTTGGAGTAGCTGTTGCGCACCACTTCTTCGGTGTCGCCCAAGAGGTCGGCCACGTCGCGCACCGGGGTGCCGCGTTCCAGCAGGATACGCACGAAGGTGTGCCGGAAGCGGTGATGCGTGGGCCGCTCCTCGAACGGTCCCGCCAGACTCCACACGGTGTTCAGCCGCATACGCCAGGTTTTGCCGAGGGTCACGGGATCGTCGCTGGTTCGCGCCCCGAAAATATACGACCCCCACTTTTCGGCCCGCTGGCGGATGATCTCCTGCAACCATTCAGGTACCCAGGTGTCCACCCAATTTCCGTTTTTCCGCGCCCGGAAATGGATGTCGCCTTCTTCGGTCATGCGCGAGATGTGGAAGGTGGCCATATCGGAGATGCGCAATCCGGTGTAGGTGGAGATCAGCATGAACTGGGCCACGTCTTCGCCGAAAAATTTCTGGTGCGGGTGGTGGCTGGGGTAACGGCGGCAAGCGGCGAGCATACGTTCCAGTTCGGCGTCGGTGAACGGGGATTTTTCGCATGGGCGGGAAGCTTCGCGCTGGTTGCGGTTGCAGCCGCGTGCCGGGAGTTCCACCGGATTCTCGGCGATGCACTTTTTATGGCGGTTGAAAAACAGACGCAGGAAGCTGAAATTCTGCTTGTGATAGCGGATCGAGCCTTTCCAGGAGGCGCGGAACTGGGCCATATCCTCGTCGGTCCACTGATCGAGGTAGGTGTAGCGTTTCTGTTCGACGGAAAACTCCTGGAATTTTTTGAGGATTCCGGTGTAGCGGCGGACGGTGCCGAGGGCGCTCTCATTGTCCTTGTATTGGTTGAGGGTCATTTCCACGGCGGTAGAGATTTCGCGCCGGGTTTTGGCGGCGGGCGGCGGGGGAGCGCCCGGAGGGGGCGGGGTGAAGTCGTACTCCCAGCGTTCGGCCACGGCGCGGGCTTCAGCAAAGGTGATGCATTTGGTGTTGCGGCGGAATTTCGGGTTGTTGCCGAGCTTGCCGGAAGCGTAGATGGGGCAGCCGCATTTCTTCCATTTGGGGCGGCGCTCATCGGATTCGTAGCTCTGAAAGTCCGGTTTATGTCCGGCGGGGCAGCCGGAGCGCAGGTGACGGCGGTAGAGGTTGAGGGGCATGGTCACATGATACCAGATTCTTCCCCACTATTCCCCACTACGCATGATTTTATGCAGTTAAGTACCTTATTTTTCATAAATGTGCTGTGTGTTCAGATATTTGAGCTTAAGTCTTTAGTATCAATAATATCAACGCATTCTGCTCTTCAGGTTGTTCAGATTTTTCGCTGTTCTTCAGGTGTGTTCCCCACAATTCCCCACGGAGCCATACCATGCCGATAACCGTTTCCCATCCCGATTTTGCGGCTATCCGTCCCGATGCCGTGAAGCTGGTGCTGAACGAGGAGCAGATGCAGCGGGCGGCGAGCATGGGGTGCGCCCGCCAGTTGGCGGCGATCCGCAAGCGCAGGCCGGGATACTACGGCAACAAGGGAGAGGACGCCTGGACGCACCACATCGAGGGATGCGGCGGGGAGCAGGCCGGGTGCCTGTATTACGGGCTGGCCTGGATGGGTTATGCCCATGAACTGCGGCGCAACGGGGTGAAGCTGGCCGACGGCGGAGAGCAGGTGGAATTCCGCACCGGCCTCAGCTACCGCTGCCGCCTGATCGTGCATCCCGACGACCGGGACGACCGGCTGTTCGTGCTGGTGGTGGGCCGTATGCCGACCTATTACATCCAGGGCTGGATACCGGGAGCGGAAGCCAAGCGGGATAAGTGGTGGGAAGACCCTTCCGGCAAAAACCGGCCCGCGTATTTCGTTCCCGCGAACAAATTGCATCCACCGAACGCGTTGCAGAACCGGCTGTGGGAGTGCCCGTTTTAGGAGAAATCGATGAAGTGCAAAAAGTGTGGAGCCAATATTCCCGACGATCACGTCGCCTGTCCGGCCTGCACCATGGCGAAATCCAGACAAGCGTACCTGGAATACCAGAAACACTACCTGCCGCGCGTGATCGAGGGCAAGGCGGTGCTCAGGATCACGCGCCAGGGTGACCGGCCCTGGCATCTGGTGCTGGTGGGCGATCCTTACCATGCCTACTGCGGCGAGCCGGTGAGTCCGGCATGGAGCCAGCGGCGGGAGCATCTGGACGAGTTGCCGACCAAAGTATGCGCTCTGTGCCGGGACGTATTCACCCGCTTAAAAGAGGAGGTGACGGATGCCGAGGTTCCGGCTGACATCGGAAAAAATCCGGCTGAGTGAGAACGACGTGGAGCGGGCCTGTCTGGATCTGTTGCGGCTCAAGGGATACCGGCCCCAGCGCTTGCAGGTGGGCCGGTTCAAAACCAGCGACGGGCGCTGGATCAACGTGGGCGAGCCGGGGATACCGGATTACTGCGTGCCGCGTTTTTACGTGGAAACCAAAGCACCGGGCCACTCCCTGAGCGAGATCCAGCAGGTCAGAATCATGGAACTGGAACGTTCCTGGAACGTGCCGGTGGCGGTGGTGGATTCGGTGGAAGCGCTGGCCCGCTGGCTGGAGGAATTCGAGCAGAAGTCCAGATAAAAAAATTGTCAGCCCGCCGATCTTGGGTGAGGAGCGGGCTGACCTGTCATCAACCGTGTAAGTGAAACTCTGAATCGCAAAGCAAAGTCTAGCGGAGCAACGCTAGGTGGGTTTAGTGCTTTTCAGCATAGCAGAAAGGCGAAGCTTATGGCGGGATCGAAAACGCAGGCGGCGTCGGATCAACTGCCGACCAATCACGAAGCCGAGCGTGCGGTGCTGGGTTTTCTGCTGGCGGGCGGGAACTGGCCGGAGGATCTGGCGGTGCGCGATTTTTCGCTCGAAGTCAATCAGATCTTATTTCGCGCCATGGACGCGATTCACCTTGCGGGCGAAACCATCGAACTGCCCCGGCTCAAGGTGCAACTCACCGAGAAAGAACTCAACTACGTGGGTATCGGCTATCTGGCCGATCTGGTGTCGGGCGGCTGTTACCGGGAGATGCCAATCGCGCCTTATGTGGGCAAGCTCAAGGAAGCCACCTCCAAGCGCGACGTGCTGCACCTGGGGCATATTCTGATCGGGCACATTCACTCCGACGACCGCAGTTCGCTCGAGCTACTGGACATTGCCGGTGCGGCTCTGGAAAAGCTGCGCGAACGCGGACCCCAGCCAGCGCCGGCAGGTGCTCCGGGGTGGCCGGAGGAGATGCGTGAAGCCGCCTTTTACGGGGTGGCGGGCGATCTGGTGCGGAGGATCGGGCCGCACACGGAGAGCGATCCGGCGGCGCTCTTGTTGCAGCTTTTAATTTCGTGGGGTTCGCTGGCGGGGCGTGGTCCGTATTATCTGGCGGAAGCCGACCGCCATCACACCAACGAATTCGCGGTCATCGTGGGCACCAGTTCCAAGGCCAGGAAGGGCACCAGTTACGGCAGGATCATGGCACCCCTGCGGGCGGTGGACGAAACCTGGGCGGACACCCGGCAGGTGCCGGGTCTCGGCAGCGGGGAAGCCCTGGCGGACGCGGTGGACGTGGAGGACAAGCGGGTGCTGGTGCAGGAGGGGGAACTGGCGCGGCTGCTGGCGGTGATCGGGCGCGAGGGATCGACGGTTTCCTCGATCCTGCGCACGGCCTGGGATCACGGCACCATGGCGGTGGCGACGCGGGCCAAGAAGGTGAACGTGCAGGGGGCGCATATTTCTCTGCTGGGGCACATCACGCGCGACGAGTTGCTGCGGCGGCTGAGCGAGACCGAAATGGGGAACGGTTTCGGGAACCGGATTCTGTGGGCCTGTGCGCGGCGTACCAAGCTGTTGCCGCACGGCGGCGGCGAGATCGATTTCGGGGACGTGATTTACCGCTTGAAAGTGGCCACCGACTGTACGCGCCGCATGGGCAACACCAGGGTGCGGTTCAACCGGGAAGCGGCGGCGGTGTGGGAGCGGGAGTATGCGGGTCTGAGCGACGCGAGGCCGGGGATGCTGGGGTCGATGACCAGCCGCGCCGAGGCGCACGTGGTGCGGCTCAGCCTGATTTACGCCCTGCTGGACGCGGCCACGGAGATCGGTCCGCAGCATCTGGCGGCGGCGCTGGCGGTGTGGAGGTATTGTTTCGATTCGGCGCGGTTCATCTGGGGGGATGCGCTGGGCGACCCGGTGGCGGACGAGGTGTTGCGGTCGCTGGCGGGGGCGGGCGGGGAGGGCATGACGCGATGGGAAGTAAGCGACCGGTTTTCGGGTCACAAGAAGGCCTCGGAACTGGACCGGGCGCTGGGAATGCTGGAGGAAAGGGGCCTGATCCGCTCCGTAAACGAAAATACAAACGGACGACGGCTGACGCGCTACCGGAAGCTCTGACGGACCCTTTCTTCGCTTTTCCCGCTTTCTTCGCAAAAGGTGGGGTATGATCGCTCCGAAAGGGTGTTTTTGCGAAGAAAGAGGAGAATGCGAAGAAAGGGCCTAACACCTGGAAAGTACAGGAAAACTTTCTTCGCAACGCTTGCGAAGTCATGCGAAGAAAGCCCCCCTCAAAAGAGCTATTTCGCCGGTTATTCACCCCCTTTCTTCGCATGACTTCGCAGCTTTCTTCGCAAGGCTCATTTAAACTTCAAAAAATGCGTAGTAAGCGAAGAAAGGATTGTAACCAATGTACGTAACCAAACTTTACTGTGAGAATTCCGGGTGCAATGTACGGGAGGTGGAGGTGGTGACCAAGGACTACGATGAACCGGACCCTCAGGTCTGGAAATGTCCGGGGTGCGGGCAGGTGACGAGCGTGCATTGGCGGCGGACGTTTCGGGAGCAGGAGCGGCAGCGGTTGAAGGATGCGGTGACGACGGTGAACGCGGCGTTGTATTCGCGGGATCACGGCGGGGGGACGCCAGTGGGGGTGTTGCTGGTGGAGGCACTGCCGGAGGAGTGGAAGCCGGTTGGGGGTGGGCGATGACGGGCGAACTGGCTCCGGCGGGGCATTTCGAGGGGGATGCCGGGATCGACCGGGCAATGCGGGTGCTGGCGCACGAGCGCAGCCGGACGAACGCGGAGTGTTACCGGTTGCAGGGGATGCGGCGCAGCCACAGCGGGGACCTGTACCGGTTTTTAAAATCGCTGGCCGAGCATCCCGAAAAAATCAGGCGGGGGCGGTTTTACGGGGTGGATCTGGAGCCGCCGGTTCGCGACGTATTCGATCACATTCGGTTGTACACGCTCGGGCGCAGGCCGTATGCGGTAATTCTGCATCCGTATGCGCGGCTGGACCTGGAAGCGATGCAGGCGCTGGTGAAGTGGGCGGAGGAGGTGGGGGTGGGGATGGTGGTGGATGCGGACAGCGAGTATTATCCGGGGGTAACTTTACGGATCGCGATTTACCGCAGGGGCACGGGTTTTCCGGTGACCGATATGGTGTAACTATGGGGTAGGGGGGGGGGTTGCGGCCCCCCCTTTTTTATATCTGGTGGGCGTGTCCGAGGATGGCGATGGGGTAGGGTTTAGGGGGTTCGGTGCCGTAGTGTTTTCTATAGGCTTCGGCGTGCCAGTGGCTCAGGAAAATTTTCACGGTCCAGCGTTTACTGTGTTCGTGGAGGGCTTTCGCCGGGAGCTTGCCGGTGGCGAGGAGGGCTTTCAGGTCTGGGTCCAATTTTTTCGCGCTGGGTTCGGTGAGGCGGCGCTGGCATTCGGTCTGGAATCCTCCGGACTCATTTTTTTTAGCTTCATAATCTTTTCTCTGAAGGTATAACTTTCCGTATACGTCGTCTTTATGTCCGCTGAATTTTACGAAGCTTTCGCCCATGAGCCAGCAGAGTCTTTTCAGGCTGGCGTTCCAGGGGCGTTTTTCGCCTTTGTTCCATTTTTTCTCCGGGTTCAGTCCGGCGAAGCTCCAGATGTGACCGGCGGTGGGGGCTTTAGTGATGTCGATGTGGGCCAATAACCCGGCGCTGATGACGGGGCCGATGCCGACGATTTCCCTGGCCCAGACTCCCATAGGTTGGGCGGCGGAGTATTTATCGAGCATGGCGTGGATCTGTTTTTCGAGGACCTGGAGGTTGGTATTGAGCCAGGACATGAGTTCGCCGGGTTCCTCGCCTTCGAGCAGTTTTCTCTGCTGATTGGCGCTGGCGATACGGTAGTCCTGGAGGTCGTAGTAGGTGTTGACGAAGTAGCGGGCTTCGCGGGTGCCGAGGGTAGCGGCGGCTTTACGAAGGTCGCGGGACAGTTTCGTGATGGGGTCGAGGGTAAGTTCACTCATGGATGCGGTTCACTCTCTTATTTCGGTACTTTCAATTCGTTAGGTTCACTCAAGCACAACGGTACGTTCATCCCACTTCGGTTCACTCCATCATACGGGGACACTCTGTACACATGGTTCACTTCTATAGATCGGAACTCTCCGATTTCTCGGTTCACTCAGTTTGTTCGATACTATTCCCTGCTTTCGGTTCACTTATCGGGATCGGTGCTCTCATTCGCAACGGTTCACTCTCGTATCCCGAAACTTTCTAGTATCACGGTTCACTCTGCGACCACGGTACACTTCCAGATCGCGGTTCGCTTTTACTCCACGGTGTGGTGTCTTATCTATCGGCTCATCGGCTCGCTCACGATTCTCGGGTTACTTCTGTTTAACGGCTCGCTCGGTACATACGGTACGCACGAGTGGTCCGGCTCGCTCCAGTTACTCGTTGATCTCCGGTTCCTGCGGCTCACTCTTCTTATACGGGACGATCTTTAGCTACGGTTCACTCATGTTCGACGGTACTTTCTTAATTGACGGTTCACTCGCATCATACGGGGGCACACGGTTCACTCTTATGCTACGATTCATTCTCATAGTACGGTTCACTCCATGAGAACGATACGATCCTGTGCTACGGTTCACTCGTTAATTCGGGTCTACTGACGTTGCACGGTTCACTCTCATATGCCGAAACTTTCCAGGGTCACGGTTCACTCACGTTCGACGTGGTAGTCACTCTTGTCGGTTCACTCATGCTCTACGGGTACTCAGTAAGCTTGGTTCACTCTTATTCTCCGGTACGGCTTCTGTAGGACGGTTCACTCTTTTCATTCGGTACATTCAGCGTTATCGGTTCACTGTTTTCCAGGTCCTCCAGGCGATCCAGGATCTGGCGGAGGTCGTGGGCCTGGATCAGGAGCAGGGGCTGGCCGAAGCCGCAGCGGCGGTTCAGGTCCAGTGCGGCTTTCAGGTTCAGGACGGCCTGGGAGAGCGGTTCACTCATTGACATCGATACGATCAACGTTCACGGTTCGCTCATAGTAGTCGGTACGGTCTTCAACTGCGGCTGCGCTCAGCATACTCGGTACTGTCAGCGATCACGGCTCGCTCTGAAAAGACGGTACCCTCCCTCTTCACGGCTCGCTCGGATACTGCGGAACTCTCGCACGATACGGCTGCGCTCCCAGATAACGGGATTACCTCCCTATCTACGGCTGCGCTCTGAATCCACGGCACACTCCGGTCGAGCGGCCCGCTCCCATAGCACCTTATTGCTCGGCTCACTCAGGCCTTACGGGGGAAGTTCTCTGGTAACGGTTCGCTCAGATTCCTCGGAACTCTCTTATGTCTTCGGCCCGCTCCTCTTTACTCGGTACTCTCAATGCTTACGGTTCGCTCGTATTCGACGGGTTTTCCGTCTGCGCGGCTCACTCACTAACCACGGCACTCTTCTCTTCAACGGCTCGCTCTGGGACGAACGGTACCCTCTCGCCTGACGGCTAATGCTCGACAACATCGGCACGCTCCCACGTCCAAGGCTCACTCCTTATATTTCCACCAGCCGATCCAGGTGGTGGGGTACGGTTCCATTGCAGCGAAAGCTTCTACGGGAGGTTCTACGGGGTCCAGCATATGGTAAAACTCGCGCACGGCTAGCTCGCGCTGGCGATCCTGGCAGGTGCATTCCAGGCTCAACAGGCAGGCGTAGCGGTGGAGCCGGAGCAGATCCCTGGCCTGATTCCGAGTGGGCAGGGGGATTTCGCCATCGACCGGGCGATCACCGGGTTCGTCGGCGTCGGCGGTTTTCAGCGACTCCAGCAGTTCCGTCTCGTTCTCGTCGGCCTTCGAGGTCTGGTGGTCGAGGAGGTCGCGGGTGCCCCAGCGGTAGACGCGGGCGGGCGGGGTGGCCTGGGCGCTCAGGACTTTCCGGCGGCGTTCCAGACCTTTCACGATTTTCCTCTCCGGGCCTGCCGGTCGAGGTATGCGGACAGGTCTTCGGGGCGGAACCGGACCAGGGAGCCTACTTTAATAGAGATGAGTCCGTTGCCGCGCAGGCGTTCCAGGGAGGGAACCGAGATATTCAGGTATTTCGCCGCCTGCTGCTTGGTCAGCAGATACGACTCCAGCTTCTTCATGAAGCCAGCATATGGTATCAGGGCTACTCAGGACAACCCAGGAAAATCCCCATGAGGTGGGTTGCCGCGCCCCCGGTATGCCCTAACGGGAACGCGGCCTACGAGAGACACAACCCACACTGAGGGTAGCACACTCTGGGTTACCGGCTCACTCTCGTGTAACGGAACTCTCTAGGATTACGGCCCGCTCACAGGAAACGGAACTCTCGGTCATCACGGCCCGCTCCCACTGCACGGAACTCTCTCTTTATACGGCTCGCTCGCTCACATCGGCACCCACCGGAAATTCGGCTCACTCGATACTGGCTGGAGTGCGGCTCAGGGCCGAACGAAGCTAGTGTTTCACATCTGCTTCGCTCTTCCTTCCGCCGCGATGTCGGCTGCAATTATCTAAGAAAAACAGGTGCGCGTGAAAGCGGAAAATTTAACGCCACCAACGAAAAAACACAAAACCCGAAAAATTCTGTACGGATGTGAAGCTAAGCCCCAAATTCCGGCCCCCTGGCCCCGGACAAAGGCGGCGCATCCGGGCACAGCACCAGGGGAATCCCTGAGGTCCAGGGTAGGGCAGGGGTTCAGGAGTATAAGGTCTTAATGTAACCGGAGTCTAGGTTACGATAATGCCTGTTATCGTAACCTGGGAAAGGGGTCGCTTGCGACCCCTAACGCTGCGGTTGCAAGCAACCGCGCTAACGCGCTAACGCGCTATTTACGGGGCGAATCGCGCAATTTTCTCCCGCCCTATCCGCGCTATGTTGCCACTGTTCACATCATGCTGTTTTTCTAGCAGAATGCTCGCCGCCCCGTTCCCGTGCTCAGCCGCATCGTATCACGAATGTTGCGCATCGTGCTACGCACGCCGCCATCTAGCATGTATCGTACCAAGTTAACATGGCACGGGAAATGCGTATCGCCTGTGGGTATCCTGTGCAAGACCTGTGAAGATCTTTGCATCTCACTGATACGGTTATATTTAGCCTGTATTTCAGACAGGCGTATCGGATAGGTTTAGAGCAGATTTATATCTACTGTATTATCAGTAAGATAGCATGAACAGATGGCGAAACTGTTAACGTTATCATGCGTATGGCCATTCTCACGGTTTGCTCCCGAGGTAGCGTAGCGGCGGAGCGTCGCGCGAACCAGCCACGAGGCTAGAAACGTTACTGGCAAGAATACATTTCAGACCTGTATATACCGGAATAACCGATACCCCGTCAACCCGCGTGAAACCGCACCGGATTACCGGTTTGTGGGTAGTCTCACATTTTACTGGTTACGATATTGGCTAGATTGCAACCTTTGGGTAACTAGCATCGTCATAAGCTACAGTATGCCTATCAACGAAAACACAACCACTCAACCGGTAAGCAACGTCTGCCGACGCTGCGGTACCGCAACCGAAACCCTAACCCAAATTTATCCGCGCTCGAACCCCTACCACAACGGATTTACACGCGAACAGTTACGCGCATCCTATCTATGGTGCAACGCGTGTTGCTCCACTCACAGCTTCCGCTGCCGCGATTGCAGGGTACGCCAAGTCCGGAACTTCCAGCATTGGAGCGATGGAATCTGCTATGAGTGCGAAAGCAATTGGCGTCATTGTTATGTATGCAATGACGTCATACGCGCAAGCGAATCCCACTACTGCAGCTATCACGATGAGTCCTATTGTGAATCGTGCTGGCAGGATCACGACTGCGAAGATAACCGCAGCACGTCACGCATCCTGGAATACGACGATAAACCGCGTCCCCGTTTTTTCGGCGACGCCAAGTTCCGCCGCTACGGGATTGAACTCGAAACCGACGTCCAAAATAAGCCGCGCGACGCACGGCGTGTCCTTGACTCCTTCGGTACCGATCATGCTTATCTGAAAAGCGATGGAACAATTGCTTACGGGTTCGAAATCGTAACTCACCCGCACACCGTTGCTTTACACCGTGCTCTGTGGCAGGACTTCTTCACTTGGGCGTCGCGCGATGGATTTAACGCCGACGGCAACGGCATGCACGTGCACATGGAACGACGCAAGCTTACGCCGTACCGCATCGCCATGATGCAATCGTTTCTGAACACTCCCGCTAACGAATCGTTTGTGGTGGAGATTGCAGGACGGCGAAGCGATAGATGGGCGAAGCTGCAACCCCACCTGTCCAAGATGAGCCGCTATGAAGGTAGCCAAGACCGCTATCAGGCGTTGAATCTGACCAACCGTGACACCGCCGAAATGCGGATCTTTAAAGGTACGCTGGATCCTCACCGGTTTTTCGCCAACCTGGAATTCTGCGACGCACTCTGTGATTGGACTGCACGCGTTTCGTACCAATCACTCACTGTCGATAACTTCTTGGCCCATGTCCGTAACTCGCACACCTGGACAGATCTGGACGCGTTTCTGGTAAGCAAGACCTATCTCCCACGTGCCAGTAAACCTAACCTCCAAGGAGGTAACCGCTAATGTGCTTACTCATCGCATCACCCAACGGAATCAGACCTGACGCAGATGTGCTCCTGGAAGCTAGCCACGATAACCCGCATGGCTGGGGTATCGTCTGGTATCACCGTGACCGACTCAAGGTAACCAAAGGGCTGGAAACGCGCGACGCGGCTATTCAGTTAGACCGTCTCTCCGCTGGTACGCCGTTCGTGCTCCATTACCGCTTCACGACGCATGGTAAGACCAACATCGATAACTGTCATCCGTTCCGACTCGGCAAGTGGGGCTACGTTGCCCACAACGGGATTCTGAGAGTCCCCACGCCGAATCCAGCCATGAGCGACACATGGCATTTCGCGCGGTTGCTGGTTACCCCATACCTCAAGCAACAACCCACAGACCGGCAGTTACTCGATATGACGGAAAAATTTGTGGGCGCAGGAAATAAAATCGCCTACATGAAAAAAGATGGCACGATCTTAATCGCCAACGAACGCTACGGCGATTGGATAGACGGCGTCTGGTACTCGAACCTTTATTCGCATACGCGAAGCTATTACTCCGGCTCCTATGACCCTTGGGTGCAACGCTACGGGCGAAGCAAGTACACGACGTATTACCGCAAGCAACCCGCGACAGCTTGTACCGCTATCACCAAATGGGACACGGGTGAGCAACCCATGACCTACAACCACTACAACAACCCCCACTGGTCCGAGACGCTCACACCGGGCGACTACCGCGTCGATTTCAACGATATCCAGCAATGCGACGGGTGCGGACGAGATGTCCGCCGCATGTATTACGCCGAGATTTATTGCGGTTACCTGTGCGGCGACTGCTACGGTGCAGTGGAGTCGATGTAAACCCTCAACCTGGGGTCCTGGGACGCGTCCCAGGACCCCGGATAGGAGATACAACCCATGATGATTATGCCAACGATTCGAATCTACCTTAACGATGTACCGGGTGCACCATGGTGGCGAATTTGCCATGTGCCTGTACGCCAGACCATGGTATGGGTAGGACCGTTGTTCATCCTGATTCAACGACACTGAGGAAACGCCGACGCCCAACCACGAATGGTGGGCGTCCCTAGCGTAGTCTATAAGATAATAATACCTTATAGACTTAAATTAGCTTGACGCGCACGCGCGTAGCACGAACCATCATGATCGTGCTACGCAGGGTAGCCCTGCCTGTAGCGTGGTAAGCTAAAAAACAGCGAGGGAAAATCAAAATGAAAACAACCCTTCTTACCTACACCGTGGAGGTCATCGAATCGGACGGCGTCACCGAAATCCAGATCTACGGCCCGCACGGCCTGATCGCGAGCGGCCTGTTCGAGGACACCGGCGGCATAGCAGACTTCATCGGTCGCAGTATCGAACGCAACGCGGGAGCGGTAATCGAGACCGCACAAAGGCGGCACTAAGGCCCGCACAAAGGCCGCACAACCATTTGACATCTAGCTACAATCGATGTTACTATATAGCCAGCAACGCACGCAGTTAAGAAAGGAGAACGGCACAAAGATGCTGAAGAAACCCTGTGAAATCTGCGGCACTATCATCACCGTCCACTGCACCAGGGAGCAACTGATGCGCTGGATGGGCGGCACTAAGATCCAGGACGCCATGCCCGACGTCCCCAGAGCCGAGCGCGAGATGCTGTTGAGCGGCATCTGCGGCACCTGCTGGCAGGATTTCGCGGAAGGAGTGAACTGATGACCGAGATCAAGGTCACCCCCGATTACCAGAACCTGTTTCGTAACATGCTCGAACAGGCGCGGCTGGAAGCGCGGGCCAGGAACCTCTTCGGGGAATCCCTGCCGCCCGACCTGGAGCCGGTGGCGCTGCGCACCGTGCAGCGCTTCCTGGCCCCGCTGAACATCGCCGCCCAGTGCATGGTCACCACCACCGCCGTCGAGCAGTTCCGCGACGTGCTTCACCAGATGGTCCAGGATATCGACTGCACCGCTGCCCGCATGGAGCGCGACCTGGAGGAGGAATAAAAATGGCCCTGTGGATTAAAACCGATTCGCAAACCGAGACCGTCACGCCCCAAAACGGCACCCGCTTCACCCTGGAGGAACTCCAGAATTTCGTGGGGGGGTATATCGAACCCCTCACCCTCAAAGACGGCTCCATCATGTGGCTCAACGAAGAAGGGAAGCTCAACCAGCTTCCCTATAACCCGATGGCCAACCGGATTGCCCATGAGCAGACCGGGATCGCCTGGGACGACGGCATCGTGGGCAACGTGCTGATCGCGACCCGCGCCGAATCCGGCGACGAAGAGGAGGACTGACATGACCAGATTCAAACCGATTGTGGATTGGGACCTGGATGAAGCTACGTACGTAGGCGACGGCGAAGATGGCTGCTATTTCCTGGCCCAGGAGCACAAGAAAAAGTGGTACGTCACCGTGGTCGTGGACTGCAATACCGCGCACTTCTGTGACGACCTGGAAACCGATGCGGGGCCGTTTAACACCCGCGCCCAGGCCGAAGCCTACGGCAACAACATGGCTACCGACTGGTGCATCAACAACCAAGTGAATTATACGGAGGAGGAGGATGACGCTGGTCGGTAAGCCGGTAATTCGCGAGACGGGGGCGCTGTACCGGCGGCGTCCCCTGGTCGTCACCATCCAGCCCCGCCACCTGGAACTGCGCGAGAAAGGACGCCGCGACACGCTCAGCCTGGACTACCTGACGATCTACGAAATGGCCATGAAGATCCGCTGGCGCAAACAACAAGTGGAGAAAAGGAAACGACCATGAGCCGCACCCTCACCAACGACGAACGCGAAACCTTGGAAGCCGCGCTCGAAAACGCGCGGCAGACCCAGACCGACTTCTGGATGGCCCTGGGCGATCTGGAATCGCTGCTCGACAGCGTGGAGGTGGATGAAAACCGGGATCTGGAAGAAATCACGGTAGACGATCTTCTGGAAATGGAGCCGTCATGAACTACGTACCCCTCATCCCCGAGCGGCTGACCTATGCCGAAACCGCCCCTGGCGAACGCTACGAAGTGTGGCGCACCCCCCAGGGGCGCAGCCGTTTTCAGGTGGTGTTTTTCCGGCAGGGAGTGGCCGTCAACCAGCACTATTACAACGACCTGATCAGCGCCCGCAAGAACTTCGAGCGCATGGTGGAGGAGAAGATCCGATGAACGTCAAGCAACTCAGCCGGTACGCGGAATTCGTCACCCTGATTGCACGCCTGACCAAGCCCACCGAGATCCAGGGGGGCATGAGCCTGGAGGACGCCTGGGACACGCTCCAGCGCATGATCAGTGACGCCCGCGTCCTGAGCGGAATCAAACCCGGCTACCCGGAGTTCTGCCCCGAATGCCTGGAGCGGCCCCTGGTCCCCGAAATCGGCCTGTGCCACCAATGCTGCACAACCTCGCGCCAACTCAAGCTGGAGGATCGGGAGGAGACATGACCAACGAGCAGTTCTACGTGTTAGCCGCCATTCCGCTGGTGGGGATTCTGATGAACGCGGCACTATTCATCTACCTCGGCGGACGCATCGACAAGCTCACCGAAAAAGTGGACGACCTCGACAAGCGCGTGGCCGTCCTGGAGCACAACTCATGAACAGCGCAACTCTTCCGTTTTCCATGAAAGAAGTACTGAAGGAATATCAGGGGTCGCTCGAAAAGGCCATGGAAACCCTGCGCCCCGACCTGCTGGCCAAGTTCTACCCGCGCATCTACGAGAATACGGGCCGCTACCACTCGCCCCGGCAGTGCGCGGCTTTTCTCGCCAACAGCGTGGCCGAAAGCCTGAACATAGGCTATCGCCACGCTCCCACCTCGCATAAAATCCTCATGCCGGCGCTGGAACAGATGTCGCGCCGCCGCATGCCGCTATTGTTCCTGGCCCCCGACCTCGTGGAAGCCGTGCAGCGCACCGATTTCCACGACGATATCGACTGGACTGAAATGCACCTGCCCTACGAGCAGGGCATCTTCATCCTGCCGCGCGGCGCGTTCCGGCACCCGGAGGACGGCGACGTCTCCATGATCGTGTGGATGCGCCTCCAACCGGGCGACTATCCGCCCCCCGACCCAGGCATTCCCGTCATCAGCATCAACAGCCTGTCGATGGCCATCCTGGCGCTGTGCCCGGAAAACTGCATCTGGTACGACTCCTGCATCAACTCCAGCAACCGCCCCACCATCCGGCTCAACAACCTGTTCTACCGCCAGCCGGGGGAAACGTACCCGCTGCGGGCGGTAGGATTCTTCGACTCGGACCTCAGCGAAAAGGACCAGGAGTTCCTGGAAAAGATGGGCACCATCACCTTCGGGACCTTCCTCGCCATGCACGCGCGGCCCGAACTGGTCGAGCACGGCAAACTGCTGCGGCGCGTCGGCAAGGCCGGACAGGCCCGCGAGTTCTGGTCACCCAACATCGTGGGGCCGCGCTACCGCCTCAAAAAGGAAGTGCCGCGCATCGTCGGCGGCAGATTCGTCAGCGCCACCACGCGCGAAACCGGCAGTCACGCCAGTCCCCGGCTGCACTGGCGGCGCGGCCACTTCCGCAATCAGGCGCACGGGGCCGGACGCCGCGAGCGCAAAACCATCTGGATCGAACCCATGCTCATCGGAGCGGAAGGAGATTTATGAAACCGAAAGAACGCCACACCCATGAGGGCGCACTGGTCACCGAAATCTGTAAATGCGGCGCGGTACGCAAAGACTACGGCAAATGGGTGCGCCAGGACCAGGAAGTCAATCAGGCTGCGAAGATGCTGGTCAACCGGTATCTCGCGCAGTCCACCCCGGAGGAACGCAGCGAACGCGCCACCCAGGCCGTGGCCACCCGCTGGAAGGGCAGAAGCAAGAAAGACAAAAGCGAATTCATGTCCTGGATGGCCAGCCACCCGCGCCCTGGCCGCAAGGTCCAGGAACGCTGCCCCTGCGGAAAATATTCGGTCAATCTGGCCTACAAGCGCGGCCACAAATGCAGCCCACCGGCTGCCACCTAAGAAAAGAGAGACATGACCGCACAACTCATCCCGTATGCCAATCCGCTCGAAACCATGCTGGAACTGCTGCTCAATTCCGTGAGCAGCCCGCATACCCGGCGCAGCTACGCCCAGGGGCTGGCCGAATTCCACGCCTGGAAACGCCATCACCGCCTGGGCTTCACCCGCGCCACCGTGCAGGACTGGCGCTCCAGCCTCATGGAACGCGGACTTGCGGCTTCCACCATCAACGTGCGCCTCGCCGCCATCCGTAAACTGGCCCGCGAGGCGGCTTTAAACGGCCTGCTAAGCGCCGAGACGGCTTCCGCCATCGCGCAGGTCCCCGGAGCCAGGGAAAGCGGCACAAGGGCTGGAAACTGGCTCAGCCAGGGTCAGGCCCAGAAGCTGCTCGAAGCTCCCGAACCCGGCACCCTCAAAGGCAAGCGGGACCGCGCCGCGCTTGCCCTGCTGGTGGGCTGCGCCCTGCGCCGCCGGGAAGCCGCACAACTCGAATTCCAGCACATCCAGCAGCGCGATGGCCGCTGGGTGATCGTGGACCTCAAGGGCAAGGGCGGGCGCATCCGCACGGTTCCGGTCCCCGGCTGGGTGAAAGCCGCCATCGACTGCTGGGGCGCAGCCGCACAACTGAACTACGGGCCGGTGCTGCGGGCCATGAACCGGCATGGCCGGATCACCGGCACCAGCCTGAGCGAACCGGCGCTCTGGAAACTGGCGCACCGCTATGGCGCGGAGATCGGGGTGGAACTCGCCACCCACGACCTGCGCCGCACCTGCGCCAAGCTCTGCCGCCGACACGGCGGCGAACTGGAACAGATCCAGCTTCTGCTGGGCCACGCCAGCGTCCAGACCACCGAGCGCTACCTCGGAACCCGGCAGGATCTGGAAAATGCCCCCAACGACCACCTGGGGCTGAAGTGGAGAGACGAATGATCGCATTTCTGATCGGTATTCTCCTGGGCATGATCTACAACTTCCGCGATTACCCTTTCTACCGCCCGCCGAAATCGCCGCCAGACGCGCGGAAGCCGGAACCGGAATGGTCCGAGTCGCGCCTCTGGGAAGCCCCCGAATGGCGGGAATGGTGGCGCAAACACGACCAATCGAATCAATCAACCGAATGGAGAGACGAATGAGCACAACCGCAAACATGCTGAGAATCTGCGCCAACCTGTTCGAAACCCAGGAAGCGATTCTGCACCGCGCCCTCGAAATTGTGGAAAGCGCCTACCGCTGCCCGGAATGGCTCCAAGCTTACCGCACCGCAGAAAGCGATGAGGTGCTGGAACTTGTCCGCAAAGCTCTCAAAGTCACCGGGCATGACTTGGAGGTTCAATGAACGAACCCGTAGTCACCGCACTGATCGCGGCTGCTTCCAGCGTGATTGTGGCGGTGACGGCACTAGTGCTCAACTACCGGGGATTCGCGTCCCTGGATGCGCGGATGCTGCGCCTGGAGCAGCGCATGGATACGTTTCAGCACGACCTGACCGAGTTCTACAAATCATCCGCTGAACTGGATAAACGCATCACCCGCCTGGAGGACAAACCCTAATGCCTAACACAGTGCCGAAATCCGTTACCTGCCGCCGCTGCCAGGACCGCCCGCAGTTCGACACCATCGGGGAACTGCGCAAGCACCAGTGGGCCGCGCACCCGGAAACCTACAAAAAGACGATCAAGGCCATGATCAAGTCGCGGCATCCGCTCGCCGTCCGCAAAAAAATCGGCGAGGGCGTCCACCGGCATTACACAGCGCGGCGCGTTGCCAGCGTGAAACTGCTGGGCAACGGCTTACTAGCTTCCGATCTTCTAAAAGAACTACAAGGCCAGCAGAAGTTTATGAACGATGTGGTAGCCCTGGTCTCAAGTTTGATCGCGCAACATGAGGCAAACAAATGAGTAGCTTGCAATTCGGGACTCTCAAGTATCTGATCGCCCATGAAATTACCGTGGAGCATCTGGGCATCTACAACCTGACTACTCTAGGCTCCCTGATCCAGCGCGGCTGGGTCGAGCGCCAGGGCAGTAAAATCGCCGTGACCAAGGACGGGCAGGAAGCCTACGACTCCTACAGTCGCGGCGGTCCCAACTATCGCTTAAAGGAGGGCGAACTCAGTGAACGCGTACGGCTGATGCTGCACATCAACAAACTGCGAACCATGCCCAAAGCCAGTTAGTAGAGAGGATACCTAAAATGAATCGAAGACAACTCCTGTACGGAAGTCTCGCCGCTGGCGCTTACGCTGGCCTCGAACTCCACAACATACACGCTCAACAACAACCCGTGACATTTGATGACATTTCTCTCGATCCGCAGGTCCAAACCGGTCAGCAGGCCTCCCTGGCGGCGCTCGTCAACTTCTGCCGCACCAGCCCCCCAGGAAGTGCTGTCGATCCATCGTTAGTCACTAGCGCAATCGATTGGTCACAACTCTGGACCAATGACGTGATCCAATCCGGGTTGGCAGACCGCACCGACCAGATGCTTAGTGGAGGTGACCCCAACAGCCTGACCGGAGCCGTACCATCCGGTGACTACGTGCAGTCTCTCCATGATTCCCTGTACAGCCAGGGAGTCTATTGGGACACCGGAGATATCGCGGGTATGCTGGCCTCGCAATCATTTCCGGATGCCACCGCTGCCAATCAGGACTTCGGAGGCTTCGGCAATGGACTGAACTACTTCGCCAATGGCACCCTTCCATTGCTCTATCCCCCAGACGTGACCGGCTCCCTGGCGCAAGCCAGACGTGCCAGAGCATTGCGTTGGAAAGCAACCCGCATCCGCATGATGGGAGCGCGAAAGGACGGTGGGCCTGCTCCGTTGAACTACGACTGCAACGGAGCCAACAAGGCCATCAGCATCCTCACCACCGTTACGCTGGGTCTGGGAGTCGCTACGGCATTCGGCTGCATTCCGTGCGGCGTGATTGGCGTAAGTCACGCTCTGCCGCTCATGATCCTGCACGTAACCAAGGTCATTTACTGTCCATAAGGAGATGGCATATGAAAGTCGAATATCTGATGACCGCTGGTGTTATCGCGGCACTGGCGACTATGGTCTGTTGGTACGCCGCAAAATACGAGCTTGTTAAACTCGGAGTCACAGAAGAGCCGAATCCCATCAGGATATGGAAAATCGCCCGCACAGAGCATAAGACCAGTCTTTGGTTCTGGGCAATCGCACTGTGGGTGTATTGGATCAGTGCTATGGCGCTGTTTCCATTCGTTGTGTACTTCACCTACTTAGGGCTCAAATAGGATGCTGTGCTGCACCTGAGTTGAGCCTAGCGGGCCGTCTCTTTCTGGGACGGCCCTTTTTCTTCGGCCTTGGGTCTGAGCAGCACACCCGCCATCTGGATGAAACCTTCGACGTCGCGATTCTCCATCAACTGTTCCAGCCGCCTCAACTGCACTCCGCTTAAGGTCTGGACACCGACGGATTTGCCGACGGCCATTCCCGCATTGACCAGCATCATGTCGCGTACTACCTCCCACGGGTCTCGCACCCCTCGGCCCAATGCCTCAGCAAACCCTACTCCCGTCGCCAATCCATGCCAAATCAACTCGCCGCGCTGGCCGGTTCGTTTGCGGGCGGTTGCGTCCAGCACATGTGTCGTATTGCGCCACAGCGAATATTCTTTATTGGCCGCGCCCACCAGCGGAAAATCCTCGTTGATCTTCGCCCGCAACGTATTGGCGGCTTTCAGTTGCACCCGGTCGAGCGAAGCCCACCTGGGGTCGAGCACGAACATGCCTTTTTCTCCGATGGGATGATCCAGGATCTGGCGCAGCTTGCGGGCGTCCTGGAGCGAAATGAAGCGTCCGAGAGACCGGATGCGGTCGTACTGATCTTTAATCTGCCGGTAGGTGATATCCGCCTGTTTGGTCGGCTGAATGTCCCCGACCGTGTATTCATCCATCATGCCGCGCAGCGCCCGCAATACCGGCCTCAGATCGATCCCGGCGCGGACGGTGGAATAGATGCGCTCGGTAGTGCCGGGTGCGGTCCCGAAATCTCCGGGCCTCTCGGCACCTACATTTCCCGTGGCCGGTCCCACGTTTCCGGTAAAAGGACCGACACCGGCCTGACGGATGGCGGGCAGGCTTTCAGTCTCGTCGTTGATGATTTCAATCGTCGGTCCTGCGGGACCGCGTCCGGGGCCGCGCCCCGGCGTGCGCACCGTCCGGTATCTGCCGCTCGGAAGGTAAGTGTCCTCGGCTTCCTTGAACGCCAGATCGTAGGCTTTCTCCAGATCCTGTTCCGCTTTATCCAGGGATTCGTGCGACTGTTCCTGCAACCGGGGAAAGGTCGCCGCCCAGAACCGGCGGGTAAGTAACTCGGGAACTACCTTCTGAGTCTCTCCCTTAGTGATTTCCTTGGTGGGATCGAGCGCCTTCTCATAGAGCCAGCGGGCGGCGCTGCCCACGCTGGGCGCGGCCCGCTGAATCATATTTCCGACCAGCGGCGCGGCACTGCCCAAAGCCGTCGCGATGGTCGGGTCGTCGCCATGCAGGTACGCCTGCGAGCCCATCTTGGCACCTTCGAAAGCGCTGCGCATGGCCATCGACGGAAGGGTTTCGCGAAACACCTCCTCGCCGGTTTTAAGCATTTTTGGAAGCTTGGCGGCGGAAATCGTCGGCATCGCATAAAGTTCCATGAGCGGCTCGGAAAGTGCGCCGATCTTACCGGGAATGCTGGACGGGGGAGTGATGTATTTGCGGATATCCGGGTTTTGCAGCGCAGAAGGCTTGCCGGTAACTTTCGTGCGTACATAATCCGCCAAGCGGAAACCGGGTTCCAGGGCCTTGGCTCCGATTCCGGCGAATACATCTTCGATAGCCTGACCCGCCGGATTGACGGCCTCTCCGAATCTCTCGAATGCATTGCGAGGAGCCGGACGCATGGGGGTCGCCACCATCGCGTCGCGCACGAATTTGAACCTTTCCTCTTTGTCCATGTCCCGAAAATCTTTGTTGATCGTAGCCAGATATCGCTCTTTGTCGAAGTAATTCGCCCTGCGAAAATCGGGGTTGGCAAAGACCGTTTTCAGGTCCGGCCCCTCGATGGTCTGATAAGTCTGCGGCGGTTCGCTCTTCGGCGGGAGTATGTCATCGGAAATGGTCGCGGAAAAGCGAGGCGGCTCCTGGTCCTGCTGGGCCATCGGGACTTACTCCTTCTTCATGCCGGATTTCCTGAGTAACTCGTCGCTCGTCATGCCGCCGCCAACTCCCGCCCCGGTCATGTCGTCCGGCAGCGGCGGGGGTGGAGTCTCGCCCATGGCGCGGCCCAGCGGGCTGAGCGCATTGGAGCGGATCAGATTGTTCTGCGCAATCCGGCGGGCGACGATGGCGGCACCGGCAGAGCGGCGGATCTCTTCGACCGTGGCAATCGCGTCCTTCAGAGCCATGTTCCCGTTCACAATTTTCTCCATTTCATCGTTGATGGTAACCGGGATCATGGCCTTCGACATCGCGCCGCCCGCTGTTAATTGCGCATATTCGCGTTTTAATTCGTTCACATCCACAAGATACTGGTGCAGCACCGGATCGGTGACAAATTCTATCGAGAGGTTGCGCAAAGGCGTATTGAGAAACTTGCTGTTGGCATCCCGCAGCTTGCGTCCATTCTGAATCATCCGGTTGCCGAACTGATCGATGGTCTGGTTCAAGGTATCGAGAGCGGCGGCTGACTGCACCTGGAAGTCCAGGGCCTTGAGGTTGCCGCGATATGTGGTCTCGTACTGGAGTATGTTGGCGGGACTGAATCCGAGTTGCGCGAGCCGCTTCTGCACCAGCAGCCTGCCGCCCCGGATGGCATCGCGTTCGTACTGAGTTCCCCTGGCCCCGGTACCGGGTGCGATGCTGAGAGTCGCCTGATAGGCGTTGAGGATCGTCTGCTGGTTCTGAGCGCCAGGGCGTTGCGGAGTAGTTGTGGGAGTCGGAGCAGCCGGAGCAGCCGGAGCCTGAGGTTGCGCAGCCGCCGGTCCCGGTACGGTCGGAGGAGTCTGAGCCGCGATCTGGTTCGCGACAGCAGTGTCCTGCGGCGACAGCGGCGCAAGCTGCGGCCCGCGAAATACGGTCGCACCGGGAGCGCCCGGCTTCACGGTCGTTTCGGTCTCCGGGGGTCCGATCAGATACTTCTGCCCGTTCGGTCCGAACCATACATCCCGCTTCTGTCCCCCTGGCATGGTCTCCGTGGCTTTGGTGCTGCCCGCAGGAGCCTGTCCACCCACCGGCTCTGCTCCCACCGAAGGCTGCGTGGGTTGGGCCGCGCCGGGTTCGATAGCGGCGCCGGGTGCGAAGATATCGGTTGGAACGTCCCTGCCGGATAAGGCCGCATCCACATAAGTACGAAGAATTACCGGTGCCAGCCGGTAGCCTTTTTCCTGCATCCACATCCTGCCTGCTTCCGCGTTGATTGCTTCCCTGCTCCAGTCTGGATGTTGCGTTCTGGCAACGAATACGTAAGACCTCAGATCGCGGCTTTCCTGCTGGTTCAGCGGTCTGGTACCGGGAAGATTCAAGCGGATGATATTTCCCTGCGGACCCCGCGTTGCTTCATAACCGGTTGCATTGGGATCGAGTTTGAACTTAGTCTGAGCGGCAAATTCCACCACTTCAGGATCGGTTGGCGAAAGCAACTGGGGCCGTGCAGTAGCGCCCAGCCCGGCTTCGCTGGCAAACGTATATTCTTTAGTGACCCGGTCGATCCTGGTGTGGTAGCGCATATTGGGATTGGGCTGTCCCCGGCCTTCCCTTTCGAAATAGGTAATCAACTTCGGGTCCGTGCCGGGTACGGTTCCGGCAACCGGCTCGTCCTTGGCGGGGGTCATCGGGAAACCCAACTCGATCCTGGACAGCATTTCCTTCTGTTCTTCGGGGCTGTATTGATCCTTGATCCTTTCGAATACCGCCCGCTGACGGTTCCGCTCCTCCTGAGCGAATGCCTGTTCGGCCCGCAGCCGCACCAGCGGGTCCTGCTGCAAGCTCTCGCCGGTCAGAGTAAAGCGAATCGCTTCCTGGCCCTGCTCCTGGGTCAGCGCACCCGATTGCATGCCCCGCTGGATCTGGCGCAGCCGGTCATTCATCATTTGCTCCTGCTGCCGCCGCTGGATCTGTCCCAGGTAGAGCGGATTGTACTGGCCGGTCATGCCCCCGCCCAGAGCCATCAGAGCGTTGCCGATTTTCTGCCGCCGGGTCAGGGGCGCTTCCGGCGGCACCAGACCGGCAAAGGTCGTCAACGGACCCATGGGGGACGGCACTGACGGCGGCAGGCCCGGAAGCGGTGCGGGAGGGCGTGATTCCGGCAGATTGGCCAGCGTGCTCATGTCGGGACCGCCGGCATCCGACGGAGCAGCCGGTGACGGCTGATTCTGCTGCTGCCCTTGACCGGCCAGTAGAGCCAGGAGCGCTCCCTGCTGCCTGCGCCGCATCAGGGGCACTAGTTTTTGCTGGAGGGTAAGCGCCTGTTCGATCTGCGGCAGACGGTCCTGGATTTCCTTGGGCGCGTGCTCCCGCGCCGTACTCATCAGATTTTCGAGCGCCAGTCCTTTGAACTGATCGGGCGCATCCGAAGTGAGCACATACTCGTTCATGCCGGTGTCCAGGGTTTGCTGCTGCATGTCCTGGATCGTCTGCTGAAGCTTTTGCCGGTTGCTGCCGCCGACCAGACTGCTGATGATACCCATCTTAGGTCCCTAATCCGTAGAGCGAACTCAAATTCAGGTTGCCACCACCCGACGGGAATCCGGCGGGGTACAGCGAAGCCAGATTTGCGGAACTGGAACCGGCACCTGCGCCGCCGCCAGACACCAATCCGCCGATCCCGGTCAGCAAAGGACCGGCCACCGACAGGGCTTTCATAATGTCCTGGAAGGGCGAAGGCTCCTGAAGGTTGAGTTGCATTTTCTGAAGCGCGGACTGGTCCGCCGCCGTGAGGCCGCTCAATCCCTGGCCGATCAGGTTCGTGCCCATGCCGCCGATTCCCAGGCCGGTGCCCGCGATGCCCTGTCCGATCCCGGCCTGACTGGCACCCACACCCGCGATTCCCAGGCCCTGCTGTCCCAGTAGTTGCGCGGCTGGCATTTTCAGATTGCCGATGGCCTGTTCCACCAGCGCCTGTTGTTCGGTGGGAAGGTTGGCGCGGGACAAAGCCGTAAATCCACCCTGGATTCCCTCATCCAGCATGTTTTTCTGCGCAGCCGCCTGATTGGAAAGCGTGGTCGTGGGACCGCCGAGAATGGAAGCGAGAACCGACGGATCGTTGGCTAGAATCCCGCTCAGAAAATCCGTGGAGGGCTGCATGGTCGCCAAGCCCTGAAGCGTGGTGCCGAAGCCCGCCTGGGACAGATCCAAGCCGCCCTGCGTGACTCCCAGGCTGACCGGAAGCAGGTTCTGCCCGATCTGTCCCAGCCCCGCCCCGGTAGAGGCAATCAGGTTTCGTAACGACCGGTCTTCCTGAGTCAGGTCGTTGCCGCTGAAGGGATTCTGAAACTGTATCCCGCTCTGGCCCGAACCGCCCCCGGTAGGCGCAGCCGGACCCAGCATGCCGAAGATATTGGAAAAGGCATTGTCGATGCCGCTGGTATTGCCGGGGCCGAAGATGGTCGTCGCCGGCATGGCTCACCTCTTGTTGCGGGCGCGGTTGCGCGGCGGAAACCGATCCGCTCCGCGCGGTCTGCCCCACCAGCGGGCATACTGTCGCGGCCCGCCCGCCTGAGCGGCGCGTTTCAGGTCGCTGACCGCTCCCGCATAGTCGAACTTCTCGCGCAGATTGGCTTCTACTGCGGTTCCGCCATCGCTGAGACTTCCTGTAATCGCCATAAAACCTCCCTAGGTCCAAACCTCGATATTGAGCGTATTCGTGCTGGTCGCGAACACCTGGATGTCGCCCAGCGGCACGCTGTTGCCGGGATAGGTGCTGCGATAGATGCGCGGCGGGCTGGACGGAGTCAGCTTGTACGCAAAATTGGTTTGGGTGAGCGGCCCCGATATCTGACTGGCCGCGCCTACCGCAATGCTGCCGGAATTGCCCGCGCCCGCCGAGATCTGAAGCTCCACGGCGGTGCCGGGGCAGTTGGCCGCAAGCTGGTCCTGGATCAGGGTCAGCAGGTTGGCTACGGTTCCAGCGGGCAGAGTGACAGTGCCGCCAACGTAAGCCGCTGGCAGCGATGGCATACGCGGACTCATGGTTTAACCTCGATTGGGAGGAGGGGCCGGAAACGGCAGCCCGCTGCCACCCAACAAAGCCTCGGCGGACTTCAGAATCCGCCGCTTGGCTGCCGGGTCCAGGTACTCCAAAGATAACAGCACACTCCTGAGAGCGTTCAGTTCCTTGTCAAGATCTTGCGGACTTTGCGGACTCATAACTCTCCTTATGCTACTTGCGTTCCGTTCACGAACAGGTGTCCGGTGATATGTACGCTGCCATCGATCGACACGTCGCCGGTCGCACGATCCACCTGGAAGGCAGTCCGGTATCCGCTACCTCCGGTTTGAGGCAGACAGGCGATCCGAAAATCCTGGTGCATGTCGATGAACCAGATGGTTTCCATCATGGTTCCACCATTGGAGTAATAGGTCGTAAAACCGGCTGGAGTGATCATCATCATGGTTTGGGGAAGAATCATATTTTCAAAATCGATCTCCCCCACATAAATGTATCCGTCAACCGCTGACGAACCATGAGTATGCACGACATCATTGTCAGGATAAAGCTCCAGCCTTAGCTCCTCTCCTTGAGACGCTCCCGAATAGAATCTCATTCCCTCGGACGCAAGGAACATTCCATCGAAAGCCGCTACCCAGTTATCCGAGTACATGGGATGCCCAAAATAAGTTCCGGCTGTAATTACAAAACTAGGTATCAAAAAGATACCTTCGTTCAGATACTCGGCAACCACTGCGGTTTTCGAATCCCCAGGCCCGCCGGTTACCGAAATCAATCCATGAGCCGTGATGTCCCGAACCCCGTCCAGACTATGATCGTTTCCCCAGATATCCGATAGCCACGGGCTTTGATCCGCGTTATATCCGCCGCCGCCGCCGCCACCCGTTATCGGCGTCCCGTTATGCAGAAACTGTCCGGAGATGTCAATATCTCCATCTACCGTGAGCTTCGAATGAATCCCCACATCGGCATTGATGTCCACCGTATGCTGGCGGAAATCGAGCGTCATCATCCGGTAGCGGGACGTGGCTGGAGTAAAGAAGCCGTCGATGTTCAGATGCTGGTTCTCATTGTTCAACGCCCAGTAGTTGCCGCCCCAAACCGCCTGAACCCGTAATCCATCGAGATTATCGCCATGGGCGATGAAGGTTTTCTGCCATAGGTGCAAATCGCCCAGGCTCTGGATTTCGTGGTCCTCGCGGTACCGCCAGAATTGCAGCATAGGGGACGGATTTCCGGCATCGTCATAGCGCAGCAATATCAGGTTATTGCCGACATCCTTGCGCAGCGACCAGCGGCGCGGCGCGGGGCCGGAACCGGACCAGGGCCGTTCCGAGCGAAACACGACCTCGGAACACTGATCCGTCATCCCGGTAACCGGGCCTGCCACTAACTCCACCGAGTGCAGGTAATTGGCATAAGGGATAGTTGGATGAATATAGCTGGCTCTAATCAAGCGGTTGCCGATCTCGATGTCTCCATTGACTCCCTGGACCGAGAGAGCGCCGGTCAGAGTCCCGCCGGTCAGCGGCAGGCGGTTGGCAACCTGCTGCTCGACATAGAGCCTGGAGGTAGCTTCGCGGTCCGTCGCCGGACTGTCGGTATAAAGGATCAGCGGCCCCAGCATGGTGCCGCCGGACCTCGGCAGGAATAGCGAGGGATCTAGTCCGCCGCCCGATGTGCCGCCGCTGCCGCCGCCGAAAAATCCCATTATGCGTGTCCTAACCTGAGGCTGAAAGTAGCACCGCCCCAATCCGCAATCACATAAAAATGCTCCGGGGTGTGAATCTCGTTGTCCCCGGTGCCCGGTGGGAGCGTAGTCGCGAACGGATCGTTGACCGTGGGCTCCACGTTGGCCCGCATGTAGAGATTGCCGGGACCGAGATTCATGATGTACGCATGGTAGATGTCGTTCTCAGGCGGGACTAGTTCGTATACCGTGTTTTCCAGAATCGTGACGGTATTGAAAATGTCCAACTGGATGGGCGCGGAGAATCGCCCCACCGGTCCCAGCGGTTTGAAGTTCGGATCGTCGCCGTCGGGACCTTTGGCCTTGGGTGAAGGGGTAACGATCCGCGACAACTGCTGGACTAGCTGGCCTAGTTTGCGCTCGATCTCCGGCATGGTGATGGGAGACATGGTGACCGGCGGTATTTCCACTACCGGCGGACCCATCTGAAGCAGGGCTTCCACCCGGTCCACCAGTTGCTCCACGGCAGGCAATTTGACCACGGGTGCGGGAGGTGCAGGAGCGGGAGGGGGCAGCAAATCGCGAAACATTTTCATAATGCGCTCCTGGTCGTCGCGCCGTCCCTTCTCCTGCCTTTCCAGGTATTGTGTGAACAGGCGCTCCATGTCCAGGCTGTCGGTCTTGGCGGGCAAAACTGCAATTTCCAATTTTTTCTCCGGCTCCGGCATATGGCCATTGCCGTTTTTGCGATACAGCACCAGCGCCGCAATGCCGCTTACGGTGCCCATCACGCCCAGCGTTCCCACAACTAGATCCATCAGCATAACCAGTCCTTTACGGGCATCATACTCCTACCCATGCGGTTCCGTTCCATAGAGAAAACGCACCGCTGTCGGTCGCCAGAAATAAAAAGCCGGTGTCCAGATGCCCCAGATCCGTGGGCCGGTTCGCAGCCAGGGCCGTCATGATCCCGCTCGCGTAAAACCATTGCAGGTTGCTGCTCATGTCCGACATGCGGGCCTGATAAATGATTCCCGTGCGGTCAATTTCGAAGTAAAGCGAGCCTTCGGGAAAGCCGTTGGCGGTGTCCGTCTGGAGACGTTCCAGATGGGTACCGTTACTGGCTAGTTTGGCAACCTTGTTCGAGAGTTGGGATACAGTATCGCGCAGACTGTATACCAGCGAATAGGCTTGCGAGATTCCATGGGAGACCTGACGGGGCACGTTCAGGCCGTTGAAGTTGGGAAACCAGGTACCGGTAGTAGGAGTAGTTGCCATGACTAGATCCTAGCTCCGCTGGTACGAGAGAGATCGCCAAACGGGCTGATATTCTGGTATGGCCCGACGGAACCCCACTCCTTGACCCTCACTACCGTGTCCTTGAAAAACAGGCGCATCCCCACCCCAGGGGCCTCGAAACGGTAGCTGTGCCACTTGGCCTTGGACGGCCTGAGCACGCGATAGGCGCGAACGAACTGGCCACTGGTCACGAAATCCAGCGGGTAGGCGTCGGTGCCGTATTCGTTGGTGACATAGAAAGTCGGGATGCCCTCGCCGCCCATGTAGGCGATGAAGCAGTCGCGCAGGCTGTGCCAGCCGCCCATGTCGTGATCGGTCTCCTGGGTCTGCCATGTATTGGCCAGTTCGGGGATCGGCTCCCAGACTACCTTGGCTTCCTCCGGCCAGATGCGGCCTGGGGTGATGGTGGAAAACTGGATGAAGTGCGCGACAAACGGCTGCTCGATGTTCAGCACCACCCCGGTTTTCTTGAGCGGCAAGGTGGATTTCGTCCAGCTTCTGGTAATGTTGTCGTCGTCGCCCCACAGCCCGACCGTGGTCTGCTGACCTCCGGTTTCCATGGGCAGCACAACACCCTGAATGAACTTTGACCCGGTGTCGCCCAGGCTGTTGAAGGGATATTTCCGCGCCACCGTATCCGGCCAGGGTTCGAAGATCCACTTGATCTTGTACAACTGCCACTGCACATTCTGCGGGAAATTCATCTGCACCTGAAACTCGTAACCGGCTATCGGTTCCCACCCGTAGGGCTTTTCGCTTTGGCCGTTGTGCTGCACGATGGGCTGCGCCACCAGATTGCCATCCACCAGGATGTTGAGTTGGAACGCGGTATTGTCGGTGTTGGCTTCCATGTTCATGCCCATCAGATATTTCGCCTGGAGCAGCCCCTCGTCGGTCTTGTCGGTGAAGCGGAAGGCAATAAACTCCGGCTTCATGACGAAACTGGGACTCCACTGGTTGAGGACCGGGGCGAACTGCCCGTCGGGCGGATTCCAGTGAATGTCGAGGCCCAGCGTCTGCTGCATAACGCCCAGGCCGTTGGTGGTCACGGTCTCGTCGAAATCGAGGATGAAGTCGTTGCGGGTGTTGAGCGGCCCCACGAAATCATGGGTCAGTGTAGATGCGTGGAAGTTGACTTTCGGCGCGATCACAAGCTGCACCAGCGGAGTGCAGTCGAGCCAGTAGTCCCCGAACAGCTTGTTGGCGCGGGGATCGCCCATGTCCTCCGCGCGGGTGATGATGCGGCTTTCGAAGCCCCTGGTGAAACCGAAGTAGTCGTAGATCCAGCCGCCCTGCGTGACCTTGAGTTTTGCCAGTCCATCTAGTATGTCGGGCAATTGCGGGTCCGGCACTTTGCGGATCACGTTATTGCTGATGTCGATGCCGCGAGCCACCGGATGCACGGTGTCCTGGAATGGTTGATCCAGGCTCACCCAGCCTTTGACTTGGATATCGTCCCAGACTAGCGTCGAGAACGTATTGCCCGCGTCGGTCCTAGCCACGAAGTCGTAGAAGAGCATCCCCATGAACCAGCAGGTGCGGTGATATTTGGGCTGCGAGTCGTCCAGGTTGCCCACATTCTCGGGCTGTTCGCTGCGGGCGTTGATGAACGGCATGATGGTTTCGGGCGCGATCCCGAACTCGCCGTCGTGCGGGAAAAACGGATACAGATCGTCGGTGAGGCGGCGCAACCCGCTGGCGCTCCAGTCGTACAAGCCGTCTTTCCCTCTCCAGGTCACGCTCTGATCGGTGATGCCGTTGGACTGCACCGAAAGCGAGAACTCCAGCCAGAGGCCCTTGGCACCGGCCACTTCCTGCGTAGTAAATTGCCCGAATACCGTGAGACTGGGAAAGATCTGGAATTGCCGCTCGGTAGACCACACGAAGGGCTGGCCGTCGTAGACGCAGCCCGCCTGGAGTTTCTCGCTGGCATTGGTTACTACGATGTTATTGACTACATCCGTGCTGTCCGGGTCGTTGCCGTTCGTCCAGTACAATGTTCCCGGCGCGTTCGCATCCCCGCACGCAAACAAGTAACTGGCACTCACTCCCAATCCGTACGGTCCCCATAGATGCGGCAATGGCTGGCCAGACATGAGCGTGCCTGCCGGGATCGACCATGTGTATAAGCCGAAGCCGCCCGGTTGCAACTGTTGCTGGGGATCTTCGCTGAGTTCGATCACAGTGGGCGAGATCACCTGAAAAATGCTGAAGCGGATGCCATTGACGATGATGGTGGAGCCGGGGAGCCAGTTGAGATTGAAAGGCGTAGGTTGCCCCGGCTGGACCGGCGGCTGCGGAGTAATAATCCAGGCTCCGTTGGGCTGCGGAAACGCCTCGACGACTCCCGCATGAGCCACATCCTGAGTCACGAAGGGTTGGAAAAGATTGAACCGGGTCAGCCCGGTGACGGGATCGGTCGCCTGGGGCGGACTAGGGGCGGCTAGTAACGACAGGTCCGAGGCGTTGTCCGTGAACTGGCTTCCGCCGGGAGCGCTTCCGACCAGCGCCCAGCGGGCCACGTTGCCGCCGAAGCGATAGATGTCGATCACTACGTGGCTATCCGGCTGGAAAGGCGGCTGCGGATCGGGCGGGGCATTGGGCAGAGTCAGGGTCACGCTGCCGTTGGTTACGGTAGTTGCCGGATGCAGGATGTTGAACCGGGTCGGAGCCGAAGGATTGCTTTTGGCACCGGTTCCGGTTCGCCGGTACGCATAGACCCACTGGTAATCGCCGTTGAGATTGCCCTGCAGACCGGGCGCACCGCCGTCGTTGTTCACCTGCACCACATTGTTCTGCACCGGAGGACGCAGACCCATCGACAGAGCGCGTCCCATGGTGCCGCCCTGCGTGTCGGTAGGGTAGTAACCCGCCGTCACCATCTGCTTGGAGTCCCCGATGTATTTCCACGATGCGCCGCCGCCCACCGGCTGCATATCCACGATGGATAGGGGGTTGCCGCTGAATACCTGGAACTGCCCGGTCGGAGTCCACACCGGATTGAAGCCGAACTGAGGGATGAGCGTCTGTGCGTTCTGGAAAATGTGCAGTTCGGTGTCCGCGCCCATCACCCAGGTCTCTTTGAGGTTCGTATCGTAAGCCGGGTTGTTGATATTCAGCCGGGAGATGGAATGCTGATAAACGTAGCCGGTGTTGGGAAACGGCTGGCCGTCCAGGCCGCTGGCGACGGTGTGGCCGTCGGCGCTGGTCACCGTACCCTGCTCCTTCACCCGGATATTTTTCGCCCACGGAACCTGCCCGTCCTGCAACTTATCGACCGGGTTATTCCAATTCATGCCGCGATGCAGAAACGGAATGGTCTTGCGCTGGTAATCCGGCATCTAAGTCCACTCCACCCAGGTATTGATCACGGGCGGGAAAGCCCCGACGGTTTGCACATTACACGAGTAATACCAACCGGGGAGAACCCAGAATGACATCATCATGATCAAGGTGAAGGCGTCGGACACACTGGCAATGGTCGCAACCGGAGCACCCGGCGGATTAGCGGAATCAGCAAAGCAGGTACAATCATCACCCGGTGCCAGATTCACGGCTATATTCACAAACATCGGTCTGCCGGTGGTGTTCTGATAAACCGTGTCGAAGAACCGATATTGATGGAATCCGGGCCATACCTGAACCTGCTGGTCACTGATGACCGGCGGGCGGGTCGGAGTATTCGCGACTGCTGTCAGGATGCCGTTATTGTAGGTGTACTGATACCAGAAACCGTCGGGAGCAAAGGCATTGAAGATCGCGTTCTGGCCGGGCAGCAGAGTAGTTCCGGCTACTGTCTGATAGAAGGTGGAAGTAAGTGTGCCCTCGATGTTGGCATTGCCGCGCCACTCCAATTGCCCCGCCTGAGTAATCCAGCCCAGATCGGTTCCGGTGGTATTACGGATATGCAGCACTCCAGCCGCATCGATGCACATCCACATTGCCGGGTCGCCCAGTTCGTCCGCCCATTGCACGCAGGGCGTTTCGACAGAACCTTTAATATTGGCGTTGCCGGAGATGTTGAGACAGGCCGCATTCACGCATCCCTGCATGTTTACCGAACCGGTCCCGTAGAAACTATTCGCGATTACGTTGCCGATGGTATCGATATTTCCATTGACTCCCAACGTCTCAACTTGTAATCGCCCGGTCTGATCCATTGACCCGATATCCGCGCCGCTGCTGTTGAGGATGTGCAGCTTTCCGCTGGAATCGGCGCAAAGGGAGAGCGACGGACCATTGTTCGAGTAGTGTACGCAGCGGGTGGTAACTTCTCCCGCTAATAGCATTCCCTGAATGTTGGCGGCACCGGAGATGTTCAGACAGGACGCGTTGACACAGCCGGTCACATCCAACTCCCCGTCGATTTTCACCGGCCCCTGAATTTCTAGCTGACAGCTAGCATTCATGTTGATCGTAAGCGGTGCGGGGCAGTTGGGATTTTCGAAGGTGAGGCATCCCAGGTTGAGAATGCAGTGCCCGTTGGCGTTCAGGTCGGCGCTGAAGGCGAAGGGATCGAAGAGCAGGATATCCGCTTTCGTCCAGGCCAGCAGGTTCTCGGTGCCGCCCTGCATGGTCACGTCATAACGGCCATCGCGAGCGTAGAACCACCAATAGCCGAACATATCGGCGGTGAACGGGTTCGACAGCGGAGTGGGCGGAACGTGATTGTCGTGGTAGATGGTCGCCAGTTGGATGGTGCCGGAGTTATAGACCGTCACCGTAGCGAACGGGAAGCTTCCCTGGACGACGTTCTGCGAGTGCAGCCCGTGCCACAGCACCAGCGTGTTTCCCTGCTCCGCGAATCCCTGACAGCGCTCCATTTAGGTTGTTGCCTTATTTTCCCTGGCTAAATTCTCCGGCCCGCGCGGAACCTCCTGCTGCTGGCGCAAAGCCGGTAACTGCATGGCGGTGCGATAGAAGTTACCGCGCGTGAGGCGCGAGTTTTCTAACGCGGCGGCACGCAGAAAATTGCCGCGCAGCTTATCCGTGGCCTTGAACTCGTAGCCCGCCATTTTGAGACAGGCCAGGTGCTGCACATAATCCAGCAGCGGCGCTAGTGCGCCGCGATCCACCTGGATCAGATCCGTGTCCCGCACCGGCAGCGGGATATTCGATACCAGATCCATGGTGATCCCGTATAACTGGTTCGGTATGGGTGCGAAGGCCACCAGATTCCGGCCCGCCATGCCCACAAACTGCGGCTGTCCGGGCTGCGCCTGCCATGAGGCCATGAACGAATCCATCTCGAACACGCTTCCCGTCCAGACCGGCACTCCGTCGATCCTGGTCATCAGCAAGGTGGGATTCAGCTTGTAGAGTTCCACCGATTCCTCGTACCGGCTTTCCGAGTAAATCGCCCGTTCCGGGTCGCGCATCGGGCCATCGGCGTTGAACAAATCGCTCAAAGCCCCGAAGATGACGCCCCATACATGATCTTCGGGGATCAGTAGCACGGTCGGGCTATGGAATACTTGCTGCGGACTAGCTCCGACCAGCGGCCCGCTCTCGACTACCAAGGTTTCCACCTGACCCGGATTTGCCGGCGGCGGATAGACCTCGATCCCGACCGGCGGCAGGGTGAACTTGCCCCAAACCAGCGGCTGCTGCGCGGGCGCGAGCGATCCAGGGAAGCGAAACGCCTGCATGGCATACTCGTCGTCGCGCCAGAGCGTGGTGTAGTTCAGGTTCTGGCTGTCCTTCCAGGCCGCGCGGCGCACATCGAGCACGCCCTCGGGCAGAAACAGCCGCGCCGCTGTCGGTCCCGTCTCCACGTTCTGAATGTGACGGTGTACGTTGGCCCCGGTATCGGTCAGCCAGCGGTTGATGCGGTTCTGGAGCGACTCCACGATCTGCTCGAACTGGAAATGCCCGGTGCCGTTCCAGGTCGCCGTCAGCGGCGGCTCCAGCAGGGTTGCCAGTACGCGTTCGATGAGTTCCCGGTCGGTCACGAACTGGCCCAGTTCGGGCACCACAAAATTCAGGTCCCAGAAGGCGCTGCCGTCGATCCCACCCCCGGCTTCGACATCGAAGGTGATGCGCTGCTTGAAGTAGCTGGTGAGGGCCTGCCATGTGCGGATGGCTTCGATGATGAGTTGGGTTAATTCGGGGATTGTCCAGTAGACGTAGGAAGGATCGAGAAGCCGCGCGGCCACTTCGGTCCGCGCGGCTCCGAGGCTCAAGAAAGTGTATCCCGGTTGTGCCAACTAATTACCATCGGCCCTGCTGCTGGCCACCACCCTGCTGCTGATGCTGACCGCCGCCCTGTACGGCTTGCAGAACCTGGGTGAGTTTCTGGTCGATCTGATAGAGCAACTGCATCTCCTGGCCCTGGCCGCCGCCGCCATACTGGCCCTGACCTCCGCTGCCGCTCTGCTGACCGCCACCCTGGCCCCAGCCGCCCTGTTGTCCCTGTCCACCGCCCTGTTGTTGCTGTCCACCGCCCTGTTGACCACCGCCCTGCCAGCCGCCTTGGCCCTGACCGCCGCCCCCGCCATGCTGCTGTTGTCCGCCGCCGCCGCCCTGCTGACCCCAGCCGCCCTGTCCGCCCTGTTGCCCGCCCTGACCCTGCTGCTGGCCTTGGCCTTGTCCCCAACCGCCTTGTCCGCCCATCTGTCCTCCTCCTTGTTGTTGTTGACCCTGTTGACCTCCACCCTGACCGCCGCCCTGGCTGCCGGGAAACTGGCTGCCGCTGCCGCCGCCGGGATGGGCCTGCCCTCCACCCTGACCGCCGCCCTGTTGTTGCTGTTGCTGCTGCTGGGCCATCTGCTGAACTAGCTGTTTGATTTCTTCGAGATCTTTATCGATCTTCTGAATCTTTTCCTGTTCGCCCCCCTGACCGGGACGGGACTGTTGGGACTGCTGCTGACCGGCTTGTCCCGTCGGTTGCTGCTGGCCACCCTGCCCGCTTTGGCTCTGGCCGCTCTGTTGCGTCGTTGGCATCACAAAATTACTCCTACAAGTTAGAAAAGTTAGTCCAATCCTGCCCTGACTGCTGGCCGGATAACTGCCGTACGATAAGCTTGATCTGCGCCAGTTTGGTTATGACCTCGTCGATGGCATGCTTGCGTATGGCCCGTTCCGCTGCCAGACGGCTGCTGAGCAATGGAATCGGGGGAACCAGCGGTATCCCCGGCCCGTTCTTCACCACCTGCTGGGTGTTGAGATCGACGCGCGTCTCGATCCCGCTCGGCGGCATGGACCGGTCGAGCAGAACCGTGCAGTTGATGTAATTGGGATCGTCCAGCAGATCCACCAGACTTCCCTGAATGGTGACCGTGTCGCCAACGCTCACCTGTCTGCCGTATTGGTCGTTCAGCATGTTAGTACTTGACTACGCTCCCGCCGTTCATGGGCGACCGGATCGGGGCGCTCTCGCGGGCGATGCCGGGACGTGTGGTGTTGCGTGCGGTCGAAGGATTCAGGTTTAACTTACTTTCGTCTTTGACGAGGTTGTAACACATGGGGGTGCGGAGCGGTCCCACATGACCGGAAGTCTCGGCACCGTCTGCGGAATTAATGCTTTTCGCCATTTTTACTTATCCTCCTCTTCCTCTTCTGATTCGCCCTCATCGGGCTGGGGGTCATCCTCTGGTTCCGGTTTTGGCTCCGGCTTCCGCTCCGGCGGCTTCTGCGCCGGAGGGGCCTGCTGGGTCGCAGCTTCTACCGGCGGGCCGGGAAGAAACGGAGTCGTGGTCTGGTGCTGATGAAATCGAAGTACTGCATTCAATACCGGGTCCATTTAGTAACCTCTGGGTAAAATGCTCGTAATGTCATGGCTCTGTAAGAACTGGCCGCCGAGCGGGAACATAAAGCCTTGTCCTTGTCTGGTCGGTATCAGCGGCATGAGTTCATCGTCCTGCTTGAAGCAGTTGATCATCGACAGGCGGTACTCGGCCATCTGCGTCTGCCGGTAAGCCACCCAGTTGGTCTGGCCGATTTCGGGAAAAGTATTTACATTGGCCAGTGCCCAGTCCGAAGCCAGACACTTGCTCTGGAACATCACCGCATCGGCCAGTTCATAGGCCATCTGCGGCAGGTTCACACTCGGCGACAGGTCCTGCCATCGGGTCCAGTAAGTGGCGTAGTAAGTGGTGAAGTTCACCGGATTGGGATACAGTTCCATCACCGGCTGGCCCAGGCTGTTGTGACCGTAGTTAGCCATGATGTAGGCATCGCCCTGGCCCCCGCGCTGCGGATCGATGGCATTCAACTGCGCCTGCGACCAGTAGAGATTGGGGCCGAAGATGGAATAGCCCGCGTTGCGGTTGCTGATCACCTGATAGCGCACGAAGCGCAGATCCGGCTCCAGATCGATGAACGGCGGCGGCGCGGGCGGGGCATAGTAGCACTTGAGCACCTGATAGGGCGCTCTGGTCACGGTAAATTCGCCGTAGGGGCGGTCGATAGTCAGAGTGTTGATGCCATCCCAGGCCACGATGTTGTAATTGGGGCCGGTCGGAGTGGAAATGCCGTTGGTGGAACCGACACGCAGTTGCCGACCGACCCCCAGCACGGGGCTGGCCAGTGGAGGATTGGCAATCGCCACCGCATTTAGCGCCGCCGCCGCCGCCGCGTCCGCCACTACCGTTTTCGAATCGAAGGTAGCGGTCACGCTGCCCGCCGTGATCCCGAAGGGTACGAACAGTTGCGCGTCGCTGACGAAATGAAACGACCACAGCCGCGAATCCCGCACGCGGTCCCAGGCGCGGTTGATCACCTGCTGGGCATGCAGTGCGGAAATGCGCGGGACCGTGCCGACCAGTTCTGCGGTCAGGTCCGCGAATGCCATCAGGCCCTCTTGGTTCGCCGCCGCAGCCCACGGGCGCGGTTCGCCTGCTGCACGAACTGGTGGGCCGTGGTCGGAAGCTGCGAGGTCATGCGGACGGTCGCTTTACCTCTACGTCTCGCCATCAGTTACCTGCCGATCCCCAGAAGGCGCAGCCGCGTCGTGGAAAGATTGGTTCCCGCCGCCGCCTGTCCCCCGGCAATGAGCATCCACACGAGCAACACCGCTTCCATGTCATCGCCCAGAAACAACCTCGGAACCGTCAGCGTGCCGCCCAGAGGGACAATTAGTCCAAAATACAGACCCAGGGGATTGGCCATCGCAACCACGAAATCGAGCGCCTGAAGCCCGAAGTCCTGAGCGGTGACCCGCTGTGCGCCGCTGGGAGGCGTGGAGGGAGGACCAACCGCTCCCGGCACCAGTTGCACATAGCTCAAGGGACCGGCGACATCGATGATGCTCCACGGCTGATCCCCCGGAACCTTGGGGAAGCTGAACCGCTTGAGCAGGTTGGTTGCGCTGGTAGCCATACTAGTAAGGATTGCCCCGCTTTCTCGCGGAACGCCGTCTACGTGCCATTTAAGCCCTCTCTCCTCTGCGGTTCCGTGCCCTGCCGATGCGGAAGCCACGGGCCATGCCCTTGCGGATACCCCGTGCCATTGCTACGCGTGCTCTTCGTCGTGCCATATTCGCTCCTTAGAAATTGAGGCCTACCTGCAAATTCAGTTGCACCGGGCTGACCGCGCTGGCGGCAGGCGGGGTCAATACCGCAATCCCGATAAAGTTCTGATCGACCGTGGTTCCCGGCGCAACCGTAGCCGGTGGAGTGGCGGTTGGGGTCACGGTCGCCGGGTTTCCGATGGCACCGGCAGTGGTGAACAGGACGCTGGCGATGCCGGCGATCTGAATAAAATCCCAGAAGCCGGGGGAGGTCTGATTCAAGGCCACACCCGCAATCTTGTTGGGTACGCCGCCGGTCCCCAGCCCGACCGCCGTAATCACGTAGTTCAACTCGTCCAGCCAGAATACGATCTGGCCTCGGGCCAGGGGGGCAGTCTCCAGCGGGTTCAGTTGCACATACATATAGATCCCGCCGAACAGCGGGCCTACCGCCGGATCGGCGAAACTGTCCGCCCAGGGATTAGTGATGGTGAGCTTGCCGCCCTCGAATCCGCCATAGGGCTGGACGATGCTGCCGGATACCTGCGCCGTGGATACCGGAACGCCGGGAGCGGGATCGCCGTGGCGATGAAGCTGATTGAGAAAATTAGTCGTGATGCGCGGGTGCTGATTCTGCCCGTAAAATGCCATTCCGCCGACAGGCATAAGTCCTCCTAAGAATTGACTCCGTAGATCTGGGTGTTACTCCAGGGCGCAACGCACTCCAAGTTGACCGCCGCTTTCAACTGACTGGCAACTCTGGTATTGTCCGGTGCCCGGATGAAATCCGTCGGGTTAAATCCGAATTCGGCATCGTTACTGACGCGGAATTTCCAGCGGCTGGTATTGAAGAAGACGCCTACTTCGCCTACCTGCAAACTGGTTACGGTCGCCGCCGGGAAGTTATTCGGAACGATTGCCGGAGCCGTATAGGGAATGGTGCCGGTGAGATTGTTCCCCAGTCCCCCGTTACTGGGATCGGAGAACGGGAAGCCCAGCGCACTGGGAAAGTAGTCGTCCATCATGACTACGCTGTTTTTGAACCGGAATCCCACGGCCCCGAAATACGGGTCCTTAACGCTCGCCGTATCCTGGCCGAACCTTTGCTGCGGCTGAATACGATTCTCCACAAAGCTAACAAACGGCTTATTGGCGACGAATAAGTCAGGCTCGTCGGTGCCGCGCTTGGCCAGGTTATACGAAGCGTTAAACACGGGGTAGGTAATCGTCCCCGCCGTCCCGTCGGCTTTACCGGCCCAGTAGACATTGCCATTAAGAGCCTTGCGAACATTGCCATTTCTGAGTGCCGTCCCGTAAGTGGTATAGACGTTGCCGTCCCAGCTTGGTACAAAGCCGTCGTTGATGGCCTCGACCCATCCGTTGATGTTGATGGCCCGCTTGCCGAACTGGCCGTTCTGCTGGATATCCAGCGCCATGATGGCCGAGATCGTCTGATAGGCATTGGCCATGTCCGTCTCCAGCAGGCTGAACACGGCTAAGTCGCCGGTGTTGAGCACCGAGATATCTTCCAGATACTCGATGATCATCACGACATAGTATCTCGGATCGAAGACGGTGCTGCCCAGGGTTTGAGGCTTCGTAAGATTGAAGCCGCCAATGCCTTTGGCATATGCACCCCCATTGAGCGGGTTGTAGAGGAAGACGTTTCTCGTGAAGGCCCCGCCCGTGAAGGGGACGAGGCACTTGGCGCGTAAGTGCGCCTGGAGGACCGAGGCAAGGAAGAAATTGTCTTCAATCGCCGCATCGTTTATTTCGGGTAAAGTAGTCGTGTTTATCTCATCCAGAAGCGGATCCGCCACGGTGTCCTCCTATTACGTTCTCTTGCGTCGGCGTCTTTTCTTTCTTACGGGCGGGGACGAGGTTTCCGATCTCTCCTCTTCCTCCCGCTCCTTCACGCTCTCGAACGGCTCACGGTAGCGGCGGCCCGCAAAAGATCGCCGGATACTGTCCATTTCCTGCTGCGCCGTCCGTCTGGCCACATCAGGCCACCTTGGTCGGCTTACGCTCGTCTGCCGCACCCATGGGAATTCCGTTGGCGCGGCGTTCGAGATAGCGCTTGGAAGCCCGCTCCGCGCCGGTCAACGACTGACGGTCGTTGAAGCTGGGCGCAGTCGCCGGTTTTTCCTTGGGGGCTCCACCGGGGGCTTCCTCATGCACGTTGAACTTATGGCTGAAAATCTGGCTGGTGCGCAGACCCTGCTGATCGGGTCCGACGGGCCGTACGCCCGCCATGGCGGCCTCGCTCAGCTTGGCCTGCTGCTCCGCGTCCCACTTGGCCCGCAACTCTTTTTCGAGTCCGGTGTCGTGGTGTTTCTGGCGCAGCGCGGGCGCATCGTACTTCTCCTCCCACAGGCCCTTCAGGCTGATGGGCCGTCCCGCGCGGGATCGCTTGTCGGCTTCGGTCAATAGCTCCTGGGCTTCCTTGGCGCTCAGGCGCTTGCCGGTAAGCTCGCGGTGTTCGTCGCGGATGTCGCTCCAGACAATATCCAACTGAGCCATCCCTCCCAGTTCGGGGACCAGCTTCTCGGTCAGATATTTGCCTATGTCCGCTTTGAAGGCCGCCAGCTTGGCGTCGATATCCATGTCGGAGGAATCCACCGGTTTGCGGGTGTGGGTGGTCTGGATCAGGTCCGGCATGTTGGGAATATCGTCGTCGGATAACTGGTAGGTGTCCTTGATGTGCTTGAGGCGTGCGTTGGCCGTGGCCACGTTGACCTTATGCGAGGCCAGATCCTTGAGAACCCTGGCCTTTTCGCCTTCGGCGGCTTCGAGCATCTGCTTGTACTGATCGATCTGCTGCTCATAAGTGCGCCGGTCGTCCGCCAGGCCCTGCGTCTTCTGGGTGTAGTCCCGGTTGCGCATGAACCCGCTCAGAAAGGCATTGGCGATGTTGTCGTTCTGCGACAGCTTCTGTTCGAGCAATAACTGGAGTTCTTCGTCTCCCGCCATTGACTCTTTGATGGTGGCTTTTAGTAACTCTTTATCTACCGGCATAACTAGACCGCCCTTACTTATTCCCGCCTTATCCGCCGATTTGCGGGGCCGGAGGCTCGGGCGCTCCTGGATTCGTCATGATCTGCCGTAACGCGGCTCTCAACGCCGTGCCCGCCTGACGCAGGCCATCGACCGCACCCCGGAATGCCGGGGATGCCGCCGGGAACTGTCTGGCCAGATCGGTCAGCATCAATTCGGTCTGCATGACTTGTTGCACGGCTTGGCCTAACTGGCCGCTCATGCCTGCGCCCGGTCCGGAGGGTTGACCTGGAACCGGAGAAGCTTCCGGGCCGCCCGGAGCCGTTCCCGCTAAAGTTGCGGGACCGGGGGGAGCGCCACCTGCGGTGACGGTCGGATCGTCGGGTGACCGGAGTCCTGAAGGCGACATCAGCTTCGAACCGTTTAGTTACGGGACTTCTGGTTACGGTTTAGGGTCCGCCCCGGTGGCGGACCCCGAAACGGGCCGAAACTACCGTCGGCGGCGGCCACCACGGTGTCTGCCGCGACGATTGGCAACCTCGAAAGTTCCAAACATCTCACCTTCTCCTTTCCTGCCGACCACCAGCCTCTGGAGTAGCTGGCTATCGTTACTCGGAGACCCGCCCTAAAAAGCGAAAGGCCCGTCCCTTGCGGAACGGGCCTTGAAGCTTAAAAGAAGCGGGTTAACCGTTTGCCTACACCAGGAATATACGAACCGGGACGAAGATTGTCAAGAGTCCCTGGACTTGGTTTCCCATTTGGCGAGACCGTTTGGCCTGCCGTTGTTGAAGTGAATCGTCAGCGCTCCCGTACCCTGCAAGCGGCGGATCGATTCCATGGCTGCTTCCACGGCCTGAACTTCGAAACGTACACTTTCGTGCGTTTCAGTGCGGCCACCGGGCATTCCCGCCAGTGATCGCAGCAGGCCTTCAAGAGCGGGCTTTGCCACGACGCGATCCGCCCTCTTTGCGGCGTTCGGAGAGCATGATGGCGATGGCCTGTTTGCGCGAACGGACTTTGGGGCCGCGTTTGGACCCGCTGTGAAGGCGTCCGTGCTTGAACTCATGCATCACAGTATCGGATGGCATAGCATCTCCTAGTGTTTGCTTTCGCGAACGATGGGGCGCACCCCGCCCTTGGTTTCCATGGTCGGCGGATTCTGCGCGGTTGCGGGACGGCCCTGGCGTCCGCCGCCGCCGCGACCCTGCTGCGGCATTCCGCCCGCGATGGCCTGCTGAATCTTGGCCTGCATCTGGGTCCAGGCGAGCCAGCGTTCCAGAATGGTTTGCGCCTTACGAACCCCGCCGGTCTCGGCATCGGGGATGGTGGGCAGTTCTCCGAAATTGCGGATATCAAATAGTTCCGCTAACGTCCACGGGTCAATCGGGAAGCCTCTCATCTGAAGCTGGAGATAGAACAGACGCCGCGAGATCGAATTGAATTCGTGTAGCGAGTAGGGC
>Ga0126380_10000002_pt1 | contig 51612 bp, 69 predicted proteins | sample PanSoiMetPlot_26_FD_92544 | JGI IMG/M metagenome (GOLD analysis project Ga0126380, IMG submission 92544) | Tropical forest soil microbial communities from Panama - MetaG Plot_26 | ecosystem: Environmental > Terrestrial > Soil > Tropical forest > Bulk soil | place: Panama | collected 2016-02-17
CGTAATCATCGATCTTATGATTGCGATGTAACGACCATTATTTTTCCAACTGCTGTTTTTGATGGTCGGCACCCGCGGCTCCCGTGGCTCTTTCTTTTTGGGTTCGACACCACGCAGCTCGGCCACGTCCTTGCGGTGCATCTTGGAATTGATGGCACCGGATTTAATCCCCTCGGCAAACTGTTCGTCACTCAGTTTCGTCAATTCGTAAAGTATAGTCCAATTAACGGGTAAATGTCTCCCCGGGGAGACATTTCGCAAATTTTCACACTCTCCAATTTTTATTAACTTGTCCGCAGTTTGCCGATTAAACGGCAGATCTTCTTTGACCATCGGAATCCATTGGCCCTTACCAAGTTCCGCTTTGGCAGTCTCTAACCGCAGCCCCGTCTCGAAGATGTTCGACAACTGCTCACCCCACGCCTTGGTGATCAGCTCCGCATGCTGCTGGCGGGTACGAACGTTGTGCAGGTTCACCACCTTGTTCATGGTTCCCTCCCGACAGAAAACGGCGCACCAGGTCCAAGGTCTGAGGTCATGAACCGGTGCGCCGCCCCTTCCCCGAATGCGGGCCGCCTCGAATCCGGCAAAGAAAAAGACGGCACGCCCCCGGGGCTTGGGTGGGGGGTGTTCGGAGGCATGCCGCCAAGTGGCCCTTGGGAGGGACCCCCGAATAAGTATTAAAAAACCGCTGCAAAATATTTTGCCAAAATATAATAATCATTTAGCGACCCTTTTTGCTAACCGTTACTGTAACCCAACCAACAATTGCGACATCGGGTAGTCAAACGTTCGTCACGAATGTGGAAACGAGCTGCTAAAAATTTATTGACAGGTACATGCCAGAGCGAATAATGCAACCGTCACTCGAAGACGCACGCACTGGGGGGATCACAAGCTGGAGGGTTGGACTATGATTGAACTTATTTCGAATTTTCGCTCTTCTCCACGCGCACCGAGACTTCTCTGCACCGAGCCGGCACGCATCTGCTGGCTGCGCGGCGGTCTGATCGAGGTCGTCATGGTCAAAGCACGACCCGGTCCGCGCGGTCTTTCCCTCTACGACGAGGTGGGGAGCTGCATATGGCCGGCCGAGGCGCTGGTCGACGCCCACCAGGAATTCCACATGGCGTTCGAAAGGCTGATGCAGCGTCAGCTGAACCATTAGGCCTCCCAAAACCAGCGGTCGTTCCAGCGGACACGCCGCCTCTTTGCTTCCCTACGGATATTTTCAAGCGCGGTCGCCAAAGGTATTTGGCGGCCGCTCTCCCATTTCGAGATCGTTGATTGAGTGACGCAGGCGATGCGGGCCATCTCCTGCTGAGAGACACCAAACACCTCGAGACGGATGCGCAGGAGCGTGTTCATGGACGCGATGCTAATTCAAATACGGGTTGACGATCAAGCGAAAAACCGATAACGATTACGGTAAATGGATACGTTGCGGGGCATGGCTCGCATGCAAGTCGTCCCGGTTCTCGAAGAGGTGCTCGTCCTTTCGGGCGAAACGCAAGCACAGCTAGGCAAACGCATCGGCGTCTCGCAGACGACGATTTCGCGCTGGATGAGCGGCGAGACGGAACCCACCAAATCCCAATGGGACATCATCATTGACATGTATTTCTCGCTGAAAGGGTGGCGCAGCGTCGACGACCAGATCGCGCCCTTTGACCGCGATTTCCAGGACGGCGTGCGACGGATCATCAACGAAATGATTAAGTTGCAGGGCCCGCCGAAACGCCGCTAGACCCATCGGGTCTGAGCGACACCTCAGCCGAAATCGTATTTACAAATTGACGCATATGCGTTTGCGCATTATGCTTGCGGAAGCCGACATAACCCATGGAGGCTCCCCCATGCCCGACATCATCACCATCGAAATCTGGCTCGCCGTCAACGAGGACGGCAATTTCCATCTCTGCACCGACAGCGCTAGCGACGCCCTTAACGAGCTGGTGAGTGAATATTCATCCGAGGCGGCGCGCGTAATCAAACTCACTGTCAACGTTCCGCGGCCGACGGTTCCTGACGTCAAAGTCGCTGTCCCCGAAATCGCTGGCGAGCCGGCGGTTGCGATCGAGGCCTGAGCCCATGCCCGAACGCGTCCACACACTCCGCATCCAGTACGATACCGTCAACGATTGTGATCGATTCTGGAACGTGACGCTTGAGCCGTCCACGCTGCTCGCCATCGATGCGGCCAGCGCCAGGATACTGGCCGAGGGCATTGCGCGGCTGATCGACCAGCACACGATTAATTCCGCAACGATCAAATCGGGAGACGATAAGTGACCTACATGCCCTGCTACATGCTCGGCCGATTATCCAATGGATATGAGAGGGACAAAGGCAAGCTCGTGCATGCGGTGCCGGCACTTTACTGCGGCGCATGTAAAGGTACCGGCGTAAAGCACGAATGGGTATTGCCCGAGGCCCTGCTCAAGCCAGTTGATCCGCCGCAGCGCTGCGATACCTGCTACGGCGCGCGGCGCATGCAATCATTCCTCGGGCAGGCACTCTGTCGCAAACAACCGGGACCGCGATCGGTCGGCTGGCAGCTGGCCGACGGCAAAGAGATCAATTGTCCGCGCTGCCTCGCGAAGATCGCCAAGCTGGAGAGCAACGATGACCGGACTGCGCCTCTACCAGCATAAACTCGGCATCCTGCACTGTCGCCTCGACATGCTGCGCGCCGACATGGAGGACGACGGCCGCTACCTCGCCATCGTCGGTGAACTCGACGTCGCCTTGAAATGGGTAGACCGCGCCAAGGCCTCGATCGAGGAATACCACCGCGCCAGCGTCGAGGTGGCCGAGCTGCGCAGACAGCGACGAGGCACACGATGAGACTGCTGTTCGGCGGAGCAATCGTAATCCTGCTCATCGCCCTGCTCGGCAAATGCGCCGGAGCCGCCTGTCTCGGCAGTGCCGGCGAGGTATGGGCCGAGCACGCGCACGCGCACGCGACCTGGAACTACGTCGGCGGGCAGCGCTGCTGGCACGCCGGCCGGCCGGGAAGGGTCCCGCGCCAGGTGCGCCGCCCGGCCTATGGAATGGTGACCATGCCGCTGCCGAGGCCCCGGCCCGACTGGGAGATTCTCGATCCGCGCGCCTACCCGCACCTGAGTGCGAAAGACGGGCGCAGTCTCGCCGAGGAGCTGCTGCCGGATTTCGAGGCGAGGTGGCCGTGATGTTACGGCGCACGACCAACTTCACTACGCCTCACCACTACATCGTGCGGGTGCGGGTAAAAGGTTCGACCCGCACGGACGATCAATCATTCCCGACCAAGGAAATCGCGACACAGGTTTTCGAAGCCTACAAGCGGAGCGACGTCGAATATCTCGGCCTGTTCCGAATGTCGCCCCTCAGGGAGGAACGCGTGCTGCTGCAGAAATGGCCGGAGAAGGATTGAATCATGAGCAAGATCGTCGAGACGGAAATCTACGGACTGCGCCAGGAGCTGACGAACCGGCCGTGAGCATGGTCGTGGACAAGATCATACGCGACATCATTCAGACGCAGGCCAAAGCGACGGAACGCGGCGCGCTTAGTATCTGGACCGTCTATGACAGGCCTAAAGACCATCCCGAAGGATTCATAGCGCGGCAATTCGAAATCACCGCGGGGAGAGCAAAAGCGACCGACTCCCGACTCGTAGGACCGCTCGAGTCGATTCGCCACGCGCTCGGATCGGCGGGTCTCGTCTGTCTGCCGCGCCATCAGAACGACGAACCGCACGTCGTTGAGAGTTGGATATGATGACCATGAAGATCGTTTTTCTCGACTCCGGCCGCGAGCCGAAATGCCCGGCTGACCCGGCCTTTCCGGACGGCATGGATGTCGACCTGTCGCACGGAGCGAGCGTATGCTGTCTCGTCAAGCTGCCCTACCCGGCACCGCGCTGCGGCATTATGAGTGTCCGCTGCGAGAAATGCGGGCTCGTCAATATGGTCACCGTTGCCGGCCGCCGCGATGACCCGCGCTCGATCAAAATGGCTTGTGCGAGACTGGATGCATGACGACCACCCTGCGCCGCTCCGACATCGCTCCCGATCAACCACTGCGCCTGCGCGTCGCCGCAGCCATTGCCTTTCCCGATGGCTCGATGACCGAGCACGGCTTGAGGCACGAGGCAAAGAAGGGGCGCCTCGTCATCGAGCAGATCGCTAACAAAGACTACACCACCCTCGCTGCAATCGAAAAAATGAGAGAATTATGCCGGCAAGATCAAAAGGGGCGCGTCTCTGGTTCCGTGAAGCACGACGTAACAAGCGAGGGCACATCACCCACCCCGCCGTCTACGTCATCCGCGACGGAGAATACCAGGAGAGCACTGAGTGCGGCGCGGATGACCTTGTCGGAGCTAACAAAAAACTTGAAGCCTACCTCAACAAAAAGCACACCGCCTCGATCGCGCAGAAAAAAAACGTCCGTGATCCCGCTGAAATTCCCATCGCCGACGTCCTGAATCTCTACGCCCAAAAAGTGGTGCCGGAGACTGGGCGGCCAAAGGAAAACGAACAGAAGATCACGCGCCTGCTCGATTACTTCGGCGACAAGCAGCTCTCTGACATCAACGGCGATTCGTGCCGAGCCTTCACGGCATCCCGCTCGACGCCTCTTGCAGCTCGTGAGGACCTGGTTGTGCTGCGAGCTGCGATCAATTTCCATCGCGAAGAAGGGCACTGCGAGAAGATCGTCAGTGTCGTACTACCTGAAAAGGCGGTTGCCCGTGAGCGGTGGTGCGAGCCTGACGAGATCGCAAAATTGCTGCGAGCCGCGTGGCATTACCGGGAGGTCCAGAAGGGACAACCGACCGGCCGACGCTCTCGCAAGCACGTCGCCAAATTCATCCTGGTCGGCATCTACACCGGGACCCGCGCCGGTGCCATTTGTGCCGCCGCATTGCAGCCCACGATCGGCCACGGCTGGATCGATCTTAAGCGCGGCGTGTTCTATCGGCGCCCGGAGGGCGAGCGGGAGACCAAAAAGAAGAAGCCGCCGGTACCGCTACCCAAGCGGCTGCTGACGCATCTGCGACGCTGGCACGCCGCGGGGCAACGCTTTGTCGTCGAGTGGAACGGCGAACCCGTCAAGGACTGCGACAAAGCTTTCCGCAATGTCGCAATCGCAGCCGGGCTGCCCGACGTCACGCCCCACATTCTGCGCCACACGGCCGCGACCTGGATGATGCAGGCCGGCACCGACAAGTGGGAGGCGGCCGGCTACTTGGGTATGTCCGTCGAGACCCTCGAGCGCCACTACGGGCATCATCATCCGGATTTCCTCAAGAAGGCCGTCAATGCTTTCGATCGGCGCCCCCGCGCAACCGCCACAGCTTCGCCACTGAATAAACGGTGAAAACGGGGGCAAACGGCCCTATACGCAAAAAAAATACGCAAATATATCAAGCCGTTAAGGCATGCCCCCTCTTTCGGGACGAGGGGGTCGCAGGTTCAAATCCTGCCACTCCGACCAGCAAAATCAGACACTTCTCGACATCCCATCAAATCGCCACAGGTTCCCGCCACAGGTTCCGCCACAGCTTGGCGGAACAAAAGCAGGCCTACGGCAACCGCCACTTGGACCCACTGTCGTAATGTTGCTTTGTGCCGCGCACCGAGATGTGGACATGGGTGCGATGCGGATTCGATCCGGTGTACTTGCGCCACTGCCACGGCTTGGTGGTCGAGCTGCAGATCCGACCGTTCGATATGATGTACTTGATGCGCGGATCCTTCTCGCGCACCAGCCACTCGGCAATGGCGTGAGCGTCGCAGCCGCCGCGCGGATCATGCGTGATATCGAGCGCGCTGACGACGCCGTGAATGTCGTCCATGATGGACGGATTGTGATCGCTGGCCCGACGCGCATGCGCGGCATCGCCGATCGTGCCGTCGTTATGCTTCGAGCGCTTCGGCCAACGCTCGTCGATCTGCCGGCGCAGGACCGTCAGCGATTTTGCGAGGCGCCACGGGCGGGGGGCCATAACTGCGTTCCACCAAAGCGCGGGACCAGCCAGATCAGACCGCAGGTGCCGGCACCGCCTGCAGGGCGGCGATCGCGTCGACCGCGATTCCTGACGCTACCGCCGCACCGGCCGCATCAACGTGAGCGGTGGTAACCGGGCTGTCCTCCGGCAAGTGCTGCATCAACGTGCTGGCGACCGTTGACACGGCGTCTCCGGTCCCCTGCCCGTTCATCTGCTCGACCGTATGGATGACATGCAACGCGAAGCCGATGAACGGCAGAAACCCGGCCATCTCCGGCACCACCTTGACGATATCGGGCGCTGCATCCTTGAGCGCGCTTAAGGCCACGTCGGCATCGACAGCCCCTTCTTTGAGGTCCATGTGCTCCTCCTCCTATCCTCTTCCAGGTCGCGCCTTCACGGAATCGGTCGGCGCCATGCGGTTGATCTCATCGATGCGCAACGGCCGCCGGTAATGCACGGCGACAGCCAGCTCGCCGAGCACCTTCGTCATTTCCTCGACCACCCACGGCTCGTCGGTGCCGACGTTGCGCATGATGCGGTCGCGTAACTCTTCCGCCTTTCGCCACTTGGTCGGGCTCCAACGGAGCACCGGTACCGGCATTCTCTTTCCGGGCTGATGGAACGAGAGGGAAAGCTGCCACAGCGGCCTCCCGCCGGCGTAGCGAAATCACTCCATACCTAGATTCACCGTAAGCCCGGCCGAGATCAGCCGCTCGGCCATCCAGAAAAACTTGGCGCCGACCTGCCGTTCGGGATCGAATACCGGATCGGCAAGCGCGATCTCAACTTGCCTGTTCATTTGCCCTCCTTCAGCCGGTGAATCCGGCCGCAATGTCCTGGTCGAGTGACGCCAGCTGCTTGGCGACGATCACGAAACCCAGCTGGTGATCCCAGGTGCCCCGCGACCACACGCCGTCCGAGATGTATTTGCCGCCGCGGTAGATCGAGGTGCCCGCCCACAGATAGCCGGTCGGCCTGCCGTGCATCCGCGGCCCGAACCCGTTCCACTTCTCCGCCTCGAATAGCGCCATCGGCCAGGTCCAGTCGGTGCATTCGGTGATGTGATCGAGACGGAGCGCGTCGACGCAGCCGGCCTCCCAGGTGTCGAACGGCCCGCGCCCGCGCGGCACGTCCCTCGTGACGCGGTCGAGCGGATCGCCGTTGCCGAAATAGCTTAAGAACTGCGGCCCCTCCCGTTCCCAGATCGGCATCAGCCACAGCGCCGGCACGCCGCACGATTTCTGCACCGACATGAAGCGGTCCTTGTGCGTGAGCAGTCGCTTGGCGGTCGCCAGCGCCGCGGTCGCCTCGGTGAACTTCATGGCGGCCAGGTCGGCCGTGTACTCGTCCTTGAGCTCGTCGAATGTGAACGTCATCTGGCACCCGTCAGTTTGCGTGGATGATTGCCGGCCGCGCCCAGCGCCGCTGGAAGGCGCGCCATTCCGGTGCCGGCTTATGCTTCTCCTGACTCGGTGTTTCCGGCCGCCACAGCATCGCCATCGGCGTCATGCCGATCGAAAGCATCTGCCGCAGCCTGTGCTCCGCCAGCTCGAAGCTGTCCTTGGGAAAACCCACCAGGACGTAGACCCGCATGCGATGCGACTGCCTGGTGAAGCCGGCAGCGAGCAGACGCCTGGCCGCCGACTCGAGCGTCTCGAACTCGTCGCCCGGATCGTAGGCCCAGAACATGTTCGGCCGCGGCTTGAGACCGGCGAGCAGCTCAACGTGCCAGTCCTCAAGCGACAACGCCTCGAGGCCACCAGTGAACTCGACGCGCCTGGTTTGCCGGCGCAACATCGCGAACACCGCCTCGACATGCTCGCGCGGACAGGCCAGGAGATTGTCATCGAGGATGTTGTGGCCATCGACGATCGGCAGCAGCCGCGGCACCGGATCACGCTTCCACACGCTGCAGAACCAGCACCGACGCGGACAGCCCCGCGATGTGAAAATATATCCCGGCCGGACGTAGCGTCCCGCCACGAACTCCTCGCCACGATCGCCGTAGGCAACGCCACCGACCTTCACCGGGGCAACGTATTTCCAATCCTCTGCCAGCTGCTCGGCCTTGGCCCGGTCATAGGTGAACGTCACCGACACGTGAATCTCGTCAGCCTCGTCGAACAGATCGGGCGGTCCGAACCGGGCGAGCTCGTCGTCCGGCGTCGCTCTGGTCCGCCGGGGAAAAACACGGATCAGACGCATCTCTGATGGTTAGCGATTTTGCGAGGCGCCACGGGCGGGGGGCCATAACTGCGTTCCACCAAAGCGCGGGACCAGCCAGATCAGAATCGGGGCCAGGATCATCAGGGTCGTTTCGACCCACTGCGTGGTGATCCCTGCCGGCACCCATCCGGTCCACAGCTCGACCAACTCCAGAATCGACATGATCACAGCTACAAGGGCCGCGGTCATTTGCTCCTCCTCTCCTAATCTCACGCGATCAGTAATATTCTTCGACGACGATCAGACCGGAGCCGCCCCACCCGCCATTGCCGGACGATACGCCCGCGACTCCCACGGTGTAGGGGTACGAACCAGGGGGGCTGAAAAATTCGACGTACTCACCCGCCCCGCCGCCGCCGCTTGACCCGATGGTGACATAGATGTTGCCGCCGCCGCTGCCGCCTGCGCCGCTGGACGGCGGCCCGTCGCCGCCGTTCGCGCCACCGAAACCAGAGCCACCCCCCGTACCTGTTGGGGTGGACCCCATACTTCCGTCGCTGGTCGATCCGGTATTGCCGTCACCGCCCTTCAATCGGTACACCAACACCCCGACGCCGTTGGAGCCTCCATAGCCACCTGCGCCTCTGGCACCTCCGGAGTTGCTGGGCGCGCTCTGGCCGCCGCCGCCGGCGACGCAGCCCCAGCCGCCGAAAATCGTATTGCCGCCGGAGGTGCCGCTCGCAGCGCCCGCACTGCCGCCGGTCCCACCACCGGCAACCATGCGCACTCTGAGGTACGCCACGCCGGCCGGTGAGCTGTAGGTACCCGAGCCGGTCGTGAATCGCTGAACGGTCGGCATACGGTGCGCCGGGCCCGGCGGCCCTTGCTCGCCCTGCGGCCCCTGCGGGCCCGGCACGCCCTGCGGTCCCTGCGGGCCCGGCAGGCCCTGCGGCCCCTGCTGGCCCGGAACGCCCTGCGGCCCCTGCTGACCCTGCTGGCCCGGCTGACCCTGCACGCCAGGCGAGCCCTGCTGGCCCGGCTGACCCTGCGGCCCGGCGGGACCGGCAGGACCGACGATAGTCCCGGCATCGCCCCACGCCGAACCGTCCGACACCCACGCGTGGCCGGTGTCCTCGGTGATCCAGGCATCCCCGACGGCGGTCGTGCCGATCGGCGGCAGGTCGGCTACGCTCGGCACCGTGCCCTTAAAATTGATGCCGACGCCAGGCTGACCCTGCGGCCCGGCCGGACCCTGCGCCCCTTGCTGGCCCGCCACGCCCTGCTGGCCCTGCTGGCCCGGCATCCCCTGCGGGCCTGGCGCGCCCTGCGGCCCCTGCTGACCCTGCTGGCCCGGCACGCCCTGCGGCCCGGGCGGCCCGGGCGGACCTGGAACACCACCGCTGTCGGCTGCCACCCACTGGCTGCCGTCCCACGCCATGAGCACATCGTTGCCGCTGTCCCACCACAACCGGCCGACATCCGGATCGGGGGGCGGCGTATCGCCGACGGATACCCCGATGAATTCGCGCACCGTCTGCGCCGTCACCGAATGCCACAGCGATTCGTAGGCCTCGTTGCGATCGAAGGGACCGCTGCGCGGTCGTTGCGGGACGCAGATGAAAAGCTCCGAGCCGTCGAGAGTCGTCCGTGCCGGCGAAGCCGGCAGGTGAGCGAGCCGCGGCCACCACATCGAATGTATCTCCCGATCAGAAGGAAAACGTGGTGATGCTGCACCAGCCCGAGCCGCCGTCGCCGCCCGACTGAATGACTCCGGTCGAATCGGCAGCCGTGCTCGCGCCCGAGCCGCCGCTGCCCGAATTAGCCGGCGCGGCAGCACCCGGATTGGTGCCGCCGCCGGTCAGCGACAACACATAGGTGCCCTCGGCCGCCCCGCCGCCGCCGCCGAACACCAGCGTCTCAACGCCGATCCGCGTCACCGAGGCAACAAATCCGTTGGAGCCGCGCCGCACGACGTCGCCGACCTCGCCGACCGTGGTACCGCCCTGACCCGGCGAACCGAAATTAGGAATATCGCTGCCGAAAAATTCGCCCGCCTGGCCACCGCTGGCGACCACCAGAGACCCGAAGCTCGTCGGGCTTCCGTCCTGCGATCCGGCGCCGATCCCACCGGCACCGATGGTGACCAGCTGACCGGCGCCGCCGATCTGGGCCGCCGTCAAAAGCCGTTCGGCGTAACCGCCGGAGCCGCCGCCACCGCCGCCGCCGTAGTCGGTCGGGTTGCCGGCCGCGCCGCCGCCACAACCGCCGCCGCCGCGGCATCGCACGATCGCCCACTGCAATCCGGCCGGCGGGATCCATTGGCCGGTCTGAGTGATGAACTCGAAGCCGATCCGCGGCACGAGACCCGCCTGCTGCTGGGGCGTGCAGGCGATCACGTTGTTTCCCGTTGAATCGAAACAGAGCCCCATCCCCTTGACCAGGTTCGCCGGCGGCAGCGGATCGGGCGGGACGACGTTGGCCGGGTTGGCGACGATCGCGCGCGCGAGCACATCGGCATTTTGCTGCATCGCCAGCACGGCCCGGTCGACCGCGGTCTCGGCGCCGATGGCGAGCGTCTCGAGGCTGCCCTCGTTCTGCAGGCTAACCGGCTGGATCAGCGGCAATGTCCGCATGATCGTCAGTGTGGCGCCCGGCGGGATCGGCAGCCCATGCGGCGCAAAGGTAACCGTACCGCCGAGACCCCAGACCGCGCCCGGCACCGGCTGATTGAGCATGAGCTGGTACTCGGTCGGACCTGGCCCTTGCGTCAGCGTCGTCTGATTGCCGTTTGCATCGGTGTAGAGCACCGAGATATGGGTCGGCGCAACGCCGATGAATCCGAAACCGAAGACGGTCTGAGCGCCGGTACCTCCGACGACGACTCGGCTTGTCTGGTCGTTGACGGTCATGACTGATCCTCGGGCTCTTTGACCACGAGCGGCTGCAGACGGCACTTCGTGATGTAGGTCTGCTCGGCAGGCTTTGCGGCCGCGAGCTGGGCCTTGGTCGTTCGCGGCACGCGCTGGCGGAATTTTTCCGGCCGCACGGCCTGCACTCCGGGATGGGGCGGGGGAAAGACGGGCATGGGGACCTCCTCCCCTATGCCAAAAAAAAAGCCGCCCGCAGGCGGCCCAAGTCTCCAACACAATCTTCTCGCTTGCGGGGGTTATTTCTTTTTCGCGCCAAGCCCGATTCGCATGCAGGCCCTGATAGCCGCGCCGCGCCCGATCCTCAGACCCGTCTCTTTCTCCTGTTTCGCAATCCACGCGTCAATACGGGCAAGATCGTCTGCTTCCAATCGCACGAGAACGGTAGCGGCAACTGTCGCTGGCCGGCCGGGACCTCGTATTTTCGACATTTTTCGACATCGTTTATTGACTTCGCCATAGTTAGACGATATCGAAATTACAGCGGCCGCGCAACGTAAGAAGTGCCCACGGCCGCGGACCTGACAGGTGCTCACAACACCTGCCAGGCCCTAACCTGAAACATGGAGTAGGGTTCCATGCCCCAAGCTGATTCCTCCAATACCACAGATCTGTGCAAGCCGGTCGCCACCTCGACCGACCTTCAACTTTTCCAGCGCGATCTCCGCGACTGCTTCGAAGGCTGCATCCCCTTCCGCGAAGCCATCGAGATGATCGGCGCCCCTGCGCAGTACCGCGCGCAGCTGCGCGCCGACTATCGTCGCTGGACCCGGAAATTCGAGGGCTGAGCGATGCGCAGGCCCTCCACGTTCCCCTACCGGCCGACGGGCTTTAAGTGCCCGCACTGCGGCTGCACGCTGATGCGTTACCGCGGCAATTACGCGGGCAACCAGAAATACCGAAACGACGTCCAATGCGGCGGTTCCGGTTGCTATCGCTGGTCGGAACTCCCGTCCGACAGCCCGTTTTACATCCCCGAGCCAGCGGAGGCCGACGATGCCGCGTCCTCCTGAAGGCTACCGCAACCGCGCCGGGCAGCAGGTCCCCGGCGTTCACGACATTACCAACGCCTACATGCCCAAGCCCGCCCTCGTGGGCTGGGCCTATAACCGCGGCAAGCAGGGCCTGCCGCTCTACGAGAAGGGCGCGCTCGACATCGGCACCGCCGTGCATGCGATGGCCGAGCTACACCTCAAAGGCGACAGCGATCGCGAGATCGAAGCTAAGCTGAAGGAGCTTGGCCCTCTCGACCGCGCCAAGGCGCAAGCGGCCTATGGCGCGTTCTGCGAGTGGCGGGAACATTTCCGCTGCAAGTCGCTCGCCCACGAGGTTACGATCGTCTCGGAGACCTACCAGCTGGGCGGCACGCCCGACTGCATCGCCGAAATCTCAGGCGAGATCGGTCTCCTTGATTTCAAGACTTGCACCACGGTTCCGCGGGCACCCTACTACGAGCAACTGCTCGCGATGGCGGCGCACGCGACGTTATGGAACGAGCGGCATCCCGAGCGGAAGATTCACTCCTGCCACATCATCTACCTGCCCAAGGACGGCTCGACCCCCAAGCACCACGCCTATGCGAACTACGAGACGCAGTGGCGGGAGTTCGCGTGTCTGCTCGCGGCGTTCGCCGCCAAGAACGGCACGCCCAAGCCGGTCGAGGTCACTCGTGATCCCGAGCTAGTCGCCGAGCTCGCCCGCCTCAAGGCTGAGCTGCAGGCCTCCGCCGCCGCCGAGGCCGGCAAAACGTTGCGGGCGTTCGCACCGCCGCCGCCACCGCGCAAGCATGTGGGCAAGGGGACGCAGCTCACGCTGGACATCGAGGCCGGCACGCGCCCGCCAGCCAACGTCGTCCCGCTGCGCCCGCCGGTCGACAGCATCCCTGAATTTCTGCAGCGCAAGAGGCCAGCGGCGCCGTCAGTCAAGCCCCGCGTGCGTCTGCGCGCGGACGGCTCGTGGTTCTACGTCAAGGGGTAGGTGAACCCATGCAAGTCGGTGACAAGATGCAATGGCGCAAGGTCGTTAGCAATTACGGCCACGAGGATCTGATCCCCGTAGTCGTGCGAAAAATCGGCAAGCGCATCACCGTCGAGGCCCCGCTCAAGAACGGCGGCACGCGGCTCGTCGCGGTGTCGCCGGAACGTCTCCACCCCTACCACGCGGACGATAAACCATGCTGATCGAGGTCACCGAGATTCATCCCCCCAAGATCGGGGGGAAGGTCTCCCGCATCGTCGCCGCCGACGGCGAGCACTACCAGATCTGGCCCGAGAAACTTGCCGGCGTCGACGTCGGCAAGCGCTACGAGGTCGAGACCACGCAGCGCGAATACAACGGGCGCACCTTCAAGTCGATCAAGTCGATCGTCCCGGCCGCCGAGGAGAGCACTCCCGTTCAAAAAAACCGTGGGGTCGAAAACGACCCGACGGTTTGCGGCGAGGCCGAATACGTCGGCCGCGTCATCGCCGCCCTGATCGCCAGCGGCGGCATCGACAAAACCCAGATCGCTACGGCAACCCGGTGGTTGCGCAACATTTGGAGGAACGAACATGCAAACAGCACGAACTGAGGAAAGCTACGTAGCCCGCCACTGGCGCGGCGAGCTGAGCCTGCCGGTCAGCTACTGGATCAACGGCGGCCTCGTGACGGTCGGCATGAACATCATCGCCACTCTGGTCGAACTGTCCGGTTCCGCAGGCGCTGCGGTATTGTACCTCGTCGCCGCGGCGCCGGTCTCGATCTGGCAGATCGTGGGCATCTGGCGGTCTGCCGACCGGCGCCACGACGGCTGGGCGACGGCCGCGAAGGTGATGACCGTCATCGGCGCGCTGTTCTGGATTCTCGCGCTCGTCAGAGTGGCCATGCTGTGAACGTCATGGGCGCGCTCATCGTCATCATCATCACGTTGTGGCTGTTCTTCTACCATCCCCTGCTCGCGATCTGCTTCCTCCTGCTGGCCATCCTGATCGCGATCGTTAACAAATAAGGGCTCACACCCGGACAGACGGCGGCACCTGCCGCCGTCTTTTTTTTATACCAACTTCCCGGAGGACGGGAGGACCCGACAAAACGCAGGATCGACGGGACCGTGGTCGACCGGATAACGCTAACAGGCAATCCGTGGAGAACAAAAAGATGGACGTAGATAAGACAGTAATGCTTTGGATTGTCGCCTTCGCGTTAGTCGGCCTCGGCTTCGTGTTCGGCGGCTCGGCAGGAGGCTCGGCAACTCTTATTCTGCTGGCCGGATTGGTTGCACTTTACGCCGTGCTGTGGGGCGCTGAAAAGATTCTGCAAGCCCTTGGTTACCGCGCCAAGCGGTAGCTTATCTGATCGGCGCGGGCTCGCCGGTGATCTTCTCCCGGCGGGCCAGCGCCGCGTCGCGCGCGATCTGCGGATGGCGGGCAAACATCGCCCCGATCGCCACCTCGCGCGACTGCCGCAAGGTCTCCTCCATCACATAGTGCTTCTGCCATGCCGGCCAGGTCCGCCAGTCCGGCGAGCGCACGAACATGTCGAGGCGCTGGTGCAGCAGGCGGCCGGCGAGCGTCGCGAACTCGGTGTACTGCTCGTCGGTGAGCTCGACGTTGCGGATCTTGCGCTCGGGCATCGCCGGCTTGAAATTGTAGTCGAGCGCCGCCTGCCGCACCGGATCGCGGTTGACCTGCTGCTCGTAGATCGAGGTGCCCGGGACCGCGGTCGGCCCCGGCATCGGCTCGCCGTAGATATTGATGCGCGGCTGCAGGTACTGCGACTGGCCGGGTATGCGCTGCAGGATGGCGTCCATCACGGTGCGGGCCTGCCGCGTGTAGGGATCGGCGGCGCGGTTCATCTGGTACATGCCGACGGAAAACGGCATGAAGGCGCCGACCATGTTCTTTAAGTAGTTCTCGCCATAGCGGCCGGGGTCCTCGACGGCCTTGATGAGGTCGCTTGGCCCCTTCATGAAAGACTCGTCGAGGATGTTCTGAGTAATCGCGTGCTGCAGATGCGCGGCCGCGCTCAGGGCGTCGCCCTCGGAAATATCGCGCGCCACCTCGTAGAGGTCGGCGGCGATACCGAGGTGCATGCCGAGCGAGCCCAGCCGGTTCATCTGGTACCACATGTTGCCGATCTTGACGCTGTGCGGCTGGTAGACCTCGCGCCAGGCGCGGGCCTGGTTGGGGTCGCTCGGCCCCGAACCGGTGATGTAGCCCTCCATCGCCAGCGAGCCGAACGTGATCGCCAGCGCGGTGCCGGCCAGCATGCGCGCCGTCGTGGTGTCCTGGGCGATGTTGCCGTTGCGGCCCATCAGATCGTCGCGGATGGCCTGCGACAGGATGCCAACGGGCGTGCGCTGGATAACGGTTTTTGAAATGACATTGGCGCCAATATGCACAAATGGGTCGATGAACTTCATCGGCTTGGTGAGACCGAGCAACGGCAGGTTGAACTCGGCATTGAGGAGCGCGGACAGCCGTCTGACGAACTCGCCACCCGGCGCCATCAGCGAGGCAGCATAGGCCCTCTCGTGAACCGCCTTCATCCATTCCACCGGCGGATCATTGAGCCGGCGGGCGATATGCTCGGCGCGCTCGCTGCCCTCGAGGCCTCTGCCTTTCTGCGCGGGATCGAACCGAAACCCATTCGGATCAGTCGCCTCCCGATAGGCGAGCGCCGCGGTCTCGGCCCGCTCGTTGGTCACCACGTCCATCGAATGGATTGCCGAGACGACCCGGCCCGGAGCTCGCACCAGGCTGCCGACCGGCAGCACCGGCACGCCGCGCAGCGTGATGTCGGGGATCTGGCCGCCCGGCGTAAAGTGCGCGCCGACGAGCGGCGTGCCGGCACGGCCGCCCGCAGCAATCAGCGCGGCACCGCCGAGGATGCCGTCCTGCAGACCCTTCATCGCCCCGAACAGATCGCCGAAAAATTCCCCGTAGGTGACCGGGGCGGGCTGCATGGTGCGTCCGATATAGAGCTGGGTATCGCCGAGGAACGGCGTCGCCGGCACCGCCTCCTGGCCGGGCAATAGCACCGGCCGGCCGGTACGCAGACCCTCGAGGCCGGCCTGCCAGCGCTTGGGAAGGTTCTGCAGGATGGCCTGCTCGCGCGCCCCCAGCTCGCCGAGGTAGACCCGCTCGCCCACACGACCGAGCGCCTGGCGGGTCAGACCGATGCCGGCGGCGACCGGCACCTCGATCAGCGTCTGGAACTGCCGCTCGATCTTATTGCCGATGTAGTAGGTGCCGTGGGTCAACGGTCCCGAAATCAGGTTGTTGACGAAATACTCAAGCAGCATTCCGCCGAACGAACGCTTGCGGGCGTCGCGCAAGTATTTCGCCACCTGCGCCTGGGTCTTGAGCTGGGCGCCGAGCACCGCCTCCATCTTGAGCTGGAACAGGTCGGAACCGGTGCGGTTCCTGACTACCTGGGTAAGCCCCAGCCGGCGCACCTCGTCCCAGCCGTCCATGTTGCCGAAGGCACGACCGGTGCGGCCCCACTCGGTGCTGACCGAGGAGAGCACCGACATGAACATGTCGAAGCGGTCGCGCTCCTTGGCATATTCGGCGACCAGGTCGGCCATCGGCCCCTCGACGGCACCGAACCGAGCAGTAGCGCCCTGCCCGGCGTCCATGTCGCGGATGCGCCGCATCAAGTCACCGACGCGCTCGGCCTGCTCGCGCACCGCCATCCGGAAGGCGAGCACCTTCTTGCCGAGGTCCTTGATGCCGCCGAAAGCGCGCTCGAGCATCGAGAGGGTCAGGGTATCGGGATCAAACCCCATGGCCTCGGCGGCGTCGCGCATCTGTCCGCGGGTCAGCGGCTCGTCGGTGCCGGGAATGCGATCCTTCGATTCCTCGATCGCTTCCATGAACTGCGGAACCGAGGTGATGTTCTCGGTGCGGACGTTGTTCTTCTTGCCTACGTTGAAGGTTTCTCGTCCCTCGAGGGTGTCGGCAGGTCCTGGGGCGAGGGGCTGGTCGTCGAGGTGGGCCCGGCTCTCCTCTGCTGCAGCAGGTGCTGCAGGGGCTGTCCCGCGTCCCGCCACGCCTTCGCCTTCTCGAGCAGGCGGAACGAGGCGTTCACGCTCGTCACCAGGTCCCGGTAATACGCCGCCTGCTCCGGGGTGAGCTTCCCGCTGCGGAGCGCCCGCTGGTATCGCTCCAGCTCCTCCCGGCACTCCGCCTCCTTCTCCTCCAGGCTGAGTTGCGACCTCGGTCTCGGCGTCTGGTCGGGCATTGGGATTTACTTCATGAGCAGTTCTGCGTTCGGCAGCTACCCGATCAGCGGCCGGTTCGGCATGCTGCGGTTCGATGAGGGCGGCATCCTCCCGATGGGTGCCAGCCATCGAAGGCGCATGCTCGCGCTCCGGCGTAATGACGGTCCATCGCAGTTCCTCCGGCGTCTCGTAGAGATGACCGTACACCTCGCGCATACGGTCGGTCAGCTCGATTCTTTCGGGCCCTCCCGTCTCCGCCGATTCACGCTCGAGCCCCTGCAGGCCATCGTAGAGGTCGCGCAGGTAGGTGTAAAACATCTTAAAGATGCGGGCCAGGGCGGCCGACGGCGCCCGGCCTTCCATCCGCCAGGCCTCAAAGCCGCGGGCGAATTTCTCGTGGAACCCGCGCGCCCTGTCGGTCCACGCCCCGCGCGCCGTCCGCTCGAACAGCTCGGATTGGTTCTTCGCCCCCAGCCATTCGAGGGCGGCAGCCCAGTCGTCCTTGAGCCACTGCGGGGCACGTTCGTGGACCGCATCGCGGGCGAGCTCGAACAGAAACTGGTGGGCCTTTTCGTGGCCGGGCGTCGAGACGTTCTGCTCCGGTGACAGGCGCTCGACCGGACGCTGGCCGGCGGCGATCTCCTCGGGCGTGCGGGGAGAGAATCTGCCGCGGACGATCTGGCCGCCGCGCTGCTCTAAGCCTTCGCCCTCAGATGGGCGAAGGCCTTTCGCGCGTAGTCGCTCGCCTCTTTCGCGTCTTGCCTTAGCGACGCTATTTCGGAGGGCGTCAGCATCTCGGATACCGAGGAGGTACTCGGTTTCCGAGGCGGTGAGGGCGCCGGGTTCGATGCCGAGTTCTTGTCTGACTGATTCACCGAGATTCTTCTCCAGCGACCGGGTCCGCGCGGGCCTGGCAACTATATCCTCCGTCCTGCCGGCATTTGCAAGGGTGACGATGCCGGCAACTTCGCCGCCCCCCTCCTGAATGTGGTGCGCAAGCTCGGCGAGCGTATTGCCCATGGTGGTGACGTCGTCGACCAGGACGTAGCGGCGGCCCGGTTCCACCGGCCCGTCGAAACCCGGACGGGCAACCAGACGCTCCAGCGGACGCATGCCGGTATGGTAGGCCCGCGATGCCTGGACGATATCTTCGGCAACCTCGCCGCCGGTCGCAGCCGCATAATAGTGCGCCAGCGTCATCGGGATTTTGTTGCGTCCCGCAGCCTCTTCCGCGTGGACCGGAACAAAGACGGCGTCGGAACCGAACCTCCGACGCGCCGCCTCGAGCGTCGCCGGCCTGACGGTCTGCACGACGAACTGGCGCGCCGCTTCCGAATCTCCGGCCTTGGCCGCCTCATAATGGGGATTGGACGTCATCTCGCTGACGTCGCGATAGGACGAAACGACAGGCTCGGCGGATGCCGGAATGCCTCTTGTTCTGGGTCTTTGCGGCGCGGCAGCGCGCTGCTCAAGTTCTATTTCTTGGGAAGGCCTTGCTCCTTCTCCTTGCGCTCCTTCCACTCGCGGAAGTGCCGCTCCAGGGCCTCCTCGTTGAGCGGCTTCGGATTCGGCGGGTCCGGGTCCTCTGCCCACGGCGCGTATTGCTGCCTCAATTCGTTCATCCGAAATGCCTCGCTTGCGCGCCAGATCACCAAAAGCACCGGCATAATCGACGTTCAGGAAGCCGGTACCCTCACCCCCCATCTTGGCATATAATTCTTTCTCGGGATACCACCATATCGCCTGAAGGTCGGCATTAGTGACATGGATGCCTTCCCCGGCGAGAAGCTCGCGGGCACGGTTGACGCGCTCGCGAATCCATTGGCGTTCGGCGCCGCCCCTCGGCTGCTCCCTGATGCCGTACCGCCCGTGCAGATAGCTTTCGGCGGCAAGCGTGAGTTCCGATTTGACGCTCTCGCCGCTGTCGTAGAGCGCGCGATTTTCAGCAAAGTCCCGTTCGTGCGTCTTGACGATGTCCCCCGCCGCGCGGTCCAGACCATCGGCGCGGGCCGGCATCTTGCGCCCCTCTTCGCGCAACGCTGTCACAAGACGCTCGCGCTGCTCCGCCAGCCCCTCCTCGGAGGCCGTATCCATCAGCGTACCGGTGAGGCGACCCCACGCGCGCATGAACCACAGGTCCACGGTCACCGGATCGTAGTTGTTGTTTAAGTTCTGATAAAAGCCGCCGCCGATCTTGGGACCGAGAATCGTCGAGCCGCGGACGTTGGCGCTCTTCAGTTCGCCGGTGATCTTCTGGCCAAAGACCTTCTCGAGATCGCGCACGGTGAATTCCTGTGCGAGGAACTCGCGCGCATAATCGGGACCGCCCTTGCGAAGCAGCTGGTTGAGTTTCGCAAAATTCTTGTTCATCGCCGGGCCATTCTTGGCGTTGACCGCGGTCGGAAACTCACCGTAATTCGTCCCCTTCTGGGTATGGTTCTTGTAATAGTCGTAAGCCCACTCGGCGAGGCGGACATTGTTCGGCACCCGCTCGCCCTGGCTGGTGATGGCGAGTGCCGCCGTGAATGCAAAGCGCGCGTTGGGCTCGGTCGCGATCTCGGGATGAATGAGCGAGGCAATGGCGATCGCCTGCTCGATCTTTTGCGTATACCAGGTCGAAGCGCCGCCGCCGCGATCGATCTCGGTTTTGATCTCGCCGGCGATCGTGCGCGAGAGGATTTCGTCGGTGACCGGATCAGGACCGGTAACCTTGCCGCCGCGCACCCCCATGGCACGAAGCGCTGCAAGACCGCGATCGCGCAATTCGCGGGCGATCACATCGACCGTGCGTGACCGTGGCGGATGCGCCGGTTCTGCTTCAAAGATCGGCGTCGCACTCAGCGCGCGCTCAAGCGGATGTGACCCCAACGGCTGGCCGCGAGCTTCAGCGAGATAACTGCCGGTCGGCGCACCGCGCTGGGTGAACTCGGCTTCCTCCTCCGCCGTCAGCCTGGTGGCCTGCCGTGCGGCGAGCTCCTCCGCGGTAAGTTGCCTCGTCTCCTCGCCTCCCCGCTCCGCCGCGGTCAGCTCGCCCGGCACCTCGCGGGCCGGCGCCCTGCCGGGAGGATAGACGCCCTCGGCCTCGAAATTCTTGTCCCGCGCCTGCGCGATCGCCTCCTCGACCTCGCGCATGGTCGGCTTGCGCCCGCCAAAAAACGCGTTGAGCTGACCGTCCTGGATAATGAGATCGAGCGGCTTGCCCTCGCCCTCCCTGGCGAACAGCCAGCCGACGCCGCCGACCAAATGATTCCTGTCCTCGAACATCGCCTTGAGGTCGGGCGTCGGCCGCACCTTGATGTCGGCGAGAAACTGCAGGATCGACGGATTGGCGATCGGCGCCCGCGGCGCCCGCGGCGCGACTTCGCCTGTCGGCGGCTGCCGCGAGCGCTGGCCGGCCCGCAGTATCTCCGCCGATTCGGCGCGGTAGAGGCGGTCCGGATTGCCGGGATCGAGGTAGGTGGAGCGCAGCCGGTAGCGCGCCGCCATATCGACGCCCTCGATGTCGGCGAGGGCCTTGGGCGTGCCGGTGCGCACCAGCTGATAGGAATAGTGGGCGGCGATGTCCTTAAGCTGCAGATCGAGCGGCTTGACGGCCGGCGCCGGCGCCTCCGGCTCCGGGGCCCGCGCTTCGGCGCGGGCCTGTGCCTCGCGACGAGCCGCGGCCATCTCCGCGTCGTACTCGGTTTCGATCTTTCTACGTTGCGCCTCCCGTTCGGCTCTCTTTTCCGCGATCTGCTCCTCGCTCAGGCCTTGCCGACGATAGGCAGCCTCGAGCTGAGCCTCGTTTACTTCCTGGAACCTGCGCAGTCCGGGCAGCATCTCCGGCTCCTCGGCCGGCCGCGCCTCTGTGACGGGTGCCTCTGTGACCGGTGCCGCGGCGGCAGGCCTGAATCCAGGCTCGACCGGCGGGTGTTCGACGACTTCGGCCCCGTGCCGCTCGGCCGCCTCCCGCAACGCCAGGTTAACCCTGGGGCTCAGCCTGCCGATGTCGTTGTCGATGCGGGCGAGCTCCTGACGGGCCGCGACCAGATCGGCGGTCTGCTCCGCCCGGCCCTCCGTAAACGCCTGCCGGCGCTCATTAAGCCGCTGCAGCTCGCCCTCGGCGATGCGCAGGTCGGCCCGCAGCTGTCGCCCGCGAAGACCGGGATAGGTAGGATTGGCCGCGAGGTGGGCGTCGAGCTGGCGCTGGATGTCGTCGCGGACGCCGGTGGCGGTAGCGATCGCCTCGTCGGGCGGGTTGTTGATGTCGTTGATGGTTCTCTGCAGCTCGCGATAGCGCTGCCGCAGGCCATCGAACTCTTCGAACAGGTCGGGATGGGCCGCCCGCGCCGCCGCATCGACCCGCGCCGCCTCCTCGGGCCCGCGACCGAGGACAGAGATCTCCAGCTGGCGCTGCTCGGTCGCCGCCTGCTGCGATTCGGGGCTGCGCTGCTGCGAGCCCTGGTGGGTGGCCTCGGTATTGCCCGGCCCCATCACGCCAACGTCGTTGGCCTCCGCCACCGTCACCGGCAGATTCTTGCCGAGGCGCTGGTGCTCGAGGATCACCCGATCCCATTCCGCCCGGGTCACGCCCGTCGGCGGCGGCCCGGCCTTCTCCAGCGCCTCCGCCTCGGCCGCCGTCAGCTGCTGCATCCCCTCACGGAACTGCGCTGTGCGGGCGGCCTCGGCCTTCTGAGCGGCCTCGGCAGCGGCACGCTCCGCCTCGGCCCTCCGGGCGGCCTCGGCGGCAGCACGCACCGCTTCCGGCTCCGGCCGGCCGAGCAGCTGCCGCACCGGCATTCCGCCCATTTTCTCGAGCGTCTGGCCGATCGGATTGGTGCGGTTGAATACGACGCCGAACCCGGTCGAGATGGCAATCTTTGCCCAATCGGGCTGCTCGCCGGCGAGCTTCTCCTGGCCCAGCTCGAGGCCGCCCATGACGGCGCCGGAGAACACCCGTGACGTCAGCGGATTGGCCAACACCCGCTGCAGACCGGTGAGATTCTTGATCCCCTCGTCGGCGCGGAAGCCGCCCGGCTTCATGGTCAGCGCGAACGGCGCCAGGCCACCGAGGAACGACGCCGTGCCGTGATACTGCTCGTCGAGCTTCTGCTGGCGATCGTCCATGCCGATCTTCTCGGTCCAGGACGCCGGCAGGTGCGACAGCGCGAAATCCTGCGCCTTGCCGCCGAGGTAGCCGCCACCGAGCCCGCCGATGATGCCGCCGGCCAGCATGCCCGGCACGCCGGCAAAGGAAAGCGCCTCGGCGCCGGCCGCGGCCGTCGGCAGCGAGAATATCGTCGGCACGAGGCTGCGCTCGGCGCCGCGCGCAAAGGCGCCAACGGCGGAGGTCTGAGCCTGCTCCCAGGTGCGATCGAACCCGATCGCCTTCTGGTCCGGGAACGGATCGAGGTCCGAAAACGGATCATTACGGCGTTCGTGCGCCGGCCGCGCCGGAGCGCCGAGCTGCGGATCAATATCGTCGAAGGGGTCGGCCATTATGGCTGTGGCGTGCGGGGCGCGGGTGGCTCCTGGACCTGCTCGGGATGCAGCCCCCTCTCAACGAAACCGCCCAGGCGGCCGAGCACATCCATCAACCGCGGCGGCGGTGTAATCGGCACGTGCGTCACCCGCGGCGGCGGCGCGACGCGCGCCCGGTCGGCAGCAAGTTCGCCGTAGGTCGGCTGGTGATCCCACACGGTGCCGGTCACCGGGTCAACCAGCGAACCGTCGGAGCGGCGCTGCAGATCGGTCGATGGAGCCGGCCGGCCGGCAGCCGGCGCCGCGCCGGCGGGCGCATTCATTCGCTCGATTGCCTGCTCGGCAGTCACACCGAGGTTTCCCCACCGTTCATTGAATGCATCGATGTGCTCTCTGTCGGGATTATCGTGCAGCCTTTGCAGCGCGACCCCCCACGCCTTAAACGACCACGGCTTGCCATCAGGGCCATACGGCGGCGCGTGAACCAGAACATTCCATTCTCGCGCGTTGATGCCCGACGGGACGGCAGGGGTCTCCTGCTTGAGAATTGCGTCGCGCGCCGCCTCGGGGGTGTCGGCAAACTGCGCGTCGATGTCCCGCTCCTTCTTCGGATAGGCCGCCTCCACCAGCTGCTGACGGAGCTTTTCGTCCATCAGGAACTCGTAAGGGCTCTTGCCCGGATTATCCTGCCTCCACTTGGAAAAGGCCTGAAGATAGACCGGCACGAAATCGCGCTCGTAGCGCAGCTCGCCCTTGTGGTCCTTGATCATGCCGCCCATCGCCTCGGGCCGCACCATCTCGTTATAGGAGGCCTTCAGCTTGGCAGTCTTGGTCTGCTCGATGCCGGCCTCATCGGGCTTCCTCATCTGGCCTAACAGCGCGATCAGGTCGTTCCTGCCCGCCCTGGTGAGCTGGTCGGTCGGTATCTCGAGGATCTGTTCGACACTGTTGATGTGATCCTCCGCCCCCGGCATCAGCCGCTGCCTGGCGTTATGGTAGCCGACCCCCATGCCGGCCTCCTGTTCCTCGCCGGAAATCTTGCCGACGTCCGTCAACAGCGTGTTCATCATCTGCCCGTACATGGAAAATGCCGGGTCGTTGATGATGCGTTTCGTCAGCTGCCCGTAGTCATAGCTGGGCAGGCGCTTTGCCTTCTCGATCTCGACCGAATAGTTGTGGAACGCGACCTCGGCCTGGTCCTTAAGAAATGCGTTTCTCCGACCGAGCGCGGCCTCCTCGGCGATCGAATAGGCACGCTCGGTCTCGGCCCACTGCGTGATCTTCTCACGTATCCTGGCCTTCACGTCCGGCCGCAGGTTCTCAAACTCGGGACTGTTGAGCTTTTCGAGCATCAGGCCGCGGCCGACCTGCGGGATCTTGGACGCATCGAGGGTCGGCGACAGCACGCCGCCGCCGCCGCCGATCGGCTTGCCCTCCGCGTCCGTCAGGCCGCTGCGCATATCGATGTCGATCGAGTCGGGATTGACATAGATCGCACCGACACCCGGCAGCTTGCTGTAGCTATCGATCAGAAACTGCTTCTGTTCCTCGTTGAGGCCTTCGGTGCTTTGCCGCCCGGTAAAACCACGATAGGACGGCGTGACCGCGCCGGTCGCCCCCTCCTCGGGCGCTGTCGGCCCGCCGACCGCCGACACCGCAGGCGATGCGGTCGGCGAAACGGTCGGCGAAGCGGGCGGCGGGGGGTCCAGCACGAACCCTGGCGGCAGTGCCGGCAGACCAGGAGCGTCGGCCATCAGCGGGCGGGCTCCCAGTCGGTGCCGGCGGCATTAAGCTGCATGCGTTCCCCGGTGGTCGGATTGGTAATTGTTGCGGTGCGCCTGGCGGCAAGCTCGCGATGCACCTCCGCCTGCTGGGCCTCGCGGAATCGCCGCGCAGCCTCATGGCCGCCGTGGCCGGCCCAGTCGTTGTAAACTTCGCGCTCACGGATCACCCTGCCGCCGGAATGACCCGCGTTGGGATCGGTGGGCGAGCCCTGATCGGTGGCGCCGCCCAGCACATTGGAGCCGTGCCCCACTTCGGCGGTCAGGCGACGGTAGCGGGCAAATTCGGCGGGGTCGGCGCGCAGTTCCCGCAGCGCCTTTTGGAAACCGCCGTCGCGGATCGATCCGTAGAAATCCCGGGTGATCAGCGAAGCGAGCGACTGGCCGGTAAATTCGGCACGGTTGTAGAGACTCTCGATCGGGGCAATCGGATCGGCGGCGTTCTCCGACCTGCCGACCGCAGCGACCCTCAATGCAAGCTCCGGGTCCCTGGCGACCTCGTCGGTCATCCGCGCCCGCTGCCTTTCGAGATAGGGGGAAAAGCCGACGGTCGGCGGTGTCGTGGTTCCGGCCAGCTCGGTCCGCCCGACGAAATCGCGGGACGTCACCGTCTCGTTGGCCGGGCTCGCTCCGCGAATCAATCCGCGCGTGCGCACACCGGGCGGGAGCGGCGTGATGTTCGGCGGGTCAAAACCGTACTTCTCGCGAAAACTCCGGCGCGCCGCAGCCCCCGCCGAGGCGGCACCGGCACCGAGATCGCGCACCTGAGGGGCAATAAGGCCCTTGATGTCCTTGAAAAACTGTTCGGCCTCCGCGTCGGAATGCGCGGCCTTGAGCCAGGTGTCGATCTCGGCCGTCGCCTTTTCATCGATCCGCGGACGTATCTTCTGGAAATACTGATCGGCGGCATCGATCGCCGACTGACCGGGCGGCGGATGAAAGTAAGCCCCCTTCACCGCGTTGACGGCATAGAGCCCGGTCTTCGCCCTGGCGTAAGTCTCGGCCTGATCGCCGTAGATCCCTTGAGAAAACGCCTCGTTCACCGCCTCCTGAAACGAGCTGTCGATGCTGTCGAGACTGGCCGGGATATTGCCGTTGATGATGTAGTTGATCGAATCATTGCCGTGCTTCGCCTGATTCAATTCGGCCGTGGTCTTCTGGTAGGTCTTCTCCTGATTGGCGAGGTGCCGGTAGGCCATCTCGTCGTTGGCGGCCATGGTACGCCGCAACTCGTTCGCGACCATCATCCGCTGCATCGGATTGGTGGTCTGCGACAGGATGCCGTTGTAGATGTCCTGATTGTTCTGGAAATACTGCTTCTTGCCATATTCGAGAGCTTCCGATCCCGACAGGCTCAGAAGCTTGGCATTATTCTGGCCAATCGCGTCGGCACCCCTCAGATAGAAATCGGCGGCGCGCGTCTTGTTCTCGATCTCGGCCTGCTTCTCCAGATAGCCGAACATCGCCTGCGAGCCGGCCTCGAGGCCTCGCCCCATCTGGCCGAATGCCCGTCCGATCGCCTCGCCGGCCTCCTTGATCGGCGCGGCCGAGATGCCCGGCATCGGGCCGAAGCCGCCGATCGGCGCCTCCCGCTGCGGGACGTTCAGTTCGATCGGAAAGCCGGCCATCGGACTAGGTCGCGAGACTCAGCGCGGCCGCCGAACCAAGCGTCGAGGCCGCGCCACTCAGTCCGGCCCCCAGGGCGGCGATCGGCGCCATCGACGAGTAGGCGCTCGACAGGTAGCTCTGCAGGCCCGCCTCTCCCTTCGCCGTCGTCTGGCGCTCCTTCTCGGCCATGACCTGCTGGGCTTCCTCCATCGCGATGGTCTGCCGGTCGATCCCCGCCATCATCTTGCCGCCGATCTTGACCTGCTGGGCCGAACCGGTGCCGGTCGTCACACCGTGCGAGGCGAGGCCTGCCTGCTCGCCGGCAATCAGGCTGCGGTATTTGAGATCGCTCGCAAACGCCCGCTGCTGCGCACCGGCGCTGGTCTGCGTCATGTTCAGGCCTTCCATCTTGGCCTGGTTCTCGTAGACCTGCGCCTGATAAGCGGCCGCCTGCGACTGCATCTGATAGTTCGAATAGGTACCGAAGGCGTTGAGGCCCGCGCCTGCGAGTCCCGCTCCGACGGCAATGGCCGGCAGACCCATCAGGCGACCTCCGGTCCTGCCGGCACCGGCCCGCGTATGGACACCGGCGGAAACAGGTAGGGCTGCATGCGCTTGAGATTCGCATAGGCGAGCGTCACGCATTTCGCCTGATGACGGGCATCCGCATAAGCCGAATGGGCAACGCCGTCGCGCGCGATGTTCCTCGGGTTGACCTTGCCGATATCCCAGACGGTGCGGGTGTCGCGGACGTTCCAGTATTTCCAGGGAACCGTGGAATGAACCTTTTCGGCCGCGACGCGCCAGATCGGCTCGTCGAAGGCAGCGCCGTTGCACCACAGATAGACGCCGCCGACGCGCCGCCACCAGGCGTGAAACTCGGTCGCCACCACGAACAGCGAATAGGGCTCGGTGAGGAGCCTCGCGCGGGCCTCCTCCGACTGACGCTCCCACCAGGCGAGCGTATCCGGCTCGGCGGTAAGGCCGTGGCCCTCGCACGAGGAGCGCTCGATGTTGAGGTTGAAGCTGCGACCGATCCACGGCGCCTGCGGATCGTCGTGCGGATCGAAGGTACAGGCGCCGACGCTCAGGACCACGCATCCCGGCATGGTACCGAGCGTCTCCAGGTCCAGCATGACGTGAGTCATTGTTATTTTCTCCGCTCTGGCATGCGCCAACCGCGCATAGTGCGCTCCATCGAAAACGGATGAAATCTACCGGTCGGACAAGTGACGAATTCGGGTTCAACGGTGAAGCCGATCAGGCCGAGAAAGCGCTGCGCCGCCTGATAATTCACGTCGACCGTACCCTCGACGCGGTCGTGGTGGTCGAGCATCGAGCGTGCCTCGCGCCTTGCCTCGCGAATAAAGGCGAGCGGCAGCCGCTCGATTACCGGCGCCGTCATCAGCCACGCCTGGGCGGTATGGCCGATCGCAGTGCCGCAGATGCCCCACATGGCGGCGATGTTGCCGTCGATCAGGGCGGTGCGGCGCCAGGCCGAGGCGTAAAAGCTCCTGCGCAGGCCTTTGGCGGGAGTGATGCCGTAGGCCTCACACTCGCAGCGATCGGCGTCCCTGAGCGTTTGGGCAAGCCAGTAGACATCGGCAATCTCGGCGTCGCGGATCAGGTAGGAATGGTTCACGACTTTTCCCGGCGGTCGAGGCGCTCGGCCGCGACCCGCAGGATCTCCGGCTCGCGGTGCTCGCCGATCAGCAACAGCTCGTAGCGCAGCTTATCGGCGATCTCGCGCAGCGCCGCCGCCAGCTGGGCATCGCTCATCCTGTGCTCGTCCGCCGTGATGGCTTTGACGCCGGCGAGCTCGCGCAGGACCTGCGCGAGCTCGCGGATCGAAGGGCGCTCACCCGCCGTGGTGAAGCCTTTCCTTGAGCGCGTACCCCATTAACGGCCAGCACTGCCGCACCGCGTCCTCGTAGGCGAATTTCTTACCGAGGTCGCTGGAGAAATTCCGCGGGCTGACCGGCGCCGATTTGCCGATGACGACGAAGCCGTTCTTCATCACCAGGATGCAGAGCGTCACCAGGTTGAGCGGATGCTCGGCCGGAACCGCAACCGAGGCGGTGGCGATCGCCTGCCCGGCAGTCACAAAATGCTGCTCGAGAATGTTGTCGCGGATGTCGTCGAGCGACACCCTCAGCGCCTTCGCGTTGGCAGCACCCGCCGCCTCGGTCTCTTCCAAATCCATATCCATAGAGCCTCCTCATCCCGGCGTGTCGCCGGCTTCGAACGTCGGTATCAATGCGGTGATGTTCATCGGCAAGGGCAGTCGCTGCTGCGCCGCCACCATGCCGGGGGACGCTTCCCAACCGTTCCAGTTCTGCCAGTCGTCATCGACCGGCTGGAACTTGTCGCCGGAGAAGAGCGGCAGCGCCGCGGCCGGAATATTGGCGTTGGGCACCTCCGGCACGTCGACCATGTGCGACCACGGGATTTCGGCCTGGAAATCGACCGACGACGGCACCGGCTGATTGGCGCCGATCTGGATGCCGCGGGTTTTCTCCATCCGCACCGTCATGCCGTTGATGCGCTTGCGCTTGCCCTGGATGGTGCCCTGTGACGGCTCCTCGAGGTGCAGGGCCTGCAGCTGCGCCGTGAAGCCCAATCCGACCTTGATGCTCGAGGCCGGCGCCGGGAGCGTGATGCGACCGTTGACGACCGGCATCGGCGAGATCACTTCGCCGTCAGCAAGCCCCGTCACCGTGAAGCCTTCGAGGTGCTCGAGGCCGGTGATGACGGTGACCGGCGTGGTCATCGTCCATTCGCCGGCAGCGGCCGGCACCGGCAGCCGGTTCGGATCGTTCGGCACGACCTTGACGATCGGCACCGTGATGGCAGCCTCGACCCGAATGGTCGACTGCACGCTCGTCACCTTCGCCTGGCCGCCGCCGACGCGGATGATGTCGCCGACATTGGCGGCAGAGAAAATCTCGGCCGAGGCGGTGAACAAAACGTTTTGCGAGATGAACGGCACGAAGGTAGCACCGTCGCCGATGGCGTCCGAGATCACGATCCGGGTAGCCGGCGAGTAGCCGTGGCCGGTATTGAAGATAGAAAAGCCGGTAATGACGCCGTCGGTGACGGTGAGCGTCATCACGAAGCCTGCGCCCTTGCCGGTCGGATCGACGGCATTCACGACGGGCCGCTTGTAGCCCTTGCCGCCGGTCGCCAGGTAGCCGCCGACAATGGTCCCTGGTCCTTCCGCGGCCGCGGCCGCGAGCGCCGCGACAGGTTCCCGCTGGGTCAGCTCGAGGCCGCAGTCGATACACCACGCCGCTTCCGGGTTGTCCCAGAAATGGTTGTCCATCCGCTCGATCATGTAGGCCCAGCGGTTGACGCCGGGCACGAAGCGCTGCACCACGAAATACGACACATCGACCGGCGGCTCGGTGGCGACCGCGGTACGCATGAACAAGCCGTTGGTGTCGTGACGCGCCCAGCCGGCGAGCTGCAATTCCTTGTCGTAGGTGAGCGACAGCAGCTTGCCGTCCGAGCGACAGGTCCACACGATCTGCCACGGCACCCGCGACCACGACCACGAAGTAATGGTGAAACCCTCGAATAAATGGTTTGACAAAATACTTAAATCCTGGCCGGCATAAATGTTGGTGAAGAAGTTATAGGCGATATCACGAACGGTATAACCTAATTCCTGGACAAATAATAAATCGTAGTTTGCGCGGATCGGCGGCACGATCGGCGTGAAGCCGTTACTCTCCTGCGGGATGGCCGATTCGGAGGCCGGCGTCAGCGGCGAGTACTGGCCGCCCGCGCCCGATACCTGCCAGACGTCGAGGCCTGTCGCGACCAGCAGGCCGCCGGGACCGCCCTGCACCATCCACTGGATGGTATTAACCTGCTGTCCCCACGGCGTCATGATGATCGCGTCGGTATCGATCGGCGGCATCGACGCATCCATATTGAGAAATGCGCCGGTCTGACTGAACCACAGCGTGTCCGGATTGTTGAGCGTCGCGGCGTAAACTCTCCTCGACTGAAAATACCCGGGCACGCCCGGCCAGGTGCCGGTCTGCGGTCCGATCGTCAGGGTGGCAGTTGCGCCCGAACCTTGCCCGCTGATCGTGATCGTATCGCCCGCCTGATAGCCGCCCCCGGCGTCCTGAACGATATAGCCGACGACGCCGCCGGCGGGGCCGGTGGCGCCCGGCTGCACCACCGGCAGGATCACCGCGCCGGAGCCGGTCGGCGAATTGATGGTGACGGTGGTGGTCTGCTGCATATAGCCGTCGCCCTGCGCGGTCGGCGCGACGTACTGAATCTGACCGCGGGCAAACGGGTTGAGATGCAATGGCGGCGTCGTCGTCCAGTCGGGAAAGATATTCTGATCCATGAACTGGTTGCCGAACGCACTGCCGACATAGCCGAAGGCCGAGCCGATCGGCACCGACGCATTGGGCGGCAGGTTGGTCCCCGACGGGCCGGTATTCCAGATCGTCGCCGGCGCCCGGTAGATGTTGTAGGAGACCGCGCCGGTCACGGGCGACCACGCCACCAGCACGCCGCCCGCCGTCACCGACATGTCGACCGAGCCGGTCTGGTCGTCCATCGGTGTGTAGGCAATCGGCGAGGCAATCGACTCCTCGCCGTTGGCGTCGACCGCGGTCACGACATAGGCATACTGCGCCGCCGGCACGAAATGATCGCCGTTGTCGGCACCCGATATCGAGGTGGTCGGCGCCACGCCGAGGCTCGCGGGCGGCCCGATCGCCGAGGCGAAATCGGTGATCTGATAGACCCAGTTGTCGGGAGCATGCCGCGCCAGGTCGGCCGGCGGATACTCGGTGCCGTCGGCCTGATTGACGCAGCACAACGTCATCACGTCGGCCGACTGCACGTATTTTAAGAACGGCAAATCTTTCAATTGGTACGGCACCTGCCGGTTTTCATAGATATTCGCGACCGTCCCGCCGCCCGCATAGGCCGGCAGTCCGGTGGCATCGACCGGAATCCCCCACATGTTGCTCAGCGTAACGACATCGCCTGCGACCGCGGCGACGATAAAGGTGCGGCCGTCGAGCTCGGTCATGCCGGCCAAGCCGGAAACGAAAACGTTAGCCCCGACCGTGAAAGTGTTGCCCGGCACCGTGACGGTGAGCGGGTTGGTGTTGGTCGCGCCGGTCACGGCGAGCGGCGCGTTGGTCACATAGCCGCCGTTGGCGATCACCCGCATGTAGGGACCGATCGCATCGACACCGAACTCCAAAACGTATGACTGGTAGATGTTGAACTGGAAGCGCACCAGGACCGGCGGCAGGGCGGCCTGCGGATGCGGGCCCGGCGCCGGCGGCGGAGGGCCAGGCGGAGGCGGAGGAGGAGGCGGAGGAGGCGGAGGCGGCGGAGTAGCGTCGAACACCACATCGATGCCGTACCAATCATCGCGGAGCACTCCGATCGGCGGCAGGAAAGCGGGCGCGGAGAAACTGCCTCGCAGGCCGGTCAGCGGCCCGTTGGTGGTCGGCAGCACGCCCGGCGAATGCATCAGGCTGCCGGTGGCCGGAAAAAAGCCGGCGATGTAGACGGTACCGGCAGTGATTGCCACCGGAGTGATCGGCACCGTGATCCAGCCCGCGTCGCCGGGCGGATAGCCGGCCTGGGCCAGCTGAGCGCCGGTAGCATCCCACAGGCCGACTACCCCGCCAGCCCCGTTGGTGCCGGCCGGCCCCGCATAGACCATGATGGCGCTGACGTGACCGTCGACCGTGGAGTCGAACCACAGGCCGTAGGTCGAAGGCGCGGCGAAGATCGGCGCCAGCGGCACGGTGCCGGGCGGAAAGATGCCGCTCGAGGCGCGCGGCGCGGCGGCACGCGCACCGACCAGAGCACCGACCGGCGCCGACGGCGCTCCGCCGGCGCCGACCGGCGTCGGTGACAGGCCAACGAACTTCGTGCCTGCGCGCGAGCTGGCAGGGCCGCGGCGGCTGACGAAGCAGTTGCGCATCACCGAAGCGCCCTGCTGCACGGCCTGGGCGGTGACGCGGCCCCACACCGACGGCGCGAGCTCGCCCGACGAGAACGACGACTTGAGGAGGGTGACGGTCACGGCCTAATAGGACATCCCGTTAGGCATGATGATCTGCTGCCACGACGCAATGAACGGCGCCGGCCCGCCGAAGCGATCGCCGAAGCCGCCGCCGACGCCGCGGATCAGCATCCAGTCAACCGGCAGGTCGCTCGAGGTAATGCCCTCATTGCCGTCGGAGACGCGGGCCGTCTGGATCAGCCCGACGGCGAGCTGCACGCGCGCCGCGAGCAAAGCCTTGTCCCCGGTGAGCGGCATCACGAACCACGCGGCGAGCGTGCCGATCACCGCATTACGCAGTGAGGTTCCCCACATATCGACGTTGCTCACCCAGCCGGTATAGACCGCCTCGGCGGCGCGGGCGTTGGTGAGGATGACGGAAATCTCGTTGCCGTCCCGATCCTCATCGACGGCCGGCACGAACGGCATCGCGGTGTTGACACGGGCGAACTGCCGCAAAGAAAGATTCGTCATCAGCGGCGGCTGGGTGGCCGAGACGTCCTCGGGGTTAAGCGGCATGACGAAACGGATGGTCAGGGCGTCAGCCGGATAGGCGTAGGAATAGGTCCACGGATAGGGCGGGATCGGCAGCTTCGATCCATCGGGATTCTCGGGCGTACCACGAGCGGCTTTGAGCAGCGCCAAAGGCTTCTGCTTGCGGGCCGCGTTCCAATGGGCGGCCTGGAACACCGACTCGGCCTGGATCTGGTAATTGCGCGAGGCGACCTGAGCGGCGAGGTTGTTGGGCGGCGACGCCGGATCGATGCCGGTGATCGAGGTGCGGGCGCTGATCTGGTCGAGCGCGAGGTTGCAGATATCGACCGGTGTCATCGTCAAGCCCCGCTGGGCGTCACCCACTTTTGCGAGGTCTCGTCCCACATCTCATAGAGCGGCACGTCAGTATTCTGACCCAGGATGCGGTTCTGGTGATTGTTGACGTCGATCTTGTCGTGCTGGCGCAGCTGCGTGCAGTAGGGCCCACGCACACCCTCGGCAAGCGCGAACTCCTCGCCGGCAGCGCACAGCCGCGCGCCGATATAGGCCGGGGCAGTCAGGCGGTATCTAGTCATGTGCTTTCTCGCTCTGGCATGCGCCAACCGCTCTAGTCGGCGTCATAGCTTGGGAGTCCTTCGCCGTCGCCGCCGTAGAAACGCTGACGGCGGCCTCGGGAGCGGGCTTCCTCCTCCTCGGCCCGGTCGACCTCCTCCGGCTCTTCCTCGTGCGGCAGCATACCGACGATCTGCAATTCGATACGCGAGCATGACTTCGGTTGATTGGTCGCCGGGTCGATGTTCTCGGTCTTCGACGCACAGGTCACCTTGGCGGTGACGTAGACCTCGAGGATGTCGCCGACGTCGGGCAGATCGCCGGCGAGGCCGAGCTTCTCGAGCGAATCGTCATCGAGCGAAATGCACAGCCCGTAGGGATACTGCGGCACCTTGAGGGGCATCGGCGCCGTCATCTCCTCGGTTTTTTCCTTGATCTCCTCCGGCGTGCGCGCCATGTCGATCATCTCGCCATGCGGCCACCCCTCGATATCGGGCTCGGTCTCGTAGAAGGGCTCTTCCCGCCCCATCGGGGCTATCTGGTTCTCGTAGGCCACGGGCTGGTACTCCCTCGGTACTCCCTTCAATGGTCTCGGCCGCTCGCGCGGAATCGGCCGGCGCGCCGGCAAGTCCCGCGGAACGGTGGCTCTCGGGGCCGGCGGCGCCGTGCGCCGCACACTGGTTCCCTTCTCGCTCGGCGCCAGGATCTTCGGCGCGCTGCCGGGCACCGATCGCGGCACGCTGACCGGCGGCGCCGCGATCGAGGCCCGCGGCTGCTCGCCCCGATCGCTGCCGTAGGTCAGCACCTGCTGCCGCAACCGCTGCAGCCCGGTGCCGCGCCACCGCGGCGCCTCACGCGGGACGACTTCGCGCGACGGTCGCGACTGCGAGGACCCGTCGGTCCCCGGCGCGGTCGTTCTAGAGCCTTCACGCGGCGCCGGCAGCTCGCGGCGCCTGGCCGTCATGATCGTAGGCTGGCCCTGGCTCGCCGGCGCAGCGCCGCCGGTCGGCCGCGGCTGCTTGCCTCCGGGGTTCTCATACGAAAGCTTGCCGCCGCGCAGTCGCTCAATGCCGGTCGCCGCCATCTAAAGCCTCCTACGCCGCTGCGCCGGGCGTGCCGGCCGGTGCCGCAACCGCAGCCGGCGCTCCCGGCGCTACCGCGGGGGGCGTTGCCGCCGGGCCGGGCCCGCCCTCGCCGGGACCGGCGGCCATCTCGTCGTCGTGACGGGCGCTGAGCGCCGCGAGCTCGTCCTCGTGCTGCTTGTGAAGGGTATCGCGCGCCTTGGCATGACGCGCATGGGTATCGGCGCGCTCCTGGCTGTGACGTTCGCTGCGGCTCGGGGGCCGCCTCTCGTCGCTGTCCCTGCCGCCGCCCTTGCCTCGCCTGTACCAGTCTCTCGCCATGGGCCTTACTCCTTGTCCTCCGGCAGGCCGTACCAGCGACCGGCCGCATCATCGAAAATCACGTGCCCGCCGGGCGTCACATACTGGTCGGTGCCCGCCTTGCTCTCCCATTTCGGGGTCTTGCCGGGCACCGCGTGAACGCTCTCGTCCGAGAAGGTCGCCGCGTAGGGGGTCTTCCAGGCGTCCGGGAAATGGCGCTGATTATCGTAAGGGTTGATCGCGGTCTGGGCCCTCTCGTCGCCGGATTTCATGGCCTTCCAGAAGCCGCGCATGTCGTAGACGGCCTTGGGACCCTCGTAGTCGCCGGTATGGATCTTCTCGTCCTTCGCCCAGCTCTGAAATTCGCGCTCGTCCTTGGGCGAAAGCCTGGTCGTATACGGTCCCGGCTTGGCCCACTGCCTGTTGCGAGCGAAATTCTCTTCCGGCGTGAACATGTCCTCGGGATTGTCGCGCGGCCGCGGCCGCGGTAACGGCATGCTCCGCAGGCTGTCCACGTTCGCGGACGTGACCGCAGACGAGGGCAAGGGAGGCGGCGGCGAGGTTGCAGGCGCGGCGTTGGCAACAAGGCCCATTGCCATCTCTTCGCCTTCTAATCCTTCCCGTACCAGCGATCGCCGCGCTTGCGCTCACGGCTCATCCGTGACAGCCGCAGCCCGAGATTCGCGGCGGCACGCAGCGAGGGATTCGACGAACGCTTGTCGACCTCCATCTGGGCGTGGACCGAACGACCGGCGCGCCGTGCCCGCTCGGTCATCCTTCCGGGTCGCTTGATGGCCTTGCCGATCCATTTCTTGGCCTCGGCCATGTCAGTCCTCCTGCCGCTTCCTGCCAACGCGGGTGAGAACCTGGCCAGGCGCGGGATCGAGCTGCGGCAGCCGCGGGCCGACCAGCCGGCCGCCGGCACCGAGCTCGCGGGCCGGAATCCCGCCCTTGTGATCGCCGACCGTGGCGATCTCCTCGTCCTTGTCTTTGTTGAACTCCTCGCCCTCATACCAGCGGTTGTTTTTGCCGCGCTTGGGCTTGGGCGGTGGATCGATGGCCATCACGATCACTTTCTGTCGTACCAGTTGCGCGGCTTGCCGGACCTCACCGGCTTGCCCTCTTCCACCCGCTCGGGCAGCTTGCCGCCGGGATCGGCCTCGGCGAACTCGCGCGCCGCGGCGCCCTCCTTGGTCTTCTTGTTGCGGTTGGCGAACGCCCAGCGGCGCTGTGCCTGCGAGACCGGCGGCATCAGTCCGCACCGTTCAGCATTTCGACGAACCTGCGCCGCGTCGTCGCCTCGTCCTTCATGGCGCAGTCAAAACAGATACTCTCATTGTTGGGCCCGTAAGGGCGCAGTTCATCAACGTTGCCGCACAACTCGCATTTACCGTTGAAGGCATCGGGATCACGCCGGTCGGCAATGATCACATTGCCTTTGCGTTCGAACAGTTTCGGCATCAGATCCTCGTCCACATCATGGTCGCCGCCGTATAGCGAAAGCGTGCGCTTCCCCCGGCCGGCAGGTTGGCGACGACGCCGTTGGTGGCAACGCCCGACGCCGTGATGGTCTGAGCGAAGGCTACGTTGGTGGCGTTGACGAGCACGAAGACCTGCCCGTCGACCGGCGTCGCCGGCAGGGTGACGGTGACGGCACCGGTCAGCGCCGCCGGAAAGATCAGGGTCGGCGTCGTCGCCGTGACGGCCCCGGTGGTGACGGTGGTGACGGTCGAGCTGCCCGCGAAGGCCGCGATCTGGCTCAGCGTCACCGAGGCCTCGACGCTGCCGAGCTGGCCATTCTGCTGGCGCGGAATGACGTGGAATATCTCAAGCCCGGTGAGCGGCGAAGGCAACGGCGGGCCGGCCTGCGCCAGCGCCAGGCCCGGCAAAGCCGCAACAGCAAGAACGCCCCAAAGCAACCTTCTCATGTCGACCTCATCGTTTGTTTCAAGAAAGGACCGCGGCGCAGAATTCGGTGATCACCACTGCCCCGGGACCGCCCTTGCCCTCTACGAGAACCGTTCCCGAACCGGTGGCCGGAACCGCAATCGAGCCCGAACCGCCGCAGCCGATATCGCCGTCGAAACCGTTCGAAGATGCGTTCTGCACGCGGTTGCAGATCGGATATTTGCCGTAGTAGCCCATGCCGCCGCGGCCGATCAGCGCCCCGTTCTGCCCCACGGGCGGGCCGCCGCCGTAAGCCGGCCCGGCCTGATTGAGGAAGGACAGACCGGCAAACCCGGATTCGCCGCCGTGAAAGAACACCCCCGGCGGCGGCGCCGCATAGGTGACCGCCGGCGCTCCGATGGTTTTGAGGAGGGGCGCACTCCAGCCGATCGGCTGTCCTTCAAAGCTCCCGTCATATCCGCCGAAGCCGTCGGTGTCGTTGCCGTCCCTGCCGCCGTGAACCCAGGTGTTAGGTCCGAAAAACGTTTTCTTCTGTTCGTCGGTATATTGTCCCTGCATGCCGCCTGGGCAGACGACGATGTTGCGCGAGGAGCCGACCTGCGCTGCCGACATCACGAACCGGATATAGGCTCCGGCGCCGCCGCCACGGCCGACGAACCAGCTGGCGCCGTCGGCCGTCACCGGCTCGCCGGCGCCGCCGGCGCCGATCAGCTCGACGATCACGTACTGCATGCCGGGCGACGGCGTATAGGTGCCGGACGCCGTAAATACGGCGAGATCAACCTTGACGAAGGCGGTGACCGGCGCAGCCGCCAGCACCCACGCGGTGCCGTTCCACAGTTCCAGCAAGCCGGTATTGGGGTTGTACCAGGGCTGTCCAGGCTGCGGGTTTGGCGGGGCAGCTGCCCCAAACGATATGGTGACGACGGGCTCGACCCACGCCGAGCCGCTCCAGAGCGTCAGGAGTCCGCTCACCGGATTCCACCAGAATTGTCCGGTCGTCGGATTTGCGGGAGCGGTCGGAGATACGCTTGCGGTCGAAGCCAGCTGCCAGCTTGAGCCGTTCCACACCATCAGCTGGCCGGTGGTGGTGTTGAACCACGGCTGGCCGAGGTTCGGGTTGTCGGGCGGGAGACCTCCCGCGATCACGCCGCCGTTGCCGAGCGAGGCAATCTGGGCCGTCGTCGCGCTCGCCAGGATCGAACCGGGATTGCCGTTGAGCTGCAGCGGCAGCACCAGGACGCGCTCGGTGCCGGCAAGCGACGGCAGCGGCGGAGCGCCCGGCCACAACGGGACAATGCCGTAACTCATCGCATCCCTCCTCGAACCGCTCCTTAAAACCACTCGTAAATGATGACGTAGCCGGCCATGCCGTTGCCGCCGGCCATCGCCGCCGTCGCCGCATCGGCCCACGCAGCACCGGAGCCTCCACAACCCGGCGAGTTCGGGTTCCTGCCGTTTCTCTGCTGGCCAGCCCCGCCGGCAACCATGTCGCCTCTAGCACTGCCGCCGCCGCCGTCGCCGCCTTTGGCAAACGGAAAAGTCGTGCCGCCGGCGCCGATTCTTGCCCAAGCCATTCCGGCTTGTCCTGCCTGACCTTCCTGGAACCAGCTCGGCAGTCCTCCGGCTCCGCCTCCCGCGCCGCCCTCCGGGTTCTGATAGATATTACTGGCATCACCGCCGATGCCTCCATTTCCCCCGGTAACCCAGGTTCCCTGCGAGCCTGAATTAAGCACAAAATAACTCTGGCCTCCGGCCACTCCGGTATCTGCACCAACGCTGCCGGTGCCACCGCCACCGACGACGACCGGCACCTGGGCGGTCGGCAAATCCACGCCCCGGATATACATCCGTTCCGAATATCCGCCTTCGCCGCCGCCACCCCCGGAAGCCGCGACGTTGGGAACACCATTGACGCCGCCGCCACCACCGCCGCCGCCTTTTACTCTCGCCAGCAACATCTGAGTATTCGGACTTGCAGTGAACTGATAGGTGCCGGTCACATTGAATATCGTAACTCTGCCGGCCGGGCTTGGTTGAGGAGCCACGGCGACCCATTGCCCATCCCCACGGAGAAAGTTGGCGATGTTCGCGCCGGGCGGTGGCACTGCGCCCTGAAGAGCGGATGTAAACAGCGGGAGCTGCGCGGGGAGAGCGGTGCCAGAAATCTGCGTGAAGCTATAATCATTCGCGACCGCGACCACCGCACCGGTCCGGCCGAACACGCTTGCAACAGGCACCGTCGGCGTGGGCGGCGCTGCCCATGTCCCATCGGCCCGCAAAAAATTCGCCGTGCCTCCTCCGCTCGCCGGTACGTCTCCATTCCAAGTTCCGGTGAACTGTGAGCTTTTCACGACCACCCACGATCCACTCAGCACGAACTCGAGATAGCCGCTCGGCGCAGGCGTGACGATTGAGTTGCGCACGACTAGGATCTGCGCTGCGCCATCCACCGTCAAAATATTTTCGCCGGCCGGTGGCACGATAGTGACCTGGGCATTGGACCATATGACGCGCAGTCTTATTCCATTCGTCGCAATCGCCGGCAGTGTGTAGGTCCGCATCGCGGACGTCTGCGTGATGAAAACCAGCCGGTCGCTCGGCTGCATCACATAGTCGGCGTCCGGCCCTGCCGTAAAGGAAGCTTCCGGATCGATCCAGATCCCGTCTGCCCGCAGAAAATGCGTATCGTCGACGGGCTCGCCGGTCGCCGGCACCAGACCGTTCTCGGTCGCGGTGAATACGTTGGTGATACCGACCGGATGCCACTGCGACCCATCCCACACGTTCACGAGGCCGGTGGTAGTGTCGAACCAGAAGGTGCCCGGCCCCGGATTGACCGGCGGCGTATCGGAGATCACCGCTCCACCGGACGCGCCTTTTAAAATCTGCTCGACCGTCGCGGTCGCCAGGTTGGGACACGGCCGGCCGTTCTCGAACGGCAGCAGAAACACCTGCTCGTTACCGTTGAGGTCACCGCGCAGCGGCGGCACGCCGATCCCGAAAAACCTGTCCCCGAGCAGGCTCATGTCTTATCGGCCCGTCATCGGCGCCGGCCCCGCGCGCCTGGTCTGCGCACCGGGCCCGAACGCCGGCATGGCGGCCGCAAACCGCGTCTCGCCCGGCAGCCGCTGGCTCATCTCGGCGAGCTTGGCATTGAGCAGCGGCGGCGCAGCGGTGCGCGGCCCGCGCGTGAAATTGTGCCCGATCGGCGGGATCTCGCGCGCTTCGCGGCCCTCACGCCGCAGCTTGAGCTCGCTCGCCATCCGCACCACCGCGCGCTGCCACTCGATGCGATTGAGCTTGAGCACTTCGGGGTCGCTGCCGAGCAGCTGGGCGGCCTCCGCCATGTCGCCGATATCGATCGGCGCCGCCGACGCCGGCAGGCGCTCGAGCATACGCACGACGGCGATCGCCGCCGCCCGGTTCAAGGGCTGCATGTGCTCGTTGGGCACCACGCTGGTGACGACGATTGCGGACTCCTCGTAGAGCGTCGCCTCACGCCCGATGCCGAGGAAGCAATCGCTCGCGATGTAGTAGGTCGGCTCGCGCTCCTGCACGATCGAGCGGTCGTCCTGCTGCATGGCGAAGCATTCCGGCAGGTTCTCGTAGCCGGAGCCGGCGAGCGGATCAGCGTCGCCGTTGTTGCGCTTGCGGTTGTTCCCCTTGGGAGCCTCTTCCGACAGCTTGAACTGCTCGGGTTGGGTATTCGGTTCCATGTTTGATTTCCTTATCCGCGGCGTGCGAACTCGACGCCCGCGCTCGGCGCACCCTCCTCGTCGACCCACTCGGCTTCGCCCTTCGCAATCATCGCTTCCGCCTGATCGCGATAGACGGCGCCGGAATGGGTCTCGGCCGGATTGTCGGTGACGGCGAGCACCGTGCCGTGGTGATGGCTGGCGTGGTGCTCGCCGAGAATGCGCAGGCGTCCGATCACGCTCATTTATTTTTCTCGCTCTGGCATACGCCAACCGCTTACGCGACTGCCCTAGAAGTTGGCCGGGTACTGGCCGAGCGTGTCCTGGGCCGAGGTATCGCCGAGGCCGATGTAGCTCTTGAGGTTCAGCCCGGTGGCGGCGCCAACGACCGTGAAGCCGATCTGCAGGAACCGCGGCAGCGGCGCACCAATCGGCCGGCGCGGCAGATCGAAGTCCGCAATCATGTAGAGCCCCTCCGCGAAATTCGCGGTGATGTCGGCGAGGGTGAGCACGTCGCTCGTGATGTACGGCACGAACGTCAGGCCCGCGATCGTGCCGCCGCCGTTGTCGACCGCGCCGAGCAGCTGCACCTGCAGCGAGGTCAGCCCGGCCGGCGTGGTAGCGGGGTCGGCGTAGACGTTGATCGAGGGATCGCCCATGCCGCGCCCGGCGCCGAGGTCCTGGCCCCAGAAGCGCGTCGGCGGCGTGGTGTCGGGCCGGATACGGCCGATGATGGCGTTAGGCGGCACCACATAGGTGCCGGTCAGCGTATCGAGCGCGAGGCCCTGCAACAGGTCATAGGTGAGTTCCGACACCGCGGTGGCGGTGACGGCCTGGCCGGGCTGCGCCTTGAAGAAAGTAAGATTCTGGTCGTAGAGAGCCATTGTTTCCTCCTCTCAGACCACGCGGGCCTCGGTGTCGAGGATCGAGTCCTGGACTCCGATCGGCACGTTGCGCCAGTTGACGATCGGGCGGCCGGCGTAGTCGGTCGGCGACAGCAGCACGTTGCGATCGCGGATGGCCTGCACGTCGAGCGCGGCGCGCACGGTACGATCGCAATACATTTTCAGGCGGACGGCAGGCGCCATGCGGTCGGGCGCGTCGGTCTTGGTTATGCCCGACACCGTGCGGCCGGCGGTCGGGAGCCTGACGATCGCCCTCGCCATGATGGCGAACAGGTCCGGCGGGGTGGCTCCCAGAAGCCCCGCCGTGGTGGTATCGATGTTGCACATCCTAATGATATACCTCCAGTCCTCGACGACGAGGCCGAGCTGCCACTGGAACAGCGAGGTATAAGCCTCGAAGCGCAGCATGTTGGCGTCGAAGCCGGGCACGACATCGCCCTTGTCCTGGAAATCAAGGCCGGCCCGCGAGCCGCGCGGAAACACGCCGTAAGCGGTATCCTCGCCCCAGCCGATAATCCAGAGACTGGAATTGCTCGAGCCGGTGCCGCCGCAGTCAAATATATTGACGGCATTTTGCGCGATAACCGGATTAACCGTATTGAAATACGGCGAGAAACCCGTGAACTGCTCGGGCACCGTCCAGCTGTTGCCGTAGGTGAGCGTCGAGGACTGCTGCTGCGACATGCCCTGCATGTGCGCGATGTCCTCCTTCATCCTCATAGTCGCCTCTTGTCCGCCGAGGCGGCAGAGCTCCTTGTCGATCTGCGAATAGGTGCGCAGAAGTGACATGCCGAACTCCATCTGAGCCCGGTTGCTCTTCGTGTAGGGCGAACCCTGGTAGTAGCGGATGTACGTGCCCTTGGGCAGCGAGGTCCGCACCGTGGTGACATGCGTGGTAAGCGCGTTCGCTTCCACCATCGGCATGTCTTCGATCAGTTCGTTGCTCTGGCTGAGCAGCTCCGCCATGTCGGCGATCTTGCCGTCGGGATCGAGCGATCTCCCCAGGTCGGCGAGTGTAATAAATGCCATCGTTGCGACTCCGGCGTCCAAGACGCGCGCAGAGCCAGATCGTTTAAAACCCCATGCCAGCGGGGCGGTTCAGCTATTCGACGCGGTCGATCGACTTGTCGTACCAGCCTCGCGAACCGGAAGCGCGTTGCGGTCTTACCGGCGCCGGGTTGGAAACCAACATGCCGTCTTCGAACACATTCAGCTGATCGGCCAGGCGCACCAGGAGACGGATGAAGGGCGGATAATTGCCCATGCCGTTGTTGTCCACGTGCCTCAGCAACGCCGCGGCGTCCTCCGGGGAGCTGAACTCCTCGATCATGCCCTTGGCCTTGCTCAGGTTCGTATGCAACCTGTTGCCGCCGATCTCCCGGTCATTGCGAAGATCATCGCGCCACCCGGCGTTGAGGTCGTCCCAAACCTTGCGCTGGTGCGCGGTGAGCTCCCGGTGGACCCGTTCGATCTCCTTTTTGTGGAGGTCGAGCAGTCCCTGGCCGCGATCCTTGGCGGAGAGCTCGCCGTTGTTGATCAGGTCAACGAACGTCTTTGCTTCTTCCGCTTCGGCGTTGGCGCCGTCCGGCAATGACAGGTCGGTGATACTCAGCGGAGCCGGGGCCTCGGCCTTTGGGGCCTCTTTAGGCGTGGCATCCTTCGGTGCCGGGTCGGTCTCGGCCTTGGCGTCCTTGGCGGCGGAATCCTTGGGAAGACTTTGCGCCTCGGCCGGCTTTGCGTCCTGCCCTGCAGGTGCCGCGGTATCGGCCTTTGCCTCGGTTGCCTCGGCGGCCGGAGCCGGCGTGGCGGGGGGCTTCCCCTCTGCCGAGCTGAGCAGGCTCGGCGGAGATTCAGGACTAACGGATTCGGCGGGCGGTGTCGAGTCGACCGGGGCCGCCTGTCCACCGGCAGGCGCCTCCGCAGGCGCAGCGGCGGCCGCTGGTGCAGCTGGCGGCGGCGGCGCTGCGCCGCCGCCAGGCGCGTCGCCAGACGCGCCGGCATTGTCGTCCGGGGCCATAAACCGCGCGCGCAAAAGCCATCGGTCAATCAGCATCGGTCACCCCTTCGGCGCCTCTCCGCCGGGCGGCGGCAGGTCATAGCCCTGCATCTGCATCGCGATATTCTCCTCGCCCTGACGCTTGCGCTCCTCGTCCATACGCAGGCCGACGATCCGCTCGTCTTCCTTGCGGGCCTCTACCAGCATCATCGTCATCAGGTCAGGGAAAGCCTGAATCGAACTGTAAAGCCGCAGCCCGACATTCTGCTCGCCGAGCGCAAAGGCGGTGGTGTCGGGCTGACCGGGAGCAAACGGCGAATTCCAGATGTGACAGGCCTCGAGCAGACGAAACATCCACGCGCGACCGTTGCGATGCGACAGCAGCCTTCGCAGGGTCTCGGCGTCGTCGAGCTGACGGCGCGCGTCGTCGCGCTGGGCATTGTTCTCGGCGACCGGATCGCCGGCATCGAATGCATAGGCAGCTGCAGCTCCCCCGGTTCCGCCATTTGCCCACGTGTCGGTCATTCAACGCTCCATCGCTCTCCGGCCTGACACGCCCCCGGACCTGGCGATCAGAGGGGAATCCGCCCGAGGGGACAGGACAGATTCGCCGGGAGCGATGGATTCCGGGAAACTCAATGCCTCACGTAACCGCCCGGCCCCAGCAACGGGTGGACGGTCCGCACCGACTTCGGCGAGCGCACATTGCGCTCCAGCCGCTCGAGCTCGCGGGCGACGTTCGACCACATCAGGTCCATGCGGTGGCACGTAGCAAGCTGGCGGGCGCCGCCCGTCGCCTGCACGAGACCCTCGCGCAGCCGGCGGTACGCGACCCGCCATGCCAGTGGCGCGCCGCGTACCTCGGCTGTCGGCGATGCGCGTCCCACATCGTCGAGGCCTGCGCGCTGGATACAGATGCGCCGGCACGCATCGAGGTTGTGGGCAAGGCGCTTGCGATTGTCGACGCCCGCCGCGGTCGTCTCCCAGCCGGCGAGGTGCATGCAGGCCTCCGCGGCGATGCGCAGGCCGTCGATCACGCGCTCGTAGCTCTGCCGCTCGATCATCAGCGAACCCTGACGCACGGGATCGCCGTTGGCATCGAGCAGGATGCCAGGGCCCTCGTCGTCGTCGGGGCGGTCGGTGGTCACGGGAGTGTGCCCACGACACCGAGGGCCTGAATAAGGATGCGGCGCTCCAAGGCGGTTGAGAAAGGATAATGCTCGATCAGATCGGCAAGCGCCCTGGCGGCCGCAGAACGCATTTCGACAAGCTTAGTCGGCGGCGAGGTGACGATCGTCAGCGGCCGGGCGGCGGAGGCTTCAGTCAGCATCGACTCCATGTCATGCAACGCCGCGAGGTTAGGCGCGTCAGCCGGGCTGCCGACGATCGGAGATCCGCTAAGGGCGTGGGCCTTCGCGGCCAGCGCCTCGAGGTAGCGCTTGCTCGCCTCCGGCACCGGCTCGCCGACGTCCTTCGGCCCGACCCAGGTGCCCTTGTCGGGCAGCTTGCGCTTGATCGGCTGCACCGTCTGGCCTCCTTGGCCGTGCCGGCGATCGATGTGGCTGACAGTCTCGCCTTCAGGTCCTACCAGTGCCATCTGTCCTCCTTGAGGAATATGAGGGATCTTGGGAGTTGCGGCGGAAGCGCTCATCCCAATTGCTACGCAGTTGCTCGTTCTCGTCGCAGAGACGGTTTGCGTCTTTGGCTTGCGCCTCCACCAGCTCACGCAGCCGCTCGATTTCATCAGCGGACTCCGCCATCAGCTCGGTCGACGAATGTAGATCGCCGCGCACCGCGCCCCGCAGCCGGTCAACAATGTCACTCACTGCCGGTTCTTTCACCTGCATCGGCGGCACATAACGCCGTTCCACTTCGCGCAGCCGCTCAATCTCGTCGGCGGCGTCGCGCATAGCTATTTGCTCGGCTGACGCCGGCCTCGGCCGAGGTCGAAAAACACACAAGGCCGACGAGGAGAAGAGACCTCACTGCGGCAGCCCGGTCTGGCCCGGCGCCTGGCCGCCGAATCCCGACATCAGATTGATGGCGTTCTGCATGCCGCCCGGATCGATCTCGCTTGCGTCCTTGGCGGCCTTGGCGACGCCCGGCGCCTGGGCTGCCGCCTGCATCGCCTGCTGCTGCTGGATCGCCTTGGTCTGGGCCGCGAGCCGCGCCTTGCGCAGCTGCGCCACGTCCTGCTCGGAGCGCAGGCAGTCCTTCGGGAAGTTGCTGATGTCAAGATAGCGCCGCGCCGTCTTGTCGATGTCGATATTGTCGTCGGGATGCGCCTCGGGATAGGCGGCCTTGAGCTGGGTCACGACCGAGAGCGCCTTTTCCATCACCGCGGTCTCGGCGGCCCGCTGCGCCACCCGGATCATCGAATCGAATTCGATCTCGAGCGGCACGCCGAGCAGCGACGGCGGCTTGGGCAGCAGCAGCCGGCGCCGCGCCATGATCTCGCATACTCGGCGGATGTCGTCGGCGAGCTCACGCTCGACGTTTTCAACGACAGGGCCGAGCCGCTGCAGCTTCTCGCCGCGGCGCTCGGCGATTTCGAGTTCGTTGCGCGGCTGAATACCCTCCAGATTATCCAACATCATAAACGCATCGTTGAAAAACCATTTCTGGATGCGCCCCTGAATCTGGCCGATCAGCGCCGTCATGTGCTCGACGTCGAAGCGCAGGTCGTAGATCGACTTCATGCCCTTCGAGATGTCGTTCACGTAGGTGACCTTGCCGGGCAGGATCGATGACGGCTGGTTCTTCATGCCGACGTCCGCCAGGAGCGGAGGCCTGACCATCTTCTCGATCGCCTCGGCCTGGCGCAGCGTCATCATGTGCAGCTGCATGATGTCGGGCAGCGCGTCCATGCCGACGCTGCGGCCGTAGGCGTCGTTCGACAGCACCGTCCACCGCGGCACGATGAACGGTTTAGACCGAAAGCCGCGCACCGACAGCGGCCGCGGCGAGAATTTCGCCCACTCCCAGAAATATTCGCGGTAGGTAAAGCCTCCCGGCACCACGCCGAGGTTAGCGTCGCCCATGCCGGGCATCTGCAGCGAGAAATTAGGCTCGATCGCGTGGGCGACGACCACCTCGGTCTCAAGCGAGGCGCCCTTGTTCTCCCACAAGGTCTGAACCTGTTCGCTGCAGTTCTCCAGGCCGAACCGGTCAACGGTCTGATGCGCGGTCTGCACGAAGGTCCGGTAAAACGAGTTCACTCTGCCGTCGCCGCCGGCGCCGAGGTAATACTCACCGGCACACGGGTTGTAGCAGCGGATGACGTCCTTGCGGTCCTCGTACATGATCTTCGGCGCGGTACCGAACACCACAAGGTCCTCAAACATCTGCGTGCCGGAATTGTAATAGTTGGAGCCCGACAGCACCTGATAGACGCGCCGCACCGTGTCCTGAAACCACAACTCGGCGGCCCGGTCGGGCCGGAACACTTCGAGCGACGGCTTGATGGTGAACCACGGCCGCGAGCTCGACATCAAACCCGACCGCATGCCGGCGACGCATACACTGACGGCCTGGGCTCCCGTCGGGTCCTTGATCGACTGGTTGATCGCCAGGCCGCGGTTCATCGTGTTGGGCGTAATCAGCCAATGATAGCGGCGCGGAAGGATCGCCTCGGCCAGCCTCGACCAGTGCTGCCACCACGAAAGCCGCCAGTTGCGCAGACCGTAGAGGCGGGCCTCAAGCTGCAGGCGCACCTCCTGCCAGTCGGGCTTGTCCTCATACCACTTGCTGCGCGGCAGCGGCTGCGCGGTGGCGAGGAGGGCGTCGTCGGCATACTCGTAATGCGCCAGCAGCTGCTGGTCGAACTTCCGAGAGAAATCAGCCGGGCGATACATGTCAGGTAAGCCCGATACCGGCACCGCCGGCACCGGCGAGGGCCGGATTCGCGGTCGCCACCTGCTGGCGGATCTGGTTGGGGCCCGTGGTCAGGTTCGTGCCGCCCTTCGCGGTGCCGGGCCGCTGCGCCTGCATCTGCATCATGCCGGCCGACGCGAAGGTCGGCGGATTGGCGCCGGGCGGCGGAGGCGGCGGAGGCGGCGGAGCGGGAGGAGCGGAGAACAAACCCATCGGGATCACCACACGAGGAGGAGGCCTGCGGCTGCTCCGCAGACGATCGAGAGGCAGTTGAAGGCGACGCCGACCACGTTGAACCGCAACGTGTAAGCGGCGCAGCTGAGATAGACGACGCCGACGCTGGCCGCGGCGAGTTCCGCCGCGGCCAGGCGCTCGAGGCGGAGGGCGGCCACGAACACCAGAACCAGATAGAGCGCGCCGTGGGTCAGGCAGCCGATCGCGGCAAGCTGCAGAAATTTCCTGGGCGGCAGGCCGTCCTCGATCGCGGCTTTAAGGAATCGCTCGGGGTCCATCAGCACCTCTCAGTACTTCAGCGGATCGTAATCGACCTCGTGCATGGTCTTGCGGCGCTCGATGATCCGCAGCTCGACGTCGATGCGCTCCGCGAGCGTCAGTGTGCGCATGCGCTCGGCGATCAGCGCGTCGTATTCGGGCTCGTTCGTCCACAGCGGCTTGGGCGTGTCGGCGACCAGCTGGTCATGCACGAGCTCGCGCTGCTCGCGATCGGCCTCGCCCTGGCCGGCCGGCAGAGCGTTACCGTCGGGCAACCGATCGCGGCCGGGCTGGTAGAGGGCGCGCGTAGTCATTAGGGGAGTCCGCTCAACGCCCCCACCCCAGCGGATCGTAGTCGCTCTCGTGACCGGGCGTCGCCCCGCGATGCGACCACATCGACGCCGGCCGCACCGCGGCGCGCTTGAGACCGGACAGCACGATATAGCGCATGGTGTCCATCAGGTGATCGGCCTGACCGTCCTTGACCCGGCCCTTGTCGTCCCTATGGTAGAAACGGTATTCTTGCAGCCAGTTTTGCAGCGTGCGGAACGCCTTCATCCGGCCGGTCGACAGGCGAATCCAGCACTCGTGAATGCCGGCCTCGAGGTCGTTGCGGGCCGGTGCCAGGTGCTCGAGGCCGAGCCGCTTGTAGATCTCGATCAGCTGCTCGCCGTCCTTCTGGCCGCGGCCGCGCGCGGCAGGATCGATCACGCCGGGAATCCACTTGCCCCGCGCCAGGATCGCGTTCGCGTGGATCGGCGGCTCGGCGTCGCCGCGGTAGTGCTCCGAGTAGAGGTAGACAATATCGGTATTAGCATCGCAGGCGGCCCACAGCGCCGCGGTGCGGTTCCAGCCGACGTCGAGCGCGTAGCACTGCGGCATCCAGTCCGGGATCTCGAACGGATCGCAAAGGACGTAGTCCTCCGCCACCGGATAGATCGCCCCGGCACCGAGCAGCGGCAGGCCCTTCGAGCGCGCCTCGCGCTGGTAGGGCTGGTACGCAGCGAGCTGGCTCGCCTTCTCCTCCTCGGAGAGGTGCGGGACGTGGTCCCAGCCGGCGTTGACGGTGTACTTGCCGCTCATATACTCGCACCCATGATAAAACCCGATACCGTCGATCTCGAAGACATCGTCACCCGGCTGCGCACTGACCGTAATGGTCGCGTGTACTGCGATGAACTTGTGAATGCTGCCGCCGACGAAATCGAGCGGCTGCGCGCCTCACAGCTGCGCGGTTACAGGGAGTGCAGCGAGGAAATAAAAAAGCTGCAAGACGAGATCGAGCAGCTGCGCCGGGTTATCGACAAGACGGAGCCCGATCCGCCTCCACCTCCGGCTTGAACCGGCAGAACGGGTCGGCATCGCCGATCCGATAGTCGCAGGTCAGCTCTTCCCCCTCCGCGATGTCGCGCAGTGCATGGTGTGTTTGGCGCGGGTCCCACGCCGGCGCCACCGCCGCCACGTTGGGGTCGTCTGAATGGTTCATGAATCGCGCATTGTCAGAACACAAAACCAGGCAGCCGGTCTCGGGGTCGAGCTGCGAGTAGGTGTCGAGAAAATCGGGATCGTACATCTTGTGCGCAAAGCTCACCGGCAGCACCAGGTCGAAGTTCGGCACGAAGCGCCACACCGGCTTGCCCTCGGCAATGAACTGCCGCGCGAAGCAGCCGATACCAGCGATCTTACTTGGCGCCAGATAGGTGCGCACAAGCAGCATCGGCTATTTCGTCTTTGCGGGCCGCAAGCAGGCTCCAATTCGGTTGCAGCCGCACCTGCGGATTAGGAACGCTCCAGCATTCGCCGGTCGCATTGAGGAACACGACCCATAACAGATCGTGCTCCTGGCCGTAGTCGATGACGAAATGCGCCCAGCCATCGCCCCTCGGCGTGTTTAACGGCAACGGCGGATCGAGCTGCAGCAACCGATCAGCTCGAGCCAAGCACCGGCGAACCGGGGTCATTTGGCGACGGCATCGACACCGAGCCGTCGGACGGTACCGGGGCCGAACCGTTGGCGCTAGGCGGCGGGCTCGCCGTGATCGAGATGTCGGTTTCTGGCTGGTGATACAGGATGTCGATCGCGTCATCCCACAGGCTGTGCCAGCTGATACGATCGTCGTCATCCCAGTGCGACCCGATCGGCGGCATCAACGCAAGAATTGCCGCAAACAACGGATGCGACAGCGCGGGCGCGCCGGCCGGCACGGCCGAGGCGGCCGAGATCGTGTTAGCGGCCTGAGTAACAACGGCCGCAGTCGAGGCCGGCGCCGGCGCGCCGGGACTTGCAGGCATGCTCATAACAAAACCCTCCTGTTTTGAAGTTTACCAATGCAAGTAAATCATCTTTCGATGACAGATCGGCATCAGGTCCGCATACAACCCGCCGGTCCTGCACGCCGCGCTTGCTCGTCAGCACCGTCATCGGCGCGGCTCAACCATTTTGAGCACGTCGGCAACCCGCTCCTCATCGCGCGGCGGCAGCGCGCCACCCGGCAGAAACATCAGCACCACTTCGCTCATCCCCTCCAGCGGCGTGAACGTCAGCAGCACGTGGCCCTGTGTCGTCATCGTGCGCACCAGCGCCTCGACGTAGACGTCCGAAGGCGGTTCCTCATCGAACCAGATCAGGTCCTTCTCGGTGCCTTCGAACGCGCCGCGGCCCTGCTCGTAGCTCTTCAGGCCGATCGTCGACCAACCGCCCGAGCGGTGACGCACCCTGACGGTATCGACGAGGTCCTGCACGCCGCGCTTCCAGGTCACCTGACCGATGTCCTCGGCGACCACCAGGCCGGTGCCTTCAACCGTCTTGGTGCGGCCGCGCACCACCACCGGACCGAACAGCTTGCGCTGCACGACGTCGCGCGTCGACTCGTTCTTCTTGCCGGCGGCCCACACCTCGACGGGACGGGCGAAGCGCCGGCCGGGCCACCACACCGGATAGCGGCCGCTCGCGTGCAGCGCGACCTCGTAGGCGCCGACCGATTCGGTCTTGCCAACCCGGTTGGCGGCGAGCATCAGCCGCTCGCGGTGCGGACTGCCATCGCAATCCGGCGGGCACGCCGGCAACGGCTCGTGATCGCCGCCGGCGGCGAAGAATTCCATGTGCCGCGGATAGAGCTCCCGGCGCAGCGGACCATCATCGGGAAAATACGCGTAGAGCCTACGCCTCTTCAGGCTCTCGTCGCTGCGACGACGCAGCTCCCTCGATAAGTGCCGGCGCCCCTCCTTCGAGAGCCTCGAGAGCTTCGGCAAGAGTGCGCTGATCTTCTGCGGATAGGACATTGAAGATTGATACCTCGGTCGGCGCCACCTCCGCCGGCAGCCCCCCGAAATGTCTGAGCAACAGCGTGTTGGCGCCGAGCTTGTCGTGCAGCCGCAGGCGCGTCGGCTTGCCGTGCTCGTCGAACTCGACGTCCGCGATCGCCTCGGCCAGGCGCGGCGGCAGCTGCGTGATGTCGCGCAGCCGGTAGCGCAGCTGGCCGGCAACTTCGACGCGCTCGTAATACTGCGGCAGCACCGCCGCGGCAATCCGATCGATGCGCACCAACGCCAGCCGCGGCCGGATGTCGAGCCACTCGGCCGCCTCGGCCATCAGCTCGTCGATCCGCCGCTTGACGTCGGGGCGCCGCTTGAGCCGGTAGCAGTTGCCGCGGTGCGGGGCGTAGCCGGCGAGCCGGTAGGCCTCGAGCTCGGGCTGGGCGACGGCCGGCACCCGCAACCACTGCTCGACGTACTCGCGGCAAAATTTCTCGTGCTGCGGATCGCGACAGGCAGGCATGGGCTCAGCTCAGCAACTCAACGTGACGCGCGTGCGACGTCCGACTCACATGATGTCACGAAAGACTCAATCAAGCCTCAATCGAAAATCTAGAGCGCCCGCAGGTGCGCCGGCTGGCTGCCCGCCGAGTAGCGCGGCGGCGGCGCCCGCAGTGCCCGCGTCGAGCCTGCGCCCGGCGTCGGCGGCCGCGAGGCAAACATCTCGACCGGCTCCCATTAATTTGACTTTTATACCGCCAGCCGCCACGTTCCGGTTTGCAAAGTCGCCCCGTCTGCCCGAACTGTCGCCGGATGGCGCGCGTGCCGTAGGCTCCTACGGCTAGGGCAGACGGGCCGC
>Ga0126380_10000003_pt1 | contig 48395 bp, 35 predicted proteins | sample PanSoiMetPlot_26_FD_92544 | JGI IMG/M metagenome (GOLD analysis project Ga0126380, IMG submission 92544) | Tropical forest soil microbial communities from Panama - MetaG Plot_26 | ecosystem: Environmental > Terrestrial > Soil > Tropical forest > Bulk soil | place: Panama | collected 2016-02-17
ACAACTGCTCACCCTCGTTCAACTGGCGCAAGCACCTGGACGACGGCACCATCGAGAAGTTCCAGCGCGAGCTGGGCGAGATGGGCTACAAGTTCCAGTTCATCACGCTGGCCGGGTTCCACGCGCTGAACTACTCGATGTTCGAGCTGGCCCGCGGGTACGGCGAGGAGGGCATGCCCGCCTACGTGCGGCTGCAGGACGCCGAGTTCGGCGCCGAGGCGGCCGGGTACACCGCCACGCGCCACCAGCGCGAGGTGGGCACCGGCTACTTCGACCTCGTGACCTCAGCGATTACGCCGGGCTCGGCTACCGTGGCGCTCGCGGGCTCCACGGAAAGCCAACAGTTCACGGGTTCCAGGTAAGCCTTCGCCACCACACCAGCGCCGCACCCAGATCTGTCTTTTCACCCGAAATGGCACACGGGTCCCGTAGCGCACCTGCTGCCATATCGGGTGATAAGGCGGGAAGTGGGACCAGGGTTATCTGAGTTTACGAGAGCAACCCTGTCGAGGCGGGCAGCTCCAGGACGTCGGAATCTTCATCGTCGTCGGCATGCCTGCTGGCCCACCGGGAGGGCAGGAACATCGGGACGATCATCGCCGTGCCCAGCAGGGCCAGCGTGCCGTTCAGCAGCAGGACCCGGAACCCCGCGCCGAACGTGTGGCCCTGCAGCGGGATCCAGGACAACGCCCGCTGCGAGCTCACCGCCAGCAGCGCGGTCCAGCCGAGCAGGACGAGCCCTGGCAGGCCGGTGGCCAGCGGCGACACGGCCGGCACCGCAAGCAGGATGCCAAGGAACAGGCCCGCTCCGAGCATCGCGCCCAGGCCGATCAAGCTGGTCCGGCTGGGCACCCCGGCGCTGTGACCGACCAGCGCCGGAACATGCTCAGCACCCCAGCCGCCGGCGAAGAACACGGCCGCCGCCAGCGCTAGCCCCAGAATGAGCCCGATGAGGTGTCGCATTTTCTCACTGATCCTTCATCCCCGCTCAGCTCCGTTACGGCAGCAAAGACTCTAACGTGACCTGCGAGTGATCCGCGGCGGGATGGCCACATACGCTACGGAACGGCGCGACCACGCCGACCGGGCCTGTGCTGCCACGGGCAGCCCCTTAACAGCGTCTTGTCAGGTTCGCCCCGTAGGCTCAGCGCGTGCATATCGACGCCATCTTCAAGACGATCGGTTCCCTGGCCGTCAGGCTCCGCTGGTTCATCCTGCTCGCGTGGGTGGTAGGCGCCGTCGCCGCCGTGTCGCTGCTTCCCTCGCTGAACAGCGTGACCCAGAACAACAACACCAAGTTCCTTCCGGCCAGCGCCCCGAGCGAGCACGCAGTACAGCTTGCCGCGCCGTTCGGCACCGCCAGCCTGATCCCGATCCCGCTGGTCGCGGCCCGGTCCAGCGGACCGCTGACGCCCGCCGACATCAGCGCGGTCGCCGCGCTGCCGGGCCCGCTGAAGACGGTCAGCGGAGTCGAAAAGGTGCAAGACGCCGGCGTGTCCAGTGACGGGCACGCTGTTCAGCTGGTCGTCCTCGCGCAGCAGGGCGGCGGCAACGACAACTACGCCACCGACCTGATCGACGGCCTGCGCGCCAAGATCGCCCAGGCCCGGCTGCCGGCCGGGCTGCAGGCGCACCTGGCAGGCGACGTCGCCGCGCAGGTGGACCAGCAGAAGGCCTCCGGTAACACCGGCAACAAGATCGAAGCCTTGTCGCTGCTGTTTATCATCGCGCTGCTGGTATTGATCTTCCGATCGCTCACGCTCGCCCTGGTGACGGTAATACCGCCGCTGCTGTCGGTCGCTATTTCCGGGCCGCTGGTCGCCGAGGCCGCCCAGCACGGCCTCCAGGTCTCCCCGATCGCCCAGTTCCTGATGATCGTGCTGGTCCTGGGCGCGGGCACGGATTACGGGCTGTTCCTGGTGTTCCGGGTCCGCGAGGAGCTGCGGGCCGGGAAGCATGCCACCGCGGGCGAGTACTACCCCGGCTCGCGCGGCCTGGGCGGCAGCCTGTTCCGTGACTTCGTCCACCCCCGGCACCCGGCCCGGGCCGCGATCGTCGGTTCGGTGACCAAGGTCGGCGAGTCCATCACCTTCTCCGCGGCCACGGTGATCGCGGCGATGCTGACGCTGCTGCTCGCCTCCTTCTCCTTCTACTCCAACCTTGGGATCCCGTTCGCGATCGCCATCGGCGTCACCCTGCTCGCGGCGCTGACACTGCTGCCCGCGCTGCTGTCCATCCGGCTATCGCTCCTGGCCATGAAGCGCTCGCTGTTCCGCGCGATGTTCAAGCGGCCGAAGCTGCTGCCGTGGAACATCCAGGGCAGCGGCAAGTCGGGCGCCTGGGGCCGGGTGGCCGGCCGCATCGTGAAGCACCCGGTCCCGACCCTCACGGCAGGCGTAGTGGTGTTCGGCGGTCTTTCCCTGGCGGTGTTCGGCTACACGGCGGGCGGCTTCGGCGGGAATACCGCCCCGCCCGCCGGTACCGACTCGGCCGCGGGGCAGGCGCTTCTCACCAAGCACTTCCCGCAGTCCGCGGCCAACCCCACCACCGTGATCCTCCGCTTCGGAACCCCGGCCTGGCAGGACCCGGGCCCGCTCGCCGCGGCGACCAGCAAGCTCCAGGCGAGCCCGGTGTTCACCCAGGTCATCGGGCCGCTGAATCCCACTGGCGCCCCGCTCACCCCGGCCGAGTTCACCGCGCTGCACAGCAAGCTCGGGCCGGCCAGAGCGCTGCCGCCCACGCCACCTCCCGGTACGGGCGTGCCGGCCGGCGTGTACCAGGCCTACCGCGCCACCGCCAACCTGGTCAGCCCCGACGGCCGGACCGTGCTCTACGAAACCGGCCTCAAGGCCGGCAATCCGGGCACCACCAGCGCCATGAACGCGGTGCCATCGGTGCGCGCCGTGACCACAGCGGTCGCCAGGTCGGTCGGCGCGTCCGACTCGGCGCTGGGTGGCCAGGCACCTGCCCTGTACGACATCAGCAGCATCTCCAACAGCGATCTCCAGCGCATCATCCCCATCGCGATCGTGGCTATCGGGATCCTCCTCGCGCTGGTGCTGCGCAGCCTGGTGGCACCGCTGTACCTGATCGTCTCGGTGGGGATCTCCTACCTGGCGGCGCTGGGCCTGTCCGTGCTGATATTCATCAAGCTCGGCCACAGTGGCGGGCTGGTCTTCTTCATGCCGTTCCTGATGTTCATCTTCCTGCTTGCCCTCGGCGAGGATTACAACATCCTGATGATGACCCGGATCCGGGAGGAGGCGCAGCGGATGCCGCTGCGCAGCGCGGTCGCCCGGGCACTGAGCGCGACCGGATCGACGATCACCTCGGCCGGGCTCGTGCTCGCGGGCACCTTCCTCGTGCTGGCGGTGGTCGCCGGGAGCGGCTCGGAGGGCGAGCAGGTTCGTGACATCGGCCTGGGCCTGGCCCTGGGCGTTCTCATGGATACCTTCTTGGTGCGTACCCTGCTGGTGCCCTCCACGGTCGTACTGCTGGGCCGGTGGAACTGGTGGCCGTCCAAGATGAGCAGAATGCCGGTCCCGCCCGGCCCGGCCGAACCGAGCGCGGCCGAGCCCATCACGGGCGAGCCCGGCCGCGACGTCAGGCGGGCGGAGGCCCGGTAGGGTCCGGCGGCGGGGCGTCGGCAAGCGCGTCGATCAGCCCCGCCAGGTCCCGCAGCGCGGGCAGGGCGGACTCCACCATGCCGCGGCTCGCCGGGGACAGTTCGGTGATCGCCCTCCGCACCAGCCGTTCGTTGACCTGCTGCCAGCGGGAGACCGCGGCCTCGCCGGCCGGGGTCAGCGAGAGCGATGCGGTACGGCGGTCTCGTTCTCCCCCGGACCGGGTGATCAGCCCGGCCCGGCGCAGGCCGCCGGCCAGAGTCGCTTCCGAGCTGGGCGCGATCCGCAGCAGCCTGGCGAGCTGACCGGGACGGGCGCCCGGGTTCTCGGCGAGGCAGGACAGCAGTTCCAGCTGAGCGACCGACAGGCTCGCCCCCGGGTCGGCCGCGCGCGCGGCCCGGCGCATGGCCCGCCGGAGCCGGGAGATGACGGCGGCGAGTTCCGCTCCCCCGGACTCTCCCTGGCCGCGCAGCAGCGATGCGCGGTCAGCAGGCTGCACCAGGCATGGTCTCCTCTGCCTCATCCGGCGTCGTGCTCCCGGTCACCGTTTCTTCATCATGACCCAGGCAGGGGTGACCTGACACGGCAATCCGTACCTGACCGACTACGGTGACGCTCTCGCCCAGCCCGGCCCGGGGCGCCCGTGCCCCGGCCGCCAGCCGGGCCAGGAGACCCCGGCGCAGAAACTCCCCGGCCTGCGGAAAGTGACGTTCGAGCCGCCCAGGCCGGCCAGAACCGCCATACTCGGCGTGGATCTCGCGGACTCACCGCGCACGGTGCTGGCCTCTGGCGCATAGACCCGTCAGACTGCCCTCAGGGAGGTCCGAGCTACGCCGCCGTGCGGCACCAGGTGCACCGGGTCACCCGGCGGCGCAGGAGGGACGCCAATGCAAGAACTGCGCCTCGTCGCGGTTAGCGAGGATGGCAGCTACGCCGTCCTTGCCGCGCCGGGGAGCGGTGGCCGCTTCACGCTCCGGATCGACGACCGGTTGCGGGTCGTGGCACGCGGGCAGTTCTCGCGGCTTGCGCAGTATGAGATTGAAGTGGAGAGTCCGTTGCGACCCAAGGAGATCCAGGACCGGATCCGAGCCGGAGAGACGGCCGAGGAGATCGCCGACGCGGCGGGCGTGCCGATCGAGCGCGTGCGCCGGTTTGAAGGTCCGGTGCTGGCCGAGCGTGCCTACCGCGCCGAGGAGGCGCAGCGCGCGACCATGCGCCAGCCCGGGGACTCCGGCCCGGGCCGCTCGCTCGGGGACCTGGTGTCCGAGGGCCTGCGCGCGCTCCGGGTGGATCCCGGCGACGCTGAGTGGGATTCGCGGAAGCGGCCGGACGGCGGGTGGCAGGTCCAGCTCAGCTTCAATTCGGGAAGCCGCCCACACCTGGCGGAGTGGGTCTACGACCCGCACCGCAGGCATGTCGCGCCGGCCGACGACACGGCCGTGCGGCTGTGCCAGCCCGACGCGGAACTGCCCGAGCCGGCGCCCGGCCCGCCTCCCGCGCCGCGGGCGACGGTGACGCCGATAGGCAGCAGGCTGGGGCCGGGATCCGACGGCGACCAGGGCCGCTCCGCCGAGCGCGCCCGGGTACCTGCCCGCCCTGGCCAGGAGCAGCAAGAGGCCGCACCGGCCGTCACCCGCGAGCGCCCCGCCAGGAAGGCCGCGGGCGGCCGGTCCCGGCGGTCGTCGGTCCCGTCCTGGGATGAGATCATGTTCGGCACGAACAGGCCGGGCGACTGACGCGCGCTGGGGGGTGGCCGAGGCAGCTAACCGTGCTCACTGGCCTTCGGCCAGTTTCGCTACGGCCCGCAGTGCTGACCGGGGGGACGACCCCCCGAAACCCCCCGGCTCGGGCGTTCGCGCTGGCTGATGTTGGCCACGGGTTTCGCGTCGGCCGCAGTACCCAGGCCCGGTGAGCCCGGACTCGCCCAGCTCCGGCGTTCGCGCTGGGTGATGTCGGCCACCGGGCTTCGCGGCGGCCCGCTGTACCCAGGCCCCGTGGGCCCCGGACCCCGCTCCGTCGTTCGCGCTGGGTGATGTCGGCCACCGGACTTTCGCGCCGGCCTGCTGTACCCAGGCCCGGGCCCCGGACTCCACCCGGCTCCGCCCGTCGGCGCTGCTGCCGATTGCGGGCGGGCCTCGCGTTGCTTTCCCGGGAGTGGCACCTTGGTCCTCTGGTCCGCATAAGATCACTGCCGATGGGGCACGCGGGCGAGCGACAGGATTGGCGGGTGCGGCGGTTGGCGGGCGCGTCCGGCCGGTCGATTCTGGCGGCGGCCGGTGCCGTCGTGCTTTTGCTCACCACTGGCTGCGGCCTCATCGGGGGGCCCAGCACCGTCCTCGTGGCGGTGCCCGACAACATTACGGTGACCAGCCCAGATTTCAGTGGGAAAGCGATGGGGCCGGCGTTCAGCTGCCACGGCGCGGGCAGGCATCCGGCGATTCACTGGTCAGGCGCTCCAGCAGGGACAAAGTCCCTCGCGCTGGTCATGGACGACTCCGCCGCCCCCATCACGCCCTATATCTACTGGATCATCTTCAACATAGGGCCGCAATCCTCTGATATTCCGGGCGGGCGACTTCCGCCAGGGGCGCGTCAAGCGGACAACAGCAAAGGCTCGATCGGCTATGATCCGCCGTGCCCGGCGAATCACGGGCACGTTTACCGGTTTACCGTTTACGCGCTTGGCAAGAAGCTCTCCCTGGAGGCCGGGGCGAGCGCGAAAACGGCGTGGATGGCCATAGCAGCGGCGGCCATCGCACGTGGCAGGCTCGCTAGTCCCATCAATCCGTAATCAGTCAGTTGCAGTGAGTAAACGACACGGATAAAAGTTTCCTAAACGCGTGACACGGGCCAGACCGGTCCGCCACAATCACTGCTCAGGAGTTACCTCCAGTAAGTGATCCGAGCCGCTAGCGATACTGGGGAAGGCCCGCGCCGTGGCCGCGTGCGCCTCGCTAGCGCTGCCCATATGGCCATGGCTAGTTGGGTGGTGCGATGATCCTGCTCGTAGTCGGCCTGGTGGCCGTGCTCGTGGTCGTCCTCATCGCCGTCGTGCTGAGCATCCGGCTCGGCCGCGGTGACGAGGAGGACGAGCCGGACATACGGCCTCGCGGTCGCGACCGGCGGGGGGCTGACGAGGACGAGCGCTGGCGGGAGCGCGACGCCCGGCGAGCGCCGCCCGCGCTCGCCCGTGGCGTGGACTCCCGTGGCAGGCGCGGCGAATACCCCGGTTACGCCGAGCGCGGCGCGGCCCGCGACCGTGCGGCGCGTGGCCGCGACTACGACGGGCCACCGCGCAGGCCCGTGCGCGCCGACGCGACCGGCCACCGCAAGCCTGCCGCCGCGCGCCCGCCCGTCCCGGCGTCCGCGCAGGCCCGCGGGCGTTACGACACCGGCCCGCAGCGGCGGCCCGCCGACGGCCTCCCCTCCGCCGACCATCCCTCCGGGGACTTCGGCCCGTCCGGCGTGCGTCGCTTGGGCGACCACTCGTCGGCGGAGTTCCCCGCGGCCGATTACGACACCAGCGACTACCCGGAGGACCGCCCCCGGCCGCGGCGCAAGGCCGCGTCCGCCAACGGCAAGAGCCGGTCCCGGCAGCGGGGCAAGCGCGGCGATGACGACGACTGGCCGAGCACGGAGTGGGACAAGCTCTCTGACGAGCAGTACTGGGCCGAGCTGTCCGCGGACAAGCCACTGGCGGCCATGGCCAAGCCGAGCAGGCCGGCCGGCAAATCCAGGGCGAAGGCGCCGGTGAACGGAAGCGCGAAGCGCGCGGCCGAACCACCGGCCGCGCGCGAGCCCCGGCCCGCCCGGACGCCCCCGCCCGTCCCACCGCCAAGAGACCTGCCCAGCCGCAAGGAACGTACCGAACCGCGGGAGCCGGTGACCGAGCGCCTTCCGGTCCGCACCCGGCAGCAGCCCCCGGCTCCGCCCGCGCGGCGGGAGGCCGGCCCGCCGCTGCCCGGCTCCTATGCCTCCGAGCCGCGCTCGCCGCGGGACACCGGGCCGCGCGCGCAGCGCGACCCGCTGCGAGACAGCGGCCCGTGGGCTCGCCACGACACCGGCTCCCAGGCGATACGAGACTCCGGGGCGCGCGCATCGCGTGACACCGGCCCACGGCCGGAGCAGCCGCGGCGAAGCACCGCAACCGGGCCGGGCCCCGCGCGGGATCGCGACCTGGCCATGCTCGCCGGGCTCGCGAGTGCACCGCCGCCCATCCCCGGCGCCCTCGACGACGACCCGCTGACCAGCCCGTCGTTCTCCCTCAAGGCGGACACGGCCGCCGACAGCCGCTCCTACAGCAGTTCCAGGAAGCACGCCAAGCCGGACGGCCAGGGTGCTGCGCCCGGCCAGGCGGCCGGTAACGGCGCCGCCCACGCCAACGGGAACGGCAACGGCAGCTACCCCACCGCCGACTACGCCAGTGCGGGCTACGCCTACCAGGCCGCGTCGTCGGCGGCCCCGGTGGAGCAGTGGCACAGCGCGCCACCCGTACCGGCCGAGGCACACGCGCCCGCCTACGGGAACCCCTACCAGCATTCCGGGCCCGGCGCCACCGGCTCGCCCGCCGGTGGCCAGGCCGCCCCTGGTCACGCCGGTTACCTTGCGGATCCGCTGCGCGTCTACGCGCCGCCCGCCTACGAGGCGCCGCAGTACCCCGAGCCCGCCAGGCCGGCCTACGATGCGCTGCCCGACCGGGAGATGACCGCCCCGCCACCGCCACCGCCAGCAGGCGGGCCGGTGCCCTACGCCGACGGCTACGCCCAGCACGCCTACCCGGACCCGGCCGGCTACCACGATGGACATGCCACCGGCGGGTACCGGGGCGGTTACGAAGCGGGTCACGCCGCCGCTGACCCGCACGCGCCGGGCGGATACGGGCCATACCCGCCCCAGGGTTGACAAGCCGGTACACCCCGCGCGGACAATGTTGGCTACCCCGAGAGCAGCAACGCACGGCAGAGGAGACGGTGGACCGCGCACGGGATCACGCTCGCACCTACCACTTGCACCGGCTGGCGACCGCCCTTGACACCCAGGGACTACACGCCACGGTGAAGACCAGCTATCCGGCCGCCCTGCACATCTTCGCACCGGGCGCGACGATGCTGGCCGAGAGCATCGGCTGCACCCCCGGCACCGACGACCGGGGCCACCTCCGCTGGTATTACCGCTGGTCCTGGGGCGAAGTGCTGCACGACGCCGATGACCCTTCCGCCGCCGCCGCGAAGATCGCCGACGTGCTCTCGTCCCGTTAGAACCGGGGCTTCCCTCTGTACACACGCTGACCCTGTACGGAGATCCGGCTTATCACCCGATATCGCACATGATTCCCGTAGCGCAGCTGCCGCCATATCGAGTGAAAAGACGGGGAGGTGGGATCAGAGTTGGCCTCGTCCCCAGTCAGGCCGGGTGAAAAGGCGGAAGGGGGAACCAGGGTTAGTCTGGTTCGTACGTGCGCGTGGACAGGAGATTAGGTGTGAGTAAGCAGGCAACGCCGCCGCCGCCGGGGGACAAGCCGGCGCCGTCCGCCCCGCCATCACCTCCGCGCTGGCGGCATTGGTTGTGGCCGATCGCGATCCTTGCCTTCCTGCTGCTGTGGCTGGTGCTGCCCACCGTGCACACCAACGAGGTCAGCCTCAGCTACTCCCAGTTCCTGTCCAAGGTCAACGCGCAACAGGTGAAGACCGTCACGCTCGGTGGAAACGGCGAGGCCAGCGGGACGCTGAAGAACGGGACCACGTACAACACGGTCATCCCGAGCCAGGCCGGCCAGCAGTTCCTCAACGACCTGCAGACGGCGAACGTGCAGATCACGGCCAAACCGCCGGGTCCCTCGTTCGGCTCCGAGGTGCTGACCTGGATACTCCTGCTTTCGCCGTTCCTGCTGCTCGGCTGGTTGTGGATGCGGCTGTCGCGCGGCGCTGGCGGGCAATTGCAGGGCGTGCTCGGGGTCGGCCGGTCCCGGGCGAAGGTGTTCGACGCAGAGCGGCCGCAGACGAGGTTCAACGACGTGGCCGGGTATGAGGGCGCCAAGGCGGAGATCGCCGAGGTGGTGGACTTCCTGCGCAACCCCGACCGCTACCGCCGCGCTGGGGCCACCCCGCCGCGCGGCGTGCTCATGATCGGGCCGCCCGGAACCGGCAAGACGCTTATCGCCCGGGCGGTGGCCGGTGAGGCGGAGGTGCCGTTCTTCTCGGTCGCGGGCTCCAGCTTCGTGGAGCTGTTCGTCGGCGTCGGCGCCGCGCGCGTCCGGGACCTGTTCACCGAGGCGCGCAAGCGCGCACCGGCGATCATCTTCATCGACGAGATCGACGCCATAGGCCAGCGGCGGGCCGGTGCGGGGGCGGTCGTCGCGAATGACGAGCGCGAGCAGACGCTCAACCAGTTGCTGTCGGAGATGGACGGCTTCGACCCGGCCGTTGGCATCGTGGTGATCGCCGCGACGAACCGGCCCGAGGTCCTCGACCCGGCACTGCTCCGCCCCGGCCGGTTCGACCGGCAGATCACCATCCCCCTGCCCAACCTCGCCGAGCGGAGGGCCATTCTCGAGGTGCACTGCCGGGGAAAGATGCTCGACCCGGACGTGGACCTCCAGGTGGTGGCCCGGGGCACGCCCGGCTTCTCCGGGGCTGACCTGGCCAACCTGGTCAACGAGGCGGCCATCCACGCGGTCCGCGACGGGCGGGACGTGATCACCGCTGACGACTTTGACGCTGCCAGGGACCGGATCATTCTCGGCCGCCGGGAGGGTTCCAACGTCCTGCTTCCCGAGGAGAAGCAGGCCGTGTCCGTGCACGAGGCGGGGCACGCCATCGTTGCCGCGCTGTCCCCGCGCGCCGACCCGGTGGCGAAGGTGACCATCCTGCCGGCCGGCCAGGCGCTCGGCGTGACCGAGCAGTTGCCGCTGGTCGAGCGGCACCTGTACAGCGAGGACTACCTGAACCAGACGCTGGCCGTGCGGCTGGGCGGGCGTGCCGCCGAACTGGTCGAGTTCGGCCAGGGATCGACCGGCGCGGCCAACGACCTGGCCTCAGCGACCGACCTCGCCGTCAAGATGGTCCGCGAGTTCGGGCTGTCCGCCGCCCTCGGCCCGGTCGGCTACCCGGAGGGCGGCTCGGTGTTCCTCGGCGGCGGCGGCGCGGGCATGTCCAGCCGCCTCTTCGCCGAGGCCACCCAGGCGGAGATCGACAGCGAGGTCTCCCGGCTGCTGCGCGAGGCCGAGGAGCGGGCGATCACCCTGCTGCGGGGGCATCGGCCCGAACTGAGGAGCGTGGTGGACCTGCTGCTGGAGCAGGAGACCGTGGACGGCGACGCCGTCTACCGGGTGCTGGGCATGGAACCACCAGAGCACCGCCCGCAACCGGCGGACCTGGCTCCGCCCCAGCCCGTGCCGGCCGCCAGCCGCGCCGCCGTGCCCGCGGCGGGTGCCAAGGAGGTTGCCTCCCCAGGCCAGCAGCGCCCGGCGCCCCCCGACGGTGCCGCCAGGCGCTGAGGCCACCGGGCGGTACCCGGGGTCGTCCCAGACCCCCGCGCACGGTGCGGGGTTACCCGTGCTGTCCTGTTATGGTGGCGCGCATGCCTGCCCCGATCTCGGTTCGTGACCTGCGCAAGTCCTATGGCAAGCTGCTCGCTGTGGACGGCGTGACCTTCGCGGTGGAACGGGGCGAGCTCGCCGCCCGCGAGCAGTTGCGCACGTTCGCCCCCTGTACGGGATCAGCGCCGAGCGCGGACGCCATGCTCGGCGTGGTCGGGCTGGAAGACCAGGAAGGCACCCGCACCGGGAAACTATCCCGGGGGGGGGCAGGCCCAGTGCCTGTCCATCGCCTGCGCGCTGGAGGACGTCTTCCTGGGGCTGACCGGGCGCGAGTACCGCGCCTAGCCGCACCGGGGTGCCGGGGCCGTTACCCGCCGGTCAGCCCGCCAGCAGGCGGGCCGGGTGCTTCGATGCACCGGCCTCGGCCAGCCGGACGTGGTACATCGACCGCCAGCCCTTACCGGTCAGCAGGAACTCCCCGGCGCCGGGCAGCGCCGCGATACCGTTCAGCACCGCCTCCTGGTTCCCCCGGTGGCGCTCCATTACCGCCTTGGCGTCCACGATGTCGGTGACCTCGCCGCTGCGCAGGTCGATGCCTACGAGGTACCGCTTGCCGAGGAGGTTCGCCCACACCCGCCCCCCGGCCCACTCAAGGTCGTTGAGGTCCGGCACGCGCTCACCGTCGCAGCGGACCAGGATCAGGCCGAGCGGCGCCAGCGTGGCCGGGTCGCGGCGGACCAGTTCGCTGGTGCCGTCGCTGGTCAGGACGCTGCCGTCGGTGGCGCAGATGCCCCAGCCCTCGCGGTTGAACGGGACCTCGTCCAGCAGTTCCAGGCTGTGGGCATCCCAGCGCAGCGCCACCCGCTCCCGCCAGGTGAGCTGCCACAGTTGCGCCCCGGCCCGGCAGATTCCCTCCGCAAACAGCTCCGGCCGCAGCGGCGCCTCCCCCTCCGGCCGCTGCGCGCCGAGCGGGTACCTGCGCAGCGCCGACTGGCCGTAACCGCCGGTGCTCTCCCACACCGTGCCCTCGGCGACGATGAGGCCCTGGGTGAAGCCGCGCCCGGGGTGGGGCATGCGGCGCAATACCCGCAGCCGGTAAAACCTCAGCGGGTCACCTCCTCACCATCCCTGGTGCGCCGCTACGCAGCCATCCTGCCAGCAGGCCCGCGGCCCTGGGCGGCTGTCACCGGCCGTCGTGCATTAGGTTTCGCCCCAGGCACAGTGTGGATCCGACGCCGAGCAGATGATCCGTTCGGTTCTGGCGTATGCGGAGAACTGGTTGCGGCTGGATCCGGTCCCCCTGGACCGGGGCCGGCGGGAACCAGCCGAGTTCGATGCCCTGCTGAACGGGCTGCCCGGTGAGACCGTCGCCCGGTTCGCCTTCCTGCAACCCCACACCTCGATGGGCCTGATGCGGCAGATACTCGACCGGATGGAGTGAGCCGTGCGGGTCAGCCGGCGGAGCGGCCGCCGGGCCGGGCCCGGTGGCGCGTCACGCCACCGCTTCGGCCGCGCTGCCTGCCAGGCCCGCCAGCGCGCTCGCTGAGGTGATCAGGGACGTCTCGAACACCGGCCGGCGGCGCCGCGGATCCATCAGGTTCACGCCCATCACGGCCAGATCCTCCGGCCCGGGGGTGAGCACGGTGACGCCGATGCCCGCCGCGCGCAGCGCGCGAACCTCGCGCAGCATCGTCACCGTGATCAGGGCCCGCAGTTGCCGTTCCAGCCGCTCGTGCGGCATCCGGGGGCGGCCCGCCACCACGCTGGCCATCGGGGCGAGGACGAAGACCTCGTCGACACCGGCCCGGGCCATCATCCCCAGCGAGGTCGGTGACCGCACGCCGCCGTCAACATAGCGGCGGCCGCCGATCACCGTCGGCTCGTACCAGCCGGGAATGGAGCACGAGGCGACGACGGCGTCGGCCAGCCCCGCGGGCGGGGCACCGGGCCGGCCGAACACAGCCCGCCGCCCGGAGTCGTAGTCCACGGCCACGATCCAGGTCTCGCCGCCGACCCAGTCGGATGGCGGTTCGCCGGTCGCGGGCAGGCCGAAGGAATAGCAGTGCAGGGCCTGCACCATATCGCGGAGCACGCCGTGGTTCCCCCGGCCCAGCGGCAGCCAGGCGCTGGCAGCCACACTCGGGTGCACCCGGTGCGGAGTCAGCAGCATGGCCAGCATCAGCCGGGCCGAGCCCAGCCGTAGCTGTGGTGCCGGGGGCCAGGGGCCTCTGGTGAGCCGATCCACGGCGGACTCCCCCAGCGGCCCGACGGCCTCGCCGCGCTGGTGGGCGATCATCTCGTCAATGCTGATCCCGCAGCGCAGCGCGGCGGCGATGACGCTGCCCGCGCTGGTCCCGATGATCAGGTCCACCTCGCCGAGCGGGCAGGGCAGGCGCTCCTGCAGTGCGGGCAGGGCGCCGGTCATCCATGCCGCGCCCAGCACGCCGCCCGCCCCGAGCACCAGTCCCACCCGGGACTGGGAACGTCCGCGCACCGGTTTCAGGCCCACGTGCACCTCCAGGGTGCAAACTCCTGCACCGCCCGTTCAGCCCCCGTGGCATAAGGGTGCAGATCTTAAACATAGATTCCCCCCGCTCATGCTCATAACGCGCTACCCCCGTTTCGATGCGGTTACAAACGCGGGTCACGCCCGGGCAGGCGACCGCGCCGCACGGGCTGCGCGCTGGCCGGCCGAGTCAAGCCAGTCCAGGACCGCGTCCGCTGTCTGGCGTGGCACTTCCAGTTGCGGCACGTGCCCCACGCCGGGGAACTCACGCACCGACCAGGCGGGGTTGGCGCGGGCGGCGGCGCGCGCCGCGGCGACCGGTACCAGGCGGTCCTCGATGCCATGAATCAGCAGTACCGGGCAGGTGACCGTGGCGATCCGCCGGCGGTAGGCTCGGCCATGGGGGTAGCCGAGGGTGCGCACGACGGAGCGCACCGCGGCGGCGAAGTCGTGCTCGGTACCGGGGAGCCCGGCCCGCTGCACGGCCACCTCGACATGCCGGGCGATCACGTCCTCCGGGACCCGGGAGGTGTCCGCGCAGCACAGCCGCAGGATGCTGGTGACTAGCTCGGCGGGGGCCTGGCGGCGCCGGTTCTGCACCACCCGGCGCAGCCCGGGGGTCAGGTACAACGCGAATATGGCCGTGACGACCGGGTCCGGCCGCGCGGCCACGACCGGCAGGGCCGGGTCCAAGAGCACCAGGCCGGCGACGGAGGCGGGGGCCACGCTCGCTTCGAGCAGCGAGATCATGCCGCCCATGGAGTTGCCCATGAGGATCACCGGGCCGCCGGCCACCGACCGGGCGAATCGGTGCAGCAGCGCCCGGTTCGACGCCACGTCCGTGCCGCGGCCGAGTGACTGGGTCAGGCCATGCCCGGCCAGGTCCGGGGCCAGCACGCGGCAGGTTCCGGTCAGCAGCGGCGCGATCGCGCTCCAGTTCACCGCCGAGCCGCCGAGCCCGTGCACGCAGACGATCACCGGGCCGTCGGCCGGGCCGCCGAAATCGAGGTACCGGACCGGCCCGTTCAGGTCCGTCCACCGGGAGATTCCGGTCGAGGGCGCCCCGAATCCATCGGCGAATTGAGTGTCCGGCCCAGCGGTCATCGATCCAGGGTCGGGCACCTGACGTCCGGTGTCAACCAGCGAGTAACTTCTGCGTCACCGGCACCCGTTTGCGGACACGAGCCGGAATCTTGACCGCTTCACAACGGTGACCGCCACCGTTGGGCATGACCGGCGGTTTTACATCCCTGAGGGAGCGGGCCGGGTCAAAGGGGCTGATGTGGTGACAGTGGCCAGCCAGGATCCGTCCGGGGCGATCGCCACCCCGCCTACCTGGGCCTTGTGGCCCTTCAGATGGCGTGCGGGTGCCGTCGGAAGTATCCCGATGGGCGGGGTTATGGTTGTGCAAGGGGGGAGAGCCAGTGACAAGGTCGTTGGTCAAGCCATGAGCACGCAAGTGAGTGCACCCGGTTAAGCTGCCGTTCGCACGTCGTCACGGCTAAGGCGCTCGGCTGGATAGCTATCTGGCCTGCTGGGCGCGATGGGGAGGAAGAGCGTGACTAAGCACATCAAATCCCGACCCGCGGGTGTTGCACCCGCTGCTGAAACCCGCTCGGACCTGACCGGTGCCGACCACGGCCAAGGTAACACCGTCGGTACCCAGCGCAGGCATATAGGGATAACGGTGAAACAGTCATTGCTGCATAGTGTTTCGTCGGTCGAGCGCCTACGAATATGGCTGCTCAGGCAAGCATGGTTCCACAGCGTGTTGTTGCCTGCGCTTCCGCGTCAGCTGCGCTGGATCCTGCGCAAGATGTACTTGGCACCAGTCGACCTCGCTGACCGATTGCTCGGCCGCCACGATCCTGGGCTTCCGCCGAAAGCCGACATATTTACCGGTGGGGTAGTGGACTTCACTGCCAGCGGCAGGGGCACGCTGGAAACTATTTCCAGTATTACGGGTGTGAACCCGTCCTCGCACATCCTCGATGTCGGTTGCGGCATCGGCCGTCTAGCTATCGCGATGCCGGAATTCCTCGATGCAAACGGTGGTTACGAGGGCCTCGACATCGTGCCTGAAGGTATCGAGTGGTGTAAACAGCACATCGTGGGCCCCCATGACAACATACACTTCACGCTCGCCGATGTCTACAACAAGGAGTATAATCCGAAGGGCAGCAGGCAGCCAGCTGATTATCAATTTCCCTATGAGGACGAGACCTTCGACGCTGCCGTACTTCTATCGGTGTTCACGCACATGCTGCCAATTGACGTTGACCGATATGTCGGTGAGATCGCGCGTGTACTCAAGAAGAACGGGCGAATCTGTGCAAGTTACTACATTATCATGCCGGAATCGCTCCAGCTGATGACCTCAGGTCGCGGCTTTATGCATTTCAAACACCACCTCGGGTCACACTGGGTCCAAAGCAGGAAGGTCCCAGAGCTCGCCGTCGCTTATGACGAGAGCTACCTTCGCGGAATCTACTCCAAGCATGGCCTGTCCGTTCCGCCGGACACCTACTTCGGGCGGTGGTGCGGCCGATCCACGGGACTCGATGCCCAGGACGTGGTTGTCGCAACGAAGCTATGAGCTGCACCTCGACTGGTGCTATCAGCCATTTACCCGCGCAGCGCTGTTAAGCCGTGCTTGTTAACCTTAGCCAGCTCCGCTGCCTGTTCGCGGGCGGCAACCCGGCCAAACAGCCATCCGCGTGATCCCTGCCAGGGCCGATCCTCTCGCAGCTCCGGAGGAAGCACACGCTGTCGCTCTCCGGAAGTCAGCCCTGCGCGGCGGGCGCGGTCAACTCTAGCTGGACGCCGTCGGGGTCTTCGAACGGGAGCACGTCGATGCCGAACCCGGCGAGGGTGGTGATCTCGCCGTGCGGCACGCCGTGATCGTCGAACAACCGTACCGCCTCCTCCAGGTCGCCGCGGCCGGGGACGCCGAAGCTGAGATGGTCAAGTCCGACCCGGTCGGGGTCGAAATGGTCCGCCGACGGTGCCATCGGCCGCAGGCCCATGAGCAGGTTGCCGCGGATCATGACTATCCCGCCGAAGAGGATCTTGAAGACCTCGGCCGCCGACGGGTCATCGGGCGGCGGCGACTCCACCGCGACCTGGAAGCCCAGCAGGCCGGTGTAGAACTGGCGGCTCCGCTCCAGGTCGGTCACCGTGAGGCGCAGGTGGTGGATGTCACCGGTTGGAATCTGCCCTGGCATGTGCGCCTTCCCTTCCGCGCCGCGCGCGATCCGTCCCAGCCGCCACCGCCTCAGCGCATGCCTATGATCTTGCCGGAAAACCGTTGTGGCCGGGGCCCGTCCGGCACGCATGATCGGCCGGGTGGATACGAGCGCCTTCCGGGGCACCGCGCCGCGAATGATGGCCCAGCCGGGCATCGCTGTCCCGGACGGGTTCGCGCTCGACGGCTTCGACTCCTCGCCCGTGGCCCAGGCGATCGCCCAGGGCCTGGCACCGGCCCACGGATAAGCGAGCCCGCCCCGGCTGGTGCCGGGGCGGGCTCGCGTGGCAGGCCGGATTCTGCCTCAGGCGGCGATCGGCGCCGAGTCCGCAGACCCGGCCGGCTCCAGGGCCAGCGCCAGCACCTCGCGCACGTCGCCCACCGGGTGCACGTCCAGCTTGGCGAGCACCTCCGCGGGCACGTCGTCCAGGTCCGGCTCGTTGCGCTGCGGGATCAGCACCGTGGTGACTCCCGCGCGGTGCGCGGCCAGCAGCTTCTGCTTCACCCCGCCGATCGGCAGCACCCGGCCGGTGAGCGACACCTCGCCAGTCATCGCCACATCCGGGCGGACCGGCCGTCCGGACAGGAGCGAGGCCAGCGCCGTCGTCATCGTTACTCCTGCACTGGGACCGTCCTTGGGGACCGCGCCCGCCGGCACGTGAACGTGCACGCCGCGGTCCTTGAGGTCGGACACCGGCAGCTCGAGCTCAGCGCCGTGAGAACGCAGGTAAGACAGCGCGATCTGGGCCGACTCCTTCATGACGTCGCCGAGCTGGCCGGTGAGGGTGACCCCGGTCGACCCGGTCTCCGGGTCGGCCAGCGACGCCTCGATGAACAGCACATCGCCGCCGGTGCCGGTCACCGCGAGCCCGGTCGCCACGCCGGGCACCGCGGTCCGCCGCTCGCCGGACGCCAGGTTCGTCTCCGGCGTGAACCGCGGCCGCCCCAGGTAGTCGCGCAGGGTGGTGCCGGTGACCTGTACCGGCAGCGCGGCCGGATCCATCGCGGCCTTGGCCGCGACCTTGCGCAGCACCCGCGCGATCGACCGCTCCAGCGACCGGACGCCAGCCTCGCGGGTGTACTCCGCGGCCATCAGGTGCAGCGCGTCCTCGGCCAAGGTCACCTCATCGCTCTCCAGCCCGGCCTTGGACAGCTGCCGGGGCAGCAGGTGGTCCCGCGCGATGAGCACCTTCTCGTCCTCGGTGTATCCGTCGAGCTGGACCAGCTCCATCCGGTCCAGCAGCGGGCCCGGGATGCCTTCGAGCACGTTGGCAGTGGCCAGGAACACCACGTCGGACAGGTCGAGGTCCACCTCCAGGTAGTGGTCGCGGAAGGTGTGGTTCTGCGCCGGGTCGAGGACTTCCAGCAGTGCCGCCGCGGGGTCGCCGCGGTAGTCGGCGCCGATCTTGTCCACCTCGTCGAGCAGCACGACCGGGTTCATCGTGCCCGCCTCGCGGATGGCCCGGACGATCCGGCCGGGCAGCGCCCCGACGTAGGTGCGCCGGTGCCCGCGGATTTCCGCCTCATCCCGGATCCCGCCGAGCGCGACCCGGACGAACTTGCGGCCCATCGCCCGCGCCACCGACTCGCCCAGCGAGGTCTTGCCAACCCCGGGCGGCCCGACCAGCGCCAGCACGGCACCGCTGCGGCGGCCGCCGACGACGCCGAGCCCGCGATCCTCGCGGCGCTTGCGCACGGCGAGGTACTCGACGATCCGTTCTTTCACATCATCCAGCCCGGTGTGATCCTCGTCGAGGATCTGCCGCGCCCCGGCGATGTCGTAGGCGTCCTCGGTCCGCTCGGTCCAGGGCATTTCCAGGATGGTGTCCAGCCAGGTGCGGATCCACCCGGTCTCCGGGGAGGCGTCCGGGGTCCGCTCCAGCCTGCCGACCTCCTTGAGGGCCGCCTCGTGCACCTTCTCCGGCAGGTTGGCCGCCTCGACACGCGCCCGGTAGTCGTCTTCCTCGCTGTCACCGTCGCCGGTCAGCTCGTTGAGCTCCTTGCGCACGGCCGCGAGCTGCTGGCGCAGCAGGAACTCCTTCTGCTGCTTCTCCATGCCCTCGGTGACGTCCTTGCGGATGGTCTCGGCGACGTCCAGCTCGGCGAGGTGGTCACGGGCCCAGCCGATAGCCAGTTCCAGCCGCCGCACCAGGTCCGCGGTCTCCAGCAGGGTGAGCTTCTGCTCTGCAGTCAGGTAGCTGGCGTAGCCGGCCCGGTCGGCAATCGCCGACGGGTCGTCGAGCTGCTCGAACATGTCGATGACCTGCCATGCCCCGCGCTTGCCGAGCACGCCGATGACCAGGGCCTTGTACTCCTTGGCCAGTTCCGCGGCACGCGGGCCCTGGCCGGTCTCCTCGATCACGGTGCCTTCGACCCACAGCGCCGCGCCGGGTCCGGTCGTGCCCGAGCCGATGCGGACCCGCGCCACCCCGCGAACGACGGCACCCGGCTCACCACCGGGCAGCCGGCCGGTCTGCTCCACGACAGCCAGCGTGCCCACGGCCGCCAGGCCGCGCTCGCCGAGCCGCGGCACCAGCAGGACCTGCGGCTTGTCTTCAGAACGGATGCCAGGGCCGCGCCCCAGACCCTTGTTGCGCGCTGCCTCGATGGCGCCGCGCACGTCCTGGTCCGATAGCTCGATCGGCACCACCATGCCAGGCAGCACCACTTCGTCAGCCAGGGGCAGCACCGGCAGGGTGAGCGTCTCGCTCATGAACGCCTCCAAAGCTTGAGTCACCTACACTCAAGAAAGAAGAGCCGCCAGATATTTCCCGCGCGTGTTCGTCCTGAGCGATCACGCCCGCCGGGTCCTTGCCAGGCCTCGCCGGGTGCCTGCCGGACCTCGCCCGTCCGCCTCCGCGGGATCATGGGACGGGCACGTCACCGCCCCTCAGTGGCCTCCCACGCGGCCTACCGGGCCTGCAGCGGACCGGGATGATGAGCACGACTGCGATCGTGGCGCCGGCAATCGGATAGTCGTTTCCCTGGGTGATGGCGGCGCCGGTCGCCGGGCTTGCGCGGTGCTCCTGTCGCCCGCAAGCGGCGATATTCTCCCGCACGGCCACCCGCCGCTAAGCGTCGGAGGATCGCGTTAACCCACTACCCACGCAGCGTAGTTGATTCATTACGTCGGCCGGAGCACTAGACAAATGTCTTGGCGGATACCTACGCTTGCCAATAGTTGCGCCCGCGTCGGGGCGGGGGTGCAGCTCAAACAAAAGCGGGGCAAGGCGCCGGCCGATTGTGTCCGGCGCGACACGATGCGGCTTCTTGCTCGCGTGCTGGTTGAGAGGTCTTTACCTCTTATTTACCTAAAAAGAAGGCTGCGGCAGGTGGATGCAGCAGCGCGGGGCGTGCCGGGGTGGCCGCCGTGGGGACGGCGACGCCATATCCGGTATTCACCGAGCCGAGTGCGGCGGTGACCCGGTTCATCCGGGCCAAGTGCCGAGCTGGCCAGGAAATGGCTGCAACACTACTTCGCCTGGAATCATGAGGGAGCCATGGTGTCTCAGGCCAGCTTGAATCCGTCTTGGCCACGCATATCCGTGGTCGTTCCGGCATTGAATGAGGCAAGAAACCTGCCGCACGTTTTCTCACGACTGCCCGCGGACGTTCACGAGGTAATCCTGGTGGACGGGCACTCGGTGGACGACACGATAGCGGTAGCCCGCCAGCTACGGCCCGACGTCCGGGTAGTGCAGCAGACTCGGCGAGGGAAGGGGAACGCGCTTGCCTGCGGGTTCGAAGCTGCGACCGGTGACGTCATAGCCATGGTCGACGCGGACGGCTCGGCGGATCCGGTCGAGATCCCGAAGTTCGTGGATGCGCTTCTGAGCGGCGCGGATTTCGCAAAGGGCACAAGGTTCGCCCCGGGCGGCGGCAGCAGCGACATCACGCGGCTGCGCAGGCTTGGTAACCGCGCGCTCGGTATGGTGGTCAATCTCTGCCATGGAACGCACTACTCAGACCTATGCTACGGATTCAATGTGTTCTGGCAGAAGTACGTTCCGGTGCTGGACCTCGATGTCACCTCTCCCCCGTCACCCAAGGGCGACGGGCGGTTGTGGGGCGACGGCTTCGAGATCGAGACGCTGATCCATATGCGGGTAGCGGAGGAAGGACTCCGCGTCGCTGAAGTTCCAAGTTTCGAGCATCCCAGGATCCACGGGGTGAGCAATCTGGACGCCTTCAACGATGGCCTTCGCGTGCTAACGACCATCCTGGTCGAGCGCCGCCGCGCCCGCCGCTGTCACCGTTCCCGTCGTCGTGCATCGGGCGCACCGACCGCGGCGGTAGCGGCCCGGGACCTTGTCCATATGGAAACCGCCCTCGTGCGCATGCTTTACGTCCTGCGCTCAATCGAGCACGGCCGCCCCTGGAGATACCGGGCAAGATCACCGATCATCCGGCCACGGACCCGCCGGAGCCATCGTCGGGCACCGCGTCTCTAGCCGCCTCCGCGCGCGGTCACGGCGTGCCCCGTCGGGATGGTCCTGGCGGCGTGACCAAGGCCACGCCTGCCTCTGCAGCGGCGCACGCCGGCCCGGCAGCTCAAGAACCGACATCGTCGTTCACGCGGACAACCGCGTATCCACCGCCATCACCGTCGGCGTCAGCGAGGCGCCATCCCGTCGGCCAGACGTGTGAAGCGCGGGGTGAAAGGATTCGCGCCTGCTCGAAATGCAGCGCATCAGCGCCGCCGCTGAACGTCGCCTCGCCGAACCAGACGCCGCCGCTGAAGGCTGCCTCGCCGAACCCAGCATCGCCGCTGAAGGCTGCCTCGCCGAACGAAGCGCCGCGGCGGAAGACCGCCTTGTCGAACCATGCGTCGCCGGTGAAAGTCGCCTCGCCGAACCCGGCGACGCCGGTGAAGGCCGCCTCGCCGAACCATGCGCCGCCGGTGAAGGTCACGTTGTCGAACGAGACGCCGCGGCGGAAGGCCGCCTTGTCGAACCATGCGTCGCCGCCGAAGATCACCCCGCCGAACCCGGCGGCACCGATAAAGATCGTCTTGTTAAAGGAGGCGTCGCCGCCGAAGGCCGCCTTGTCGAACCACGTGCCGCCGCCGAAGACCACCTCGCCGAACCCGGCGTCACCGGTAAAGGTCGCCTTGCGGAATCCGGCGTCGCTGCCGAAAGTCGTCTTGCTGAACCCGGCGACGCCGCCGAAGGCCGCGCTGCGGAACCTGGCGCCGCGGCGGAAGGTCACCTCGCCGAACAGGGCATCGCCCCTGAAGGCCGCCTCAGGGAAGCTGGCGTCGCCCTTGAAGACCGCCGCGCCGAACCGGGCGCTGCCGTTGAAGATCGCCCCGCCGAACCGGGCGGCACCGCCGAAGATCGCCCCGCCGAACGAGGCGTCACCGCCGAAGGCCGCCCCACCGAACCCGGCGGCGCCGCCGAAGGCCGCCCCGTCGAACAAGGCGTCGCCGGCAAAGGCCGCCCCGTGGAAGTTGGCGTCGGCCACTACGCCGTTGACAAGGTTGAAATCGATAAGAGTGGCGCCGGTCAGATCGAGGCGGATGTTACTCCAGAAACGTGAGCTCGGAGGATCGGTGGTTTGCTGGTCTCTGGCCCTGTCGTCACGCAGATGCTCGGCAAGAATGCGCTGCGCGGTAAGACGCACCTCTCTTTCCTGTTGCCATGTGCCGTCAACCCCGTCAGCTCCCGTCTCACCCTCAGTGCGGAGCTCCTGCTGGCCTTCGGCTGGCTCGGGCTCCCACTCGCTGGCTGTCGCCGTGGGGGAAAACGGCACGCGCAGGTAGGCGCAAATGATGTTGACGATGGTCTGGCGGTGCGCAGGGTTGTCCTGAGCGATCCGCTCGAGTGCGCACAAGCCGCCGAACCGGACCGGGGCCTTGTCGCTGCTGAGCTGCTCAACCGCCATGGTGTATAGCTCGGTGATGAGCCGCTCAGCCGCGTCAAGGTCGCGCAGAACCGTCGCGATCTCCTGGTGGTTCTGGCGGCGGAACGCAAGCATCCAAAGCCAGGCCGACCGCCGTCGCGGCGCAGGCCTGGCACCCTCATGTGCCCGTCGGCCATGGGGGAGCTTCATGAGGACATCATCTCGCGGGAACCAGGCCAGGCCGCTCATCAGGGATGCTACCCACTGCTCGCCCACCCTGGAACGGCCGTTGCGGGGCGTCGTAGGATGTGGGCAGGGCCCTGTGCCGTCGTGCGTTGGTGGGACGCACGAGCAGGGCGAGAGGGGAGGGTTCGGCGTTGCTGTTGCCTCCATCGTTCACCCGCTGCTGATGGAGCGGACGTCCTTGATCGTTTCCCTCGTCATCTGTGCGTCCACGGAGGATCGTTGACCGCTTCTCCAGGGATCGAGAGGTAAGTGATGGGTGCACAAACACCAGAGCAGGTCCCCAAGACGATAGGGCAGCTTCCATTCGACGATGCTTTTCCCAGGGGGGCCATGGGATTCAGCCATGATCTCCACCTCGATGACCGCCTGACCCTCGCAGCAGTCGCAGACCTCGCCGACCGGCTGCCGCGTCGATCGGTGATCGCCGACACCGCGACGCAGCCCCTTCTGGTTCCTCAAGGGGGCCCGCCGCGGGGGGCACTGGAACGACCGGGCGACGTCATACGCGACTTGAACAACGCAAACGCCTGGCTCACCCTGCTGAACGTCGAAGCCGATCCCGGCATGGCAGAACTCATGAACACCTATCTCGACCAACTCGAGTCGGGGATGATCGCCACGCAGGGTAACAAGCGCGGCAAGATGTACAAAAGGGTGGCATTCGTCTTTGTCTCTTCCCCAAATTCGGTCACGCCGGTGCACTTCGACATCGAGCACAGCCTGTTGATGCAGGTCAGTGGCTGCAAGACCGTCAGCATCGGGCGCTGGGAGACCGACGCGACCCGACGGCACGAGTTCGACAGGTACTGGAACGGTTCCCACGGGCGGATCGAGACTCTGCAGCCGGAGGACGCCGCGCACACCATGACGCCGGGGCGGGCGGTGTACATACCTCCCGGCACGCCGCACTGGGTGCACAATGGTCCCGACATCTCGTTGTCCGTGACCCTCACGTACTTCACCGCTGCCACCATTCGCGAGAACCGCATCGAGGACTTCAACTCACACCTTCGGCGGCGGCACATGAACCCACGGGAGCCGGGGCGTTCCGCTACCGTTGACACGGCCAAGCTCTGCGCCATGGGAGTCTGGGCCGTCGGACAACGTCTTCGGTCCGCCGCGGTCGGCACGAAGCGCGGGGACGGCCAGGCCCCTGCCGAGGGAGCGGGCTACTGAGCGGAGGGCAGTTAGACAGCTAGGCCTTCCACCGGGCGACGGTGGATCTCCCGAACCGAACGCACCGGACTGCCGTCTGCGTGGCTTGGAACATCGTCGCGTGGGCGACGCCTCCGACCCGGCCTATAATCCCCTTGCCCGCCACCAGCCTCGATATCTCTCGATGGTTCGGCGTGAACCGTCCCTTATAGGGCTCCTCGCCTCGAAGGAAGTCCACTTCGCTGAAGCCTCGAGCACATGCGTCGTCGATGATGGCGGCGAGCAGGACGATCGTGGCATCCCGCCAGCGGCGATCGGTGAGCCGGGCGCTCTGATACAGGCTCACCCGGTCGGCCACCTCGAAGGCCGTCACCGTCGCGACCACCAGGTTGCCGTTCCTGAGTTCATGGACGACCACCTCATCGGCCGCGCAGCCACCAGCGAATCCGGCCGCGAAGCGATCGAAGACGGGAAGAAAGGCGGAGCGGTCTCCCCACTGGTACTGGTGGAGCTCGCGCAGGGTGTCGAGGGATTGGAGGATCGCCCGGCCTCGGATCGCCTGATGCGTCACGCCTTCGGCCGCGAGGCGCTTGGCGGAGACACGGAGGTTCCGGCGGAACTGCCGGGGCAAGGTGGCCCGGTACGCCTCTGGGCTGTCGGGCAAGCGCGCGAAGGGGGCCACGGCCATGGGCTCGCGGCGAACGCGGCCAGGCAGGGCTTCGATCAACCGTGACCCGGCCCGGATGCCCTTGAGGTCCAAGAGGCGCTCACCAGGACGACAGAGCCAGTCCCGGAGGAGGCTGACCACCGCCGCCTCGTGGCCGGGCGCGGCGAGCAGGTCGAGATGATCCGGGCACAGCGACCCGTCTCCCATCACCCGGACGCTCAGCATGGGGCGGCGCTGCTCCAAGGCGAGGCCACCGAGAAGGCGCGCCCCGTCGACGACCAGAAGGAAGTGGCGGCCAGGCCCGCCGGCCCCGGCCAGCCACCACGACCGCAGGAAGGGCGACGGAAGGGGGGAAGAATCCACCAGCTGATCCCACTGCGCAGCCCACCCGTCGAGCTGGGGGACGTCGAGCAAGCTAGGTGGAGCCACTATCGGATCTCACGCCGCATGGTCGCGATCGCGGAGGGGGCGCATCTCACGCCAACAATCTTCCCACGACCGGCTGAGGCATTCTCCTGCTCCCCTGTGGTGGTGTCTGCACTCGTGGAAGGGACCGCTAGGTGACGGCCCGGAGGATCGCATTGACGTCGGCCACATCGATGATCCACGCGGCATAGAGGGCAATCGCCAGCCCGGCCGCGCCGGCGACGATGCCAAGAAGGACAAGCGCATCCAGCCTGTACCGGAAGGGTCTGTGCGGGAAAGGCGGGCGCGGGACAAGCCGCAGGCCGTCCATGCGGCGCCGAACCGCAAGGATCACGACCGATGCCGCAACCGCCCCCCAGGCGAAAGCCGGGCCTGGCATCAGGCGAAGCTCGAAAAGAGCGCCACCTACGAAAATGGTGATGGCCATGATCGCCAGCGAGGTCCCGAGAACACCCAGGTCCCGGGCGGTCGATTTCACCCATGCCAATCGCCTTCTGAATAGCCAGGTGAGAAGGACCATGAGCGCGCCGAAAATTGCGTCGAAGGGCCCCAGGCCCATCGGATGATGACCCCGGAATCCCTTCCGTTCAGGGGCAACCCCCAGGCCAGCGGTATCATAAATGGTCACGGGACCATGATGGTAAACGGCTTTCAGGCCTGGGACATGCGCGAACTTGGCAACATCTGCCACGGTGATGCGTGTCGGCTTTTTCGTTTCTCCTTGGGTGATGTAGTACCCGACGTATGGGAGCGAGTCAGCTAGGCGCGAGTCGACGTACAGGTAATCAATATGCAGTCCTTTGACGATTGCGGTCTGCTGAGGGCCCCAAGTAACTGAGAAGTACAATTGCGCTGGTACGAGGCCCTGCTGGGGCTGAGACTGGGGCCACAGCCGTGCCTGACTCCCGAGGAGAACGGCGGGAACTCGGTCGGCTACCACGGTACTGCCCGCAGGAAGATGCGTGGCAGCCCAGTCAACCGCCGCCATAGTTTCAGGATCCTGTGTGCGGAAATCGGCGGAAACGAGATAAGGGCCCGGGAGACGATTCCAGTCGGGGTTGGACCCGAGCAAGATGCCGCCTAGATAGACAACCGTCGTCCCGCCTATCAAGGCCATGAGCGCAGCGGGCCGCATGGGATTGTGCCTGCGGGCCGGTCGCCGGGTAACTCGGGGGTGGCGCTGGATTATCAAGGAACATGACAGCGCGAGTGGGAGGAACAAGAATGTAGAAGCCCGGTTCCCCAGCTCACCGATGCTCGGGTTGAAATGTGAAGCGGCGGTGATTGGAAAGGCCAGATTCAGGGCGCCAAGCAAGCCGAGCATACGATCCCGGTTACGAAAGGCTTGCGAAAGCACGATCCAGGCGCATACCAATGCTGCAAGGGTGCAGGCGAGGGTGTAGACGATCAGGACCAAACGCTCCCAGTCCGCGACCGGCGGCGTTCCTGCGCTAGCGCCGAAGATGCGATGACCGCTGGTTCCCGCAAGAAAAGCTCGCGCGGTCTGCAGAACGCCATAGAAGATTGGCACCATATACCTTGCCAGGAGCGGAGCGAGAGCTGCGGTCCAGATGGCAACGGCAGTTCCCATTACGACCGCGGCACGAGCGATGAGCTTGCGCTCGCCCTTGCGGCTCGCCGCCGCCCAGGCGATGAGGAACGCGAGCACCATCCAGCTCGTGGCATGGTGAGTGACCACAGTGGCGAGCAGCACCAACGACGCAATCAAAAATAGCCGGCGGGCTGCAGTGTAATCGGCAAGTTGGGCGCGGCGAAGCAGGAAAATTCCGCCCAAGCCCAAGGTCAGAGCTAGTGTTTGATAGGCGAATCCAGAGTTGAACGAGTAGAACTGTGACGAAACAGCGTAAAAGGCGACCACCAAAGATGCGCCGCGGCGTGAAGGGCTGACAAGAAGTGCAGCATGGTAGATGAGCAGGACAAGAAGTAGCCGGCACAGCAGGACGACCAGAGCTATTGCCAGCATGGCAGGCGGGCCAGTTAGACGGATCCCGGTGCCGGTAAAAAGTTCAAGCGCCGGATAGAATGGACTCACCCGCAACGCCGGATTGGGTGAGAATAGGCCGCTCCCATGCAATAGATTCATGAGCGACTGCTCGTGCTGATGTTCGTCGTACCCGGCCAGCACGAGCGGGCTGGATATGCGGTAAACCACTGCGGGGTACAGGCCGAGAACGGCGATAGTAATCTGCCTGAGGGAGCCCAGCCGCGGGACCATCAGTACCGTCAGGAAAATCATGAATGGAACGACAATGGCGACGAAGAACAGTACCTGCCCTACCACGGGATGTCGTGGCGCGACAGCCATTGCGATACCTTCACCGCACAGGCCGAGCCCCGTAGTCGCGCTGACCACCCCGGCGAGAAAGCGGGCCCGCCGGCCACGGCGGCGCATTCCGAACGCTTCGGGTGCCAGATGCAGGTAGGCCTCTCCAGGCCGCGAGCCCCGGAAAGTCCGCGATGGGCTGTCCCCCACCTGCCCACGTTGCCCGGCCCTTGTGACGTTCAGTGGATTCATCCCCCCATGCCATCGCGATCAGTCTGGCCGGCAGTGTCTCGCGCCCGCAGGGTCTGGCATCCGGGGGCGATGCCCAGTGACGACAGGTAGACGCGGGCAAGTTGGTCGGCGCAGGAGTCCCAGCTTGGTAGCTGGGCATGATCCACCAGCGAGGGAGACGACATTGCCCTGACAAGCTCCTGGGCAACAGCGGCGGCAGGCGCGCCGCGCGGCACGCCACGGATCCACCCCGCTGCGAAGAGCTCGCCTATGCCGGCAACGTCATAACCCACGACCGGGCGCCCGACGCACAAGGCCTCCATCACCGCCACTGGGTGCGCCTCATAGTCCGACAGGGCGGCAACGACGCTCGACTCGGCCAGCGTCGTGGCCATACCTTGGCGATCTGCCGGAGCTACGTACCTGATCCTCACCCGATCGGCAACCCCGAGGTGGCGCGCGAGCTGGTAGAGATTGCTCTTGTACGGGCCGCTTCCCAAGATCAGCAGGTGGGCTTCGGGGATCTCGCGCAACACGTGCGGCAGTGCCTCGATGACCCGGTGATGTCCCTTGTACCGTTCCAGTCGCCCACTGGAGACTATCCGGCCGGGAACGGCGACCGTCCCCGCGCGGGGCGATGGTAGTGCCCCGCCGTTACGGATCACGACGACCCGCTTGTCGCCAAGGCGGGCATGGCGCGCGAGGGCGGCAGCCTCAAAGTGACTCACCGCAATGAGTGACACCGCGTTTCGCAGGAGCGGGCCCGCCAACCGCCACTGGGTGGCTCGCATGGCGTTCCTGAGCCGTGACGAGTGCCCGCCGGTGTGGAAGGTGACCAGGTAGGGGATGCCGGCCCGCCGTGCGGAGATCATGGCGAGCAATGGCACCGGCGTGTGGATGCCCTGGCAATGCACGAGGTCCCATCTGCGCTGCCTGATCACAGCCGCAATCCCGGGGGCGAGGTAATAATCTCGCCTGCGCGGCCAGGACGGGACGCGCAGGACCGAGGTTCCCTCAACAACCTCCTGCCGAGGCAGCCGCCTGGACCGGTCGGTTGCGAGCACGGTGATTTCGAAACCCCTCAGCCCCGAGAGGCGACGTGCAACCTCATGTACGTGCGTCTCGGTCCCACCGACCTCGGGAAGGTAACGCGGGCAGACCATGAGCACGCGGACTGGCCGGTCCAGTGCCCGGTCCCCTCGATCGCCGAACGCCTCGCCCGAGGTTACATTGCGCATCATCATCTGTCAGCCTCGTCCTCCGAGGCTCGCCTGGCAGGTCTTGGAGACATCCCAGAATCTGGCGGGGCGACTCGCGCGTAAACGGCTTCGAGGCGCTCCACGACTGCGGATGCGGTGAACGGCTGGACGCGTTCCTGCGTACCAGCAGCAAGGCGGGCGCGTAGGTCAGCATCCTTCAGCAATCGGGCCACGGCCGCAGCGAGCTTGTGTTCATCCCCCGGGGGCACAAGGAGCCCGTTTTCACCATCCACGATCATATCGACTATTCCGCCGGTTGTAGTTGCGACCACCGGGCGGCCACTGGCCATCGCCTCCAGTATGGTCGTCGGGCAGGCATCGAGACAAATCGATGGGAGCACGGCAAAAAGGCAACGGCGAAACGCGGTCATAACGTGATCGTGTGGCCACTCAGCGCACATCTCAGCACCATCGGGAAGGCGCGTCGGCGTGTCTGGTGTGCGTCGGCCGATTAGCAGCAATGGCGGGCGTTTCCGGCCGAGTGACTCGTAGGCCCGCAGCAGCGTCGGCAGGCCCTTGTCTCTGGACAATTCGCCAACGAAAAGGAGGAACTCGTCCTTCGGCAAGCCCGGTGGAATGTCTTCGGCCCGGTCCTGAGCCGCATCACCTGCGTGACTCAAGACAAGCTCGTCAAGGACGAAATTAGGTATCACGCTGGTGTCTGGGCCAGGTTGGATATGGTTGCCGCTGGCGACCGCGTGGCTCACGCAGACCACGTGGTCGATGGCCCGGCCTTTCCACGGGCGCATCAGCGCCGTGGCGGCCGCGGTCAGTGGTCCCACGGCGGGTCCATAGTGCGCGGTGGCGCAACGCAGGCAGCGTGCGACCGCAGGTCCCGTACATGCCGAGCCCATCCGCATCAATCTCTTCGTCGCGCAGACATGACTGAAGTCGTGCAGCGTCAGTACGAGGCCAAAGCGCGATCCCGTCGGCGATGAGCGACGCAGCGCAACAGCACTGTTGACAATCCAGTTGTGTGCGTGAACGACGTGCGGCCGCTCCTGCCGGGTGATGCGTGACAGCTCGCGGACGCCCAGCGGATCAGGCAGCGGTGGGTGATGGGTGCGGTTGGTCGAATAGACACCCGGAAGATGCATCGCAGCCGTGCCGATCCTGTGCACCCGGACCCCCGATGCAAGGGTTTCCTGATCCGGGACGCCAACCATGCGCTGCGTCGCCACCGCTACCTCGTGTCCCCGCTCAGCGAGGGCTCTCGCGAGATTGAAAACGTGGCGCTCCTCGCCGCCGATGTCCGGCGGAAAGAATTGGGCGAGTAGAAGGATGCGCATCAGTTTGCTCCGGACTGCACCGTAGAACCGCTGACCGTGAACCCACGCAAGGTGACACCAAGCCGAGCCAGTTGGTCTCCGCCGATGAGGCCGGGGGCCGTATGTATGAGGCCAAGTAGTGAGTCGGCTCGGAACGGCAGATGGAGATGCATGAGCTCACCACTTCTTAGCAGCCAATAGATCAGCTGCCAAGGCACGGCAACAAACCGGCACCGGCGGTCTTCTTGTGCTGCGAAGGCTCTCAACAAATCCATAAGGGTTACCCGGCTTGGATGAGCAATGGAGATCGTTCCGGGCTCTAGGGTGGTAGCCGAGGCCAGCAGTGTGATGACCCTCATGAGATCCTGTTCCCGCACTGTGTATAGACCAGCCCCACCGGTTATGACAGGGACGATTGGCAAGCTGGTGAGTTTTCGCAAAGCTCCAACCATCCCGCCAGCGTGCTCGCCGTATACCAAACCTGGCCGGACAGCGCAGCCGCCAAATTCAGTGGTTATGGCTTCGATATCGAGCTTAGCCCGGCCGTAGAGCTGAGTGGTTCCCGTGAAAGCAGACATGCTTGAGAGCACTATGATGCGGCCGACGGCAGCCTCGCTTGCCGCTTTGAGCAGGCGGCGCGTACCTTCCACGTTTACCCGCCAGATATCGGCGGAACTGGTCAATGACAAATCGTAGGCAGCATGTATAAGGGCATCCGCTGATTTGAGCGCTTCGCTAAGCTGCGCGGTCACAGGCATAGCCAGGTCGTACGAAAATTCCTGGCCATGACTCCGTTTCGGTGACCGGGTGAGGCTTATAGCCTGCCAGCCTCTGGATTCCAGGGCCCGGCAAATTTGTGACCCCAGGTAGCCGCTAGCCCCTGTGACGACGGCAACCGGCGCTTGTCCAGGCATAAAAGAAGCTCCAAGCTCTCTGATGCTATCCTGTGCGCGTTAGCCATAACCGTTAGCCCGAAGGTCATTGCTGGAACGGTGGGAAATACAGACGCGTCCACTAGATGAACCCGTTCCCATGACCCGGCGCGGCCCAGCGTGTCGCTACCAAATATGATGGGCCTGCCGGAAGTATGGGGAAAGCTCCCGCCCCAGTGATAGCTTTTCCCGGCAGGGGACAGCCGCACCATTGGTAGCAGCGGATACAAATCAAGTATCGGGGCCGACTGAGCGAGTCTTAGCATGACGGCACGCAGCATTTTGCCTTGCCCAGGGGGCCGCTCTTCGCTGGAGATATGAAAATCAGGAAGTTCCAGGTCATTGTGCCGGGATCCTATATGCACGCGCAGCCGCGTGGAATTCCACGATGGCAAATAACCCAGTGCAACGGTCAGTCGGCGCAATAGCTGTACCTGAAGCCACTCAGCCGAGCGGACGCGAAGCATGGACGGAAGGCCGTTGATAAACGCGGGGTTGAACGTATAGAAATGCAGTGTTGAGATATCGACGGAGTCCCCGCCGGGCGCGACGATCACGTTGAACTGGTTAAGGGTGAAGTCGCGCTTATCTCGAGGGTCTTCGATAGCGCGCAGCGATAGTAGCGGCAGGACGAACTGTCGTGATTCAAGCATTGACAGGTCAACGTCGAAGAGTCCCAGTGAGTTCGCAACGAGCCGGGTGGTGCCGATTGCGCCACACGCGACATAGACACGGTCCGCCTCAAATCGCCGCATCCGGCCCGTGGCAATTTCCCTGGTAATTACTGCGACCTGGTTAACCTCTTCCATGACCTTAAGGGCGAGGAGGCCGCTATAAAACACTACCCTGTCGGCGCGGCGCAGTGCGTCAAACGTCTGGGCCGCAGAATAGATCAGCCCGTATGGACAGCCAGTCATGCACATCCCGCAGCGAATACACCTTTCCGCGTCGAGCGCTAGGCGCGCCTTTCCTATGGTAATCCCGCGGTCATTTAGCCTTGATTTATGCTCTTCATATGCTTTCAGTACCCTTAGGCTTCTGGGCGACATTGAAGGAAGCGGGACCGGTGACCGCATGAGTGGGAATCTCGCCGCAAGATCATCCTCTTCGCCGGCGAAGGGGATTTGGTGAAGAATCGCCTCATAATGGCAGCGCATCACGGCAGCATCGACCGGCCAGCTATCAAACGCTGCCGCCGTAAATGGCATGATCTGAGAGCCCCATACATTGCTGAAGCCGCCGTACGCGGACGAAATCAGGGAAGCGTTCGCACCGTTAGCCGTAGTAAGGCCGCCGAGCTGGCCCACATTTCGGAATGGGTAATCTGAACCGAATACGCGCTTCTCAGGAACGCCCGAATTCCGCGAGGCGACGGGCTGCTGTGAGATGAGTTCAAGCGCCTGCTCATCCCACTGATCGGGAGAGGACGTGGCCAGGGCCTCGATCAGCTGTTCACGATCGCTCTCAAGCCGCAGGCCAATGTCTATGACAGTAATCTTAAGGTTCTCTCGACGGCTCAACGCAAGAGCTGCGCCTGCGGCAGCAGCTCCGGAGCCAATGATGAGAACTGTAGTCATCTAAACCGTTCTTTATGCTTTGCTGGTGTCATCATTACCCGATATTGTACATCCTTACCATTACCGACGCTTTAGCCATGCACGCGGTTTACCAACTGACGAAAAGACATTGTAGCAAGCGCTCCCCCACGCCCACCAAAGATCGTTAGCGTCCGCGGAGGTGGTACCTGGAGCAGCCTTCCGGCACGGCCTGGACGACCGCGGGCGGCCTGCCAGCTGGTGAAGCCGCTGATGATGCCGGCGTGAGTGGCGGGAAGACCAGCGCGCCAGAGGATTCGGGGAGCGAGAAGCCTGCATTGGCGGCCGGCAACGTCTGACCCGGGCATCGGGAGGCCCGGGCCGTTCGAGCACCGGTGCCCGATGGCTTTGCGGCTGGGTCGGCTGCCAGTGCGGTGACGGAACGGTGCTGGACTGGTCGGCCATCCTGCTCGGTCGCCCAGGTGCTGGGGCGTCCGGGTGCGGAGGACCGCGGCGGTTCCACCGGTCAGCGCCGTGATCGGCTGCTTGCGGCCCTTGGCGGTGCAGGGGATGTGCGCCCGGTGCCGGCGCGAGGGCTTCCGGGGTGATCCTGCGCCTGCCCAGGGGCGATTCGGTCCGCGGTGCTACAGGGCCCGCACACGCACGTGAGAGACCTGCATCAGGTTGATCGCCGGCGTGGAGTTGCTGACCTGGGTGTGCCAGTTGGCTGTATGCACCGATGCGATGCTGTTCGACATGATGATGAAGTAAGGGCCAACCGGTACGTTGCGCGTATAGGTATAGACGTTCAAGCCGTCAAAGAAGTACTTAACTGAGGTGCCCTGCCGGTATTCTATCGAGTAGGTGTGATAGTCGGCGGACAGGTCAGTGTGGCAGTCCAGGAATTGCTGCTGGTTGCCGTTGCTGATCAGGTTGAGCGCCATGAGCCGGTTGGGGTTGATCGCCTTATCGAGAAAGCCGCCCTCGAACAGGTCTATCTCCGCGCCGTCGTTTTTCCAGGCAGGCAGGAACCAGATGGCCGGCCACTGCCCGCCAGTCAGGTCCGGCATCTTGGCTCGGACGTCGACGCGCGCGTCCGCGAAGGTGAACCCAGCTGTGTGCACGGTGCCCGACCCAAAGTTGTTGCTGGTGGGACGCGAGCAGATAACCGAGCCGGTCCAGGAATAGCCAGCCGCCTTGGTCCCACGATGGGCTCTCAAGGTCAGACCATGGTCCACGCGAATCGCCGAGGGAAGAGCATACGAGGCGTTGAAGCCGTTCATTTCGCCGATCGCCGAGCTGGGCACCGCAACGATCGGCTGCATGAGCCATGGCCGACCCTTCGAGTTGTTATCGCATATGTAGGGATTCCAGTGATTCCAGTTCAGCGACTGCCCAGCGAAGACGTCGTCGAGGAGGACGCGGGAGGCGTTCTCGCTTCGCGCAGCCCACGCGGCGAACACCCCTACCGCAGCGGCGAAAGTTACGGCAGCTGACCCGCCTAGCAGGCGTCTGCGGCTCAGCCGAAGGTCGGGTGCGTGTCGGTGCGCCATTCGCCTTGTCCTTTCTCGGCGCCCGCCGGGGGATGTCCGGCAAGACCGCATCAGGCGCGCAGGGCGACCGCCAAGTAACCGTTCCTCTGCATGCAACCTCGGTCCCTAACATTACAAGCTGACTGATGATACGGTCGCTGGTCCGTGACCTGGCAATCTGTTCCACGAGCGCCGGGGTTCCATGGGTCCGGTCTCCTTCCCCGGTGCCAGCGACGGCTTGGTTCTGGTCGGGGAGCCAGCGGTAGGGCGCTGATCCGGACCGAGACCGCGGTGCGCGAGTGGGTCAAGCAGGCCGAGCGGGACGCGGGTACCCGCGCCGATGGGGGCCTGACCAGCGCCGAGCGCAAGGAGTTGGCCGAGCTGCGCCGGGAGAGCTGCAGGCTGCGGGAGGATGTGGAGATTCTCAAGCGGGCGTCGGCTTTCTTCGCGTCTATGTAGACCGGTGAACTGCAACCCGTTCATCGAGGCGGAGAAGGGGCTGGCAGGCGCCGCTGGCGTCCGCTGCGGGTCAACCGGGCTGTGGCGCGCAGGGTACGGTGGCGCAGGTCTTCGGATCGCGCGGGCCCCACTGCCGCCCGGATCGCCCCTCCTCGGCTCGAGCCACTCGTGCACCGGGCATTAAGCTCGACTTGTGAAGAGCCGGGGCTCACTCAGTTGCCATGAGACGGGCTGAGGGCGGGCGGGGCGCCGCCCGCCTGGTCCGCAGGATCCCCCGGTTCCATTCCCATCGGGCCCCTGAATGCACGAGCCAGTGCGCGGCCGGAGAGCCGACAGCGCTGGCAGACCAGCCGACACAGCCGGCAGACCAGCGGGCACGGCCGGCAGACCAGCCGGCACGGCCGGCAGACCAGCCGGAGCCACCGCTGCAGGCATTGGAGCCGGTGGTACAGTCCTCGGACCTGCCCGTACGGCCCTCGGAACTGCCGGTACGGCCCCCGGAATTGTCGGCCCGGCACTCGAAACTGCGGCGGCTCTTTACGACCTTTGCCTACCTGGTGGCCAAGCAGGGAGCCACGGCGGTACTGGGCTTCGCCTACTTGGCCGTCGCCACGCATCTGTTCTCGGCGCGAGCCGTGGGTCTGGCGGCCGCCGCATCCTCGACGGCATTCTTTCTCGGAGCGATCGGCGCTCTCGGGATCCCACTCCTCCTGGTGGCCGAGCTTGACTTGCTACCGGCAGCGGCCCGCCGCGTTACCCTCAGCACCGGGATGTACATCTCATGCTTGGCTGTCCTGATCCTGTCGTTGGGCACGCTGGCCCTCTCCCCGTTCCTGGGCGGCAGCCTGAGGATCATCGGCGCCGACTCGACAACCGCCGCTCTCTTCGTGATCGGATCAGTGGCGACAATGGGCACACTCACATTCGACAACGCGGCAGTCGGACTGCACCGGGGCTCGGCCCAACTGTGGCGAGGCAGCCTGAGCTCCGTGCTGAAACTAGCCGTCGTTGGTGCCCTCGTCCTCGTCGGGATCAGAACAGCCCTCGGCCTGCTGTTTGCCTGGGCTGTGACGCTGGTTGTCTCGCTAGCCTGCTACCCCTTGCTTCGACTCCAACCGACTCCGGCCGGGGAAGGGAACTTCAGCCATCGGGTAGCAATCGCCCGCCGCTACGGCGTGCTCTCCCTCAAGCATCACGTCCTCAATCTGTCGATCAATTCCGTCTTCTACATCGTTGCGGTGATTGCAGCTCTCCTGATCCCCCCACAGCAACTGGCCTACTTCTCAACTGCGCTCCTGCTGGAGTCCACCGCAATGGTCATCCCGTACCTGCTGGCGCTGTCCCTGTTCGCTGAGATATCAGGCGACCCGAGCCTCCTCCACCATCACGTCCGCCGAACACTCCCCCTCGGACTGGCCTTGTGTGCTGGGATCGTGGTCGTCGCCGAGGTGGCGGCTCCCCTCGCCCTGCGAATCTTCGGCCCCGCCTACGCCATGAACGGGACCACTGCATTGCGCCTTCTCGTCCTGGTGGGCTTCGGCTACGTGATCAAGGACCACTACGTGGCGATCCGCCGCGCGCAGGGCCGCCTGGGCCATGCGGTCAAGGCGATGGCGGCAGGCACCTGCACAGAAGCGGCCGGCGCGGCGCTGGGTGGAATCTACTGGGGCATGACGGGCCTCTGCATCGGATGGGCCGTCGCCGCCTCGTGTGTGGGCCTCGCCTTGCTACCCGCGGTGTTTCGGGTCTTCCACCGAGATCCCTCGGTCGAACCCGTTCCTAGTGAGTCATCCGGGTGAGATCCGCAGGCTGCGGTGGCGGTCGATGGAACTAGATCACATCGAGCCGCATCTGCCGACACACGATGGTTGCCGCTCCGGGTCGGACGAACCACGATCTCCACGTGGTTGGGGGCACGCTCCTCGCCGGACAGCCGGGCGTTCATGTAGCCTGTTGTCGCCAGCCGCCTATCGCCAACCGCCGTCAGGCGCGACGCTCTCGGTCAGGTGCGCACGTCCTTTCGCGACAGACCGCATGGGGAACGGCATAGAGGGGGCCGTCCAAAGTGGTGGCACACGCATCTTCGAAACTGCTCCTGTCCCGGCACAAGGACCGAGACGATGAACCCCTGTTCAAACGTAGAGCGCTGGCGTTGGCCAAGCGCTCGGCCCGGTCGATCGTCCGGGCGCGCCGCGATGAGCGCCGCGTCGTATTGATCTTCGGGTGCCAGCGATCAGGGACCACGATGCTCCAGCAGACCTTCCTCGATCGATCCTGGCGGGTACTCATCCTCGAGGAACACGATCGACGTCTCGTCGGCCCCGGGCCCGAACCCGAGGAGACGACCTGGCAGGAGTATTCCACCGTCCTGGGACGCATCCGCCGCCTCCCCTTCGAGGTCGTGGCGGCAAAACCGCTGGTGGAGAGTGCCTCATCCAGTGAGCTCATGGACGCCGCCGGCGCGGTGAAGGCGGTCTGGATGCTTCGCCATTACTCGGAGGTCGCGCGGTCCAACGTAAGCCGATTCGGCATGGACAACCCTTACCGGGATCTGGAGCCGATTCGCTCCCGGGATGCGCTGGACTGGCGATACAAAGGGGTGACCGAGGAAACGTGGGAGACGGTTACCGACTTGCTGAGCCGGAGGCTCACACCGTTCGACGCTGCCGCGCTCTTCTGGTGGACTCGCAACCAGCTCTATTTCGACCAGCGCCTTTGGGAGGACGACCGGATCCGGATCCTCCGTTATGAGCGAGCGTGCAACCAGCCCGGCGAGGTGGTCCGCTCCCTTTCCGGCCACATCGGAATATCGTTGCCCCTCGGCTCGATAACCTCGCGGGTACGGACGCAACCGCTCCATCCCAAGACCAGGGAGCTCGACCCCAACGTCGAGCAACTCTGCAGGAAGCTGTGGGATTCGTTCGAAGGCTGCCCGGAGCTGTAGGGAAACCGACACAGCGGTGCCTGCCGCCGGCCCCTCAGACGGGCGCGATGACCAGTAGGGTGTCGTTACGATGAGTCGCAACGGAACGCTCATTCTCTGCTACCACCGGGTCGCGGAAGGCGTCGAGGACCCCTTCTACCTCTGTGTAAGCCCCGGCAATTTTGCCGCCCACCTCGAGGAGATGTCGAGGGCACGGGAACCGTCCACGCTCGCCGATGTATCGGTTCCGTCGCGCCGGCCGAGGGTCGTCGTGACCCTCGATGACGGCTACCGTGACAACCTGACCAGCGCGCTGCCCATCGCCGAAGCCAAGGGCGTACCGATCACCGTCTTCGTGACCAGCGGCATCCTGGGAACGCACAAGGGTCTCTGGTGGGACCGCCTCGGCACGCTATTGCGCTCGCGGCCACCGCACGTGAGGGAGATCGATCTGCCGGTCGGCGGCCAGAACGTCCGCCTCCCACTCGGTTCGTCCGGGCTCAGGACAGACCTCGATTCGGTCCGGCGACACCTGCTGCCGCTCCGGGTGACGGAGATCGAGCGGGTGCTCGACGCGGTGTCGGAGCAATGGCAGGTGGACTCCGCTCCCCCGCCTGACGCCGGCACGCTCACCCAGGAAGACCTCCGCCAACTGGCGGCCAGCGACACCACGACGATCGGCGCCCACACGGTCGATCATGTCCGGCTTCGGGACCGTTCCGCACAGGAGCAGGAGGACACCGTCTCCGGCTCCAAGAGAGAGCTGGAGCAGGCTCTCGGCCAGGCCGTGTCACACTTCGCGTACCCATTCGGCCGCCGCGACGACTTCGACGATCGTTCGGTCGACGCCGTGCGTTCGGCTGGATTCGACACCGCGTGCACCACTTTCCCCGGAACGGCCCGTTCCTCGACCGATCCGTACCGCCTCCCTCGGCGCCTGGTCATGGACTGGGGGCGGCTTCGTTTCAGAGTTCAGATGCAACGATGGAGACTTGGGTGAGCAACGTCACCGCGCCGTCTTGAGCAAGGGGTGATGAGTTGCCGGACCGTCCGACGATATCGGTCATTATCTGCGCATACACAGAAGATCGTTGGTTGCAGCTCAAGAAGTCGGTCGCTTCGGTCGAAGCTCAGACCTCACCACCGATCGAGATCATCCTGTGCATCGATCATAATGAGGCGCTGCTGCGGAAGAGCGAAGAATACTTCGGGAGAGCGCGCTCAGCAGGGGCGATGCCACTGATCGTTGTGGCAAATAAATACAACGGCCGCCTTGGCTCCGCTCGCAACACTGCGGCCGAGTTCGCAAGTGGAGAGGTGCTCGCATTCCTCGATGACGACGCTGTTGCCGCTCCCAACTGGCTCGAACGGCTAATTGACCCGTATGACGACGAGCGGATAGGCGCCGTGGGCGGCGCGCCATTGCCCGTATTCGAATCGGGGCGGCCTCCTTGGTTTCCATATGAGTTCGACTGGGTATTCGGTTGCGCCTATCGGGGCCTTCCATTGACCCGCGCACCACTCGCACATCTCATTGGCGCGAACATGTCAGCAAGACGCTCCGCCCTGCGGGAGGTCGGCGGTTTCCACTCAGATGATCATGATGACATGGATATGTGTCACCGGATAGCGTATGCTCAGCACGAAGTCCTTTATGAGCCTCTTGCTATCGTGCATCACTTCGTGCCGGCCGTCCGAACAACGTGGCACTATTTTTGGCGGCGATGCTACTTTGTCAATCAAAGTAAGGTAGAGGCATTCGCCAATATGCAGGAAGCCTCGAGCCTGGGTGCGGAAGTGACCTTTGTCACACGAACGTTGACGACGGGCGTCCTGGCCGAGATCCGCCATGTTATCCGAGGTGACCTGTACGGGCTCGCACGCGTCGGCGCGATGATCGCCGGGATCGCTTTCGCGGGCCTTGGGCATTTGTCGGGAAAGTTGCGCCTCCGCTGGTCGCGCCGAGTACCTGCCATCCGGTAGAGGAGTGGAGACCCGGCCGTACCGCTCCGGAACGTTATCGCTCAGCACAGAACCCGCAGCCAGGTCAAGCCGTCAGCTGAGCGCGAGCCGACCGTACCCCTATCACCGCACCACGGCGGACTCCGTAACGAAGTGCGGGACCGCGCTTCGCGGGCAGCCTCAAGATCAGTCCCCTCCGGCTCGAGGGCCGGACCGCGGTCATCTGATGTCGCGGGGCCGTCTGGGGAGCCGGGAACCGAACGGTGAGGGGATGGCTTCCGGAAGACGGGGATGCGCATCCGCGGAAAGCCGACGCTCACCAGCGCCAGCCGGGCGGCCGTGAACACGACGATCATTCCCAGGAACCAACGGTAGCTGACCATCCAGGAAGCATCCTGAAGCGGCCAGAAGACCCGCACCCCCGGGTAACCCTCGGCGATGTCCCGCGCGAAATGGAGCACCAGCCCCGTCGCCGCCCCGGCCAGCACGGCCCGGTGCCTGCGACTGGCCGCCGCGGCGGCGGCGAACACGGCCACGGTGGACAGCGAATGCGTGCCCGGGCGCTGCACTTGGTCTCCTAGCAGCCCGAGGTACAGCGGTATGTGATCCAGATCGATGGCGACCGATGTGATGAGCGCTGCGACATAGAAGCGGCGCGGCGCATCGATGAAGCGCGCCAGGACAAGCAGTCCCAGGGCCGCGGTGGAAAGATGGGTGACCTCATCGACGGGCCCGGTGGTCCATACGCCGAAGGCAATCCTGCGGTCGACAGCGTCGAATGCCAGCGCGACCGCGGCCAGTAGCAGCGGACCAACCCACCGCCGGGCTGACCTCAAGACGGCTGATCTCATGCCTGGCCGACCCGGGGACCCGTCCGCACCGGCGCGCGCCCGCCCCGGTGCCGCCCGGCCCGGCCCGTGCCGACGGCGCGTACTACCGCCCGAAATTCCGGGGGTGATAGCGGCGACTCGGGCATGCGGACAGGGTAACTCCCGATGACCGCGCCGCGATCCGCCCCCGGTGCCGTCTGGGACTAAAAGCGGCGGCCTGCCTCGAAGCGGTGCCCGGGCATCATCTGCAGTTGTCCCACCTTAGCTTTCACCGGCATCCCCGCACCTACGGACGGGTAGCATCACGCTGTGCTCCATGACACGGGACGCGCCCGTCTCTGCAAGTGCGGGCATCCCTACGCCGCGCACGAGCACTACCGGCGCGGAACGGAGTGCTCGCTTTGCCCGGATTGCCGGCGTTGGCGGCCACGCCGCGGGCAGATCATACGCGTCCTCAAGGGGCTGATCAGCCGGCCCGGACCTGAAGATCTCTAGGCAGCCACGGCTACCCCCTTGAAACGGCGATCGGCGATCCCGGCGGTGCCCGATTACGTGGCTTGAACCGTTGAGCGCCCGCGGGCCCGGATCATGTTCCGGGCCGGTGTGCGGCGATGAGCCGGGCCCGGGGACGCGACCTCCTCGACGGTGACCGTCTTTGGATCGCCGCCCGCGGCGATGCCCCTGACCAGCATGTCCCGGCTGATTGTCCCGCGGACCTCGCCGCTTTCCGCGCGCACCACGAGGGCCCCGACCCCGAGTTCGCGCATCAGGTGACCCGCTTGCCGCAGGGTCTTTCCCGCATCGATGTACGCCACGTCCGCTTCCACGGCCTTGCCCGTTCTGGTCACCGCGACCCCCAGATAATCCCCGTCTGCATAGACAACGATCCCTGGGCGCAGAAAGTTCACTCTGGCCCGTATAGATCGCGAGCCCATACCCGCCGCGGCGCGTCTCCCACCCAGGGAAGGAGGCACGGCCCTCCACCCAGGGAGGACGGCTCGGCTCCACCCAGGGGAGGAGGCGGAATCCGCCTGCTCTCCACCCGTGCGCGGATGTTCCCGCGCGGCCGCGAACCTAGGGTTCCAAGGGCATCTCCGCCGACGGGAGGTAGTGCCGTTATGCGCTGGGTTATTGGCTCTGGCCTGCGGTTCTGGCGCCTGGTCGTGGCGCTGGCCCTCGGGGTCGTGGTGTTCGGTATCACACAGCTGAGGTCTGCGCCCGTCGACGTCTACCCCGAGTTCACTCCCCCGGCGGTGCAGATCCAGACCGAGGCGCTCGGCCTGTCCGCGGCCGAGGTCGAGCAACTGATCACCGTGCCACTGGAGCAAGACCTGCTCAACGGGGTGCCGTGGCTGGACCGGATCCACTCCTCCTCGATGCCCGGCCTGTCCGCGATCGACCTGACGTTCCAGCCGGGCACCAACCTGTACGCCGCGCGGCAGATGGTGCAGGAGCGGATGACCCAGGCGCACGCCCTGCCCAACGTCGGCAGCTCGCCGATCATGATCCAACCACTGGCATCGGCCAGCCGGGTCGCCATGGTCGGGCTGTCTTCCAAGACCATCTCGCCGGTGGAGATGTCGGTGCTGGCCCGGTGGAAGATCCGCCCCCGGCTCATGGGCGTGCCAGGCGTGGCGAACGTGTCCATCTACGGCCAGCGTGACCGGCAACTCCAGGTCCAGGTGGATCCGCACCGGCTGCAGGCGCAGCACGTCACGCTCACCCAGGTGATCAAGACCGCGGGCAACGCCCTGTGGGTATCCCCGCTGACGTTCGTCGAAGCGTCCACCCCCGGGACCGGCGGCTTCGTCGAGTCGCCCAACCAGCGCCTCTCGATCCAGCACATCTCCCCCATCTCGGACCCGGCGCAGCTTGCCGAGGTCCCCATCGAAGGCTCACGGGGGCACGTGCTGCGGCTCGGTGAGGTCACCACCGTGGTCGAGAATCACCAGCCGCTGATCGGCGACTCCGTCGCACCACAGACCGGGGGGCTACTGCTCGCCATCGACAAGTTCCCCGGCGCGAACACCCTTGAGGTCACCCGGGGCATCGAGGCCGCGCTGCAGGATATGGCACCCGGCCTCAAGGGCATCACGATCGACCCGAACGTCTACCGCCCGGCCAGCTATATCGAGACCGCCCTGGGCAACGTCGGAACCGCCGCGCTGATCGCGCTTGCCGTCGCGCTTGTGCTGATTCTCCTGCTGCTAGCGTCCTGGCGGGCGGCCCTCGTCGCCCTCATCGTGGCGCCGGTCGCGCTCATGGTGGCGATCTGCGTCCTGCTTGTGACCGGAACCACCTTCACCGCGATCACCGTGCTCGGGCTGGGCTGCGCGCTGAGCCTGGTGATCGACGACGTGATCACCGACCTGGACACCGCCCGCCGCCGTCTGGCCCGCCGCGGCGCGGTGCCGGCGGGAAGCACCGCGATGACGGCGGGAAGCACCGCGATGGCGGCCGATGGCAGCGGAAACGGGGCGGCGAGCGACCGGACGGACCACGCCCACGGCTCGGTGCAGGAAGCGTTCCTGGCGGCGCGCCGGCCGCTGGGGTACGCGACGCTCGCGATCCTGCTGGCGCTGACGCCGTTCCTGTTCCTGGACACGCTCGCCACCTCCTTCAGCCGCCCGCTCGTGCTCACCTACGCCCTGGCGCTGCTCGCGTCCATGCTGGTGGCCCTCACCCTGACGCCCGCACTCACCACGTTGCTGCTGCGCGGGGACGCGGCCGGCCGGGAGGGATCGTTCGGCAGGCAGGTCAAGGGGTTCTTCGACCGCAGGATCGCGGGTTCGCTCACCCGGCCGCGCGGCGCCTGGGCGCTCGCCGGGGTGCTCGGCCTGGCCGCCCTGGTCTGCGTGCCGCAGATCGGTGGGCGCTCGCTGCTGCCGACCCTGCAAGACCGCAACCTGCTGGTGCAGCTGCAGACGGTACCGGGCACCTCGCTGCCGGAGATGGACCGGATCACCGCCGCCGCGAGCCGGGAACTGCGGGGGCTGCCGGGCGTCCGCAGCGTGGGCGCCCAGGTCGGCCGGGCCATCAGCTCAGATCAGCTGGTCAACGTCAACTCCGCCGAGATCTGGGTCACCCTGGACGGCTCCGCCGACTACGACCACAGCAAGGCCGCGATCGGGGCGGCGCTGCACGGCTACCCGGGCGTCCAGACGCACCTGGTGGACTACCCGGCTGCCCGGATCGCGCAGGTAGCCTCCGGCCAGGCGGACGACCTTGTCGTCCGCGTCTACGGGGCCGACCTGAACGTGCTCCAGCACAAGGCCGAGGAGGTGCGGGCCATGCTGGCGAAGGTGCCCGGGCTGGCCTCGCCGGTGGTCCGGCTGACCCCGCGCCAGCCCACCGTGGACGTCCGGGTCAAGCTGGCGGCCGCGCAGAAGTACGGGCTCCGGCCCGGTGATGTCCGCCGCGAGGCCACCACCCTGACGTCGGGTCTGATCGTCGGCAACCTGTATGAGCAGTCAAAGATCTTCGACGTGGTGGTCTGGGGCACTCCCGGCAGCCGCAGCGACATGACCGAGCTGGGGAACCTGCTCATCGGCACGCCCTCGGGGCAGATGGTGCCGCTGAAGACCGTGGCCACGGTGGCCATCCGCCCCGAGCCGACAGCCATCACGCACGACGACGTCCTCCGCGACGTCGAGGTGGCCGCGAACGTCACCGGCGACCCGGCGGCCGCCGCCGACACGGTGAAGCAGCGCCTGGCGGCGGTGCCGATGCCGTACGAATACCATGCGGAGGTATTCAGCAGCGCGGCTACCGGGCGGGCCGACCTGCTGCGCACCCTGGGATACGCGGCCGCGGCCCTCATCGGCATCTTCCTGCTGCTCCAGGCGGCGGTGGCCAGCTGGCGGCGGGCCGGGCTGCTGATGCTGTCCCTGCCCCTGTCGGTGGCGGGCGGGGTCCTCACCGCGCCGCTGGCGGGGGGGCTATGGAGCGTTGGGGCCCTGGCCGGCCTCGTCGCCGTGCTCGCGCTGGCGATCCGCGACAGCGTCGTGCTCGGCTACCGGATCCGGGCGCGGGAGCAGGAAGGCATGACCGGCCCGCGGACGGTGCTGGAGGTGGCCAGGGAGCGCACCGTGCCGGTGCTCCAGTCCGCGCTGATCACCGCGGGCGTGCTGGTGCCACTGGCCATCCTCGGTACCCAGCCGGGCCTGGAGTTCCTGCGCCCGATGGCGGTCACGATGCTCGGCGGGCTGGTGAGCCTGCTCCTGGTCCAGTTGTTCGTGCTCCCCTCGCTGTTGCTCACCACCGTCGGCCAGCCGGCGCCGGAACAGCAGGGGCCGGGCCAGCCAGGCCTTTGGCCGGGCCAGCCAGAACCCCATCCGGGGCAGCCGGCTGGCCGGCCCGGGCAGCCTAATCCCGGGCCCCGCGCACCGGAGGTCAAGACCCCCCGGCCGGCCACTGGTGCCGCACCAGGCTGACGCCGCCGCGAAGAACCCGAAGGGAATCCGCCCATGCGCACCAAGAGCCCCGCCTCCCTCACTTCTCTCGCCGCGGCCGCCCTGTTCCTGGCCGGCTGCGCCGCAGCGAGTGCCCACGAGGAGCCGCCGCCGGCCGTCGTCAAGGACATTCCGGGCTCCGCCGTCAAGCAGCTCCAGCTGACCGACCGGGCCACCCACCGGCTTGGCATCACGACCGCGGCGGTGCAGACGGGGCAGGCGACGGTCGATGGCCAGCACGGGACCTACAAGCTCATCCCCTACTCTGCGGTGGTCTACGACAACGATGGTTCCACCTGGGCATTCGTGAACACCAGGCCGCGGACCTATATCCGCCAGCGGATCACCGTCGGGGCCATCCAGGGCAACACGGCCGTACTCGGCACGGGACCGGCACCGGGTGCCGCAGTGGTGACGGTGGGGGCGCCCGAACTGCTCGGCACCGAGTACGACATCAGCGGTGAGGAATGAGCGCCGCCGAGCCCCGTAACCCCGTGCCGCCGCCTGGCGGCCCGGACACCGGCAGTGCCGGGACCGACCGGGCCGAGCCGCGGACCCTGATGCGCTGGATTGTCGGCTCCAGCCTGAGGTTCCGCCACATTGTCGTCGCCCTGGCGGTCGGCATGATCGTCCTGGGCATCACGGTCCTGCCGAAAATGCACGTCGACGTGTTCCCCGAGTTCGCCCCGCCGCGGGTGCTGATCCAAACGGCGTGCGTCGGCCTGTCCACCTCCGACGTCGAGCAACTGGTCACCGTGCCGATCGAGGCGTCGCTGAACGGCATTCAGGGCCTGGACGACCTGCGGTCCAAGTCGGTGCCCCAGCTTTCCTCGATCGAGGTGCTCTTCAAACCGGGCACCGACCTGCTGCTTGCCCGGCAGCTCGTGCAGGAGCGGCTGGCGACGGTGACACCGAGCCTGCCCACCTGGGCGGCGCCGCCGGTCATGCTGGCGCCGGTGTCCGCGACCGGGCGGGCCATGCAGATCGGCATGACGTCCAGCACCCATTCGCTCATCGATATGTCCATGTCCGCGTACTGGACGATCCGCGCCCGGCTGCTGCGGGTTCCCGGTGTGGCCAACGTCGCGATCTGGAACGAGCGCCTGCACCTTATGGCGGTGCAGGCGGTGCCGTCGAAGATGCAGGCGGCGGGGGTCTCGCTGGACCAGGTGATGCAGACGACCTCGGACGCGGTGGACTCGGGGCTGCTGCGGTTCTCCACCGGCGCGGTGATCGGCACCGGCGGGGCGGTGGAGACGCCGAACCAGCGGATCGGCGTCCGGAACGTCCTGCCTGTGGTGACCGCCAACGACCTGGCGCAGGCTCCGGTAGCCGAGACCAAGCCCGGCAGCGTCCGGCTCGGTGACGTGGCGACCGTCGCGGTCCAGCACCAGCCGCTGATCGGCGACGCGATCATCGACGGCAAGCCCGGCCTGCTGCTGGTGGTGGAAAAGCTCCCCTGGGCCAACAGCTTGCAGATGACGGCCGGGGTCGATCAGGCGCTCAAGGAACTGCAGCCCGGCATGCCCGGGATCACGTTCGACACCCATGTATTCCAGCAGGCCGACTTCGTCAAGCTGGCCATCTCCAACCTGACCCAGGCCCTGGTGCTGGGCTTCCTGCTGGTCGTGGTGATCCTCGCGCTGTTCCTGTTCGAGTGGCGGGGCGCCCTGATCAGCCTGCTGACCATCCCGCTGTCCCTGATCGCGACGATGCTCGTGCTCTACTGGCGCGGCGCGACCATCAACACGATGACCCTGGCCGGGCTCGTCATCGCGCTCGGCGCGGTGGTGGACGACGCGATCATCGGCGTGGAGAACATCACCAGACGGCTGCGCGAGGAACGGCTCAGCGGGGGCAAGACACCGACCGCGGTGGTGATCCTCCGCGCCTGCCTGGAGGTGCGCGGCCCCATCGGGTACGCCACGTTCATCGTGGTGGCGGCGTCGATCCCGGTGTTCCTGCTGACCGGGCTCACCGGGGCGTTCTTCCAGCCGCTGGCGATCTCCTACACGCTGGCGATCGTCGCGTCGATGGCCGTGGCGCTCACCGTCACCCCGGCGCTGTCCCTGCTGCTGCTCCGTGACGCGCACATCGAGCGGCGCAAGTCCCCGCTGGTCACCTGGCTGCAGAAGGTCTACACCGCCGGGCTGCGGCGGATCGTCGTGCGCCCCGTGACCGCCTACGTTACGTTCGCGCTGGTGACGGTCGTCGGCATCGGCCTCTACCCGCAGCTCGGCCAGTCCCTGTTCCCCGGTTTCAAGGAACGGGACTTCCTCATCCACTGGGTTTCCCCGCCGGGGACCTCGACGGCCGAGATGGAGCGGTCTACCACCAGGATCAGCCAGGAACTGCTGGCCATCCCCGGGGTCCGGAGCGCGGGCGCGCACATCGGCCAGGCCCTGCTGGGCGAGGAGGTAGCCGGGGTGAACCTCGGCGAGATCTGGATCAGCCTCGCCCCCGGCGCCGACTATGCGGCCACCCTGGACCGCATCCAGCAGGTCACCAACGGGTACCCCGGCTTGTTCCGCGAGGTCCAGACCTACCTCGACGAACGGATCCAGGAGGTACTCACCGGCGCCAAGGAGCCGATCATAGTGCGCACCTACGGGGAGGATCTGCCGACCCTGCGCAAGGCGTCCGACCAGATACTCGCGCTGGTGCAGTCCGTGCCGGGCGTGGTGGGCGCGCACCGGGACATCTCCAGCGACGTCCCGCAGGTGAACGTGACCGTCAACCTCGCCAAGGCGGAGCGTTACGGGCTCAAGCCGGGCGATGTCCGCCGGGACGCCGCCACCCTGGTGGCCGGCGAGGAGGTCGGCGACATCTTCCGCGCCGGCAAGGCCTACGACGTCGTGGTGTGGAGCCCGGGCTCGGTCCGACACAGCTTCACCGACGTAGAGAGCCTGCCGATCGACACCCCCTCCGGCGGGAGGGTCAGGCTCGGCTCGGTTGCGACGGTGTCATTGCAGCCCAACCCCAACGCGATCGACCGGCAGGGCGACTCCCGATACCTGGACGTGGGCGCGGCCGTGTCCGGGCGCGACCTGGGCGCGGTGGTCAGCGACATCAACCGCAAGCTGGCCGCCGTCCACCTGAACCGCGGCTACCACATCGAGATGCTCGGCGAGTACAGGGAGCGGCAGGCCGCACAGTCGCGGCTGCTGCAGTCCTCGCTCATCGCCGGCGTGGTGATCCTGCTGCTGCTTCAGGCGGCGTTCCACCGGTGGCGGCTGGTCGTGCTGGCCTTCGTGACGTTGCCGATGGCCCTGGTCGGCGGGATCCTCGCCGCGTGGGCCGGGGGCGGGATCATCTCTCTCGGGTCGCTGGTGGGCTTCTTCACGGTGTTCGGCATCGCGGCGCGGAACGGCATCCTGCTGATCAACCACTGGCAGCACCTCGAGCAGCACGAAGGCATGGAGTTTGGGACGGAGCTGGTGATCCGCGGTGCCCGCGAACGGCTGTCGCCGATCCTGATGACGTC
>Ga0126380_10000004_pt1 | contig 47650 bp, 38 predicted proteins | sample PanSoiMetPlot_26_FD_92544 | JGI IMG/M metagenome (GOLD analysis project Ga0126380, IMG submission 92544) | Tropical forest soil microbial communities from Panama - MetaG Plot_26 | ecosystem: Environmental > Terrestrial > Soil > Tropical forest > Bulk soil | place: Panama | collected 2016-02-17
CGAAAACGGCCGCCCACACGTTCTGGGCCGCCGCCGAGAGCTCGGACAGCGCGACGAACAGGTTCTTCACCGTGTCAGCGTCACGGCTGGCCTTGGCCTGCTTCACGGCCTCGTCGGCCCGCTTGCGATAGCCCTCGGCCTTGTCCAGTGCGGCCTTGAGCTCGCCGAGCAGCGCCCGTTTGTTGGGGAAGTCTTGCCCGCTCAGCGCCACATGCGCCGCCGGGATCTTCTGCATCGCGACCGACCGCCGCTTCTGGATTTCGGCCAGGACGTCGGAGCCGGCCGGATCGTTCGCCAGCAACGCATTGTTGGTGGCGAGGCGCTCCATGAGAATTTCGTAGACGCCGGCGATCAGGTTGTTGGCGGCGCCGTTCTGCTCCTCGACCAGCTTGGCGTTGTGGTACGCCTTCCAGCCCTGATAAGTCTTGCTGCCCAGCGCCCATGCCAGGATCGGCAACACAAGAATAATGAATGCGGCGGCAATCTTGCCGCCGACGGAACGGAATCTCAGCAAGACCGGCCCCCGTCGCTATAAGCGGCCAAGAGTGGTACAGAAAACCGCTTAAATAATCCCTTATGATGGAACCGATCAGTAACGATACCGCAGCCTGCATTGAAATGTTTGGCAATTCGGCGCGCGCGGCGGCGTCACCTAAGCGCTACTACTTAGCGGTGAATGGTGCCCTGCGACCGGCACGCGTTTGCGACGAAGAAGTTGCGGATCACACGGGCTAAACAGCAAGATCGGCACGCCGCCGCGGTCCCCTGCCGGCGGGCGAACGTTGACCCGCCTCCGGCCAGCACTATAGTGCGGCCTCTCGTGCCCCTGTGGCGGAATTGGTAGACGCGCCTGACTCAAAATCAGGTGGCCGCAAGGTCGTGCTGGTTCGAGTCCGGCCAGGGGCACCAGTTTCCTTGCCAACATGGACAATCAAGGCGCCGCTGCGCGAAGGTCGTTCGCGCGGCCCCGATCGCCGCGCCGCGCCACGAGCAGGGCGAGCGCCGCACAGACCTTCAGGATGGCCAGTCTCCGTATCGGAGGGGGCAAGCTGTTCGGAACTCGGCCGTCGTCAGCGGGCGGCCGTCCGCGGCACCCCTCCAGCGCGAAGACGGACGACCGCCTCCTCTTGTGATTGCCCCTGCGACAGACAGCGGCCCGGCCGTGCAGCAGGCGGCGCGGCGAGCGCAGGCAACACGTCTGGCGCCGAAACTTTTCGCGCGCGCTCCCGTTGACTCGATGATGCACGCCTTGGGCCGAAATGGCGCGGGGAGACCACGACAGAGGGACCGATGCGGGCGGAACGGACCGGCACAACCGAGCCTCGAATGACCGCGATCGTGTTCGCCCTTGTACTCGCCGCAATGGGCACGGCGGCCTGTCACGACGTTGCTGCCGCGGCCGAGCGGCCATCAGGCTGGGGCCGCTACCGCGACCGCCAGCTCGGCATGGCATTCGATTTCCCGTCGCACATTTTTTCGCTCAAATCCGGCGAGGAGGGCCGCGAAGGCGTCGTCTTTTCCACACCTGACAGCCGCGCCCGCATCCGCGCGTTCGCCGTACGTAACGAGGCCAACGACACGCCGCGCGAGTTTCTGGGCAAGGTCGGCAGGCCGGAGGGAGCGCGCTTCACTTACGTCCGCACGACGAATCGGTTCTTCGCCGCCTCGGGCACGCGCGACGGCAACATTTTTTACAGCCGGTGCAATTTTCACGCGCGCGGCCAGCGCGCGAGCTGCTTCCAAATGGACTATCCACAAGCCGAGAAGCGCGCCTGGGACGCCACGGTGACGCGCATCAGCCTGTCGCTGACGGCCGTGGATTGACCACTCGCCGTCGCGATCGGCGCGACGAAACATTTCCGCAACAAACCGATTCAATTTTCTAGCCGCACGCAATCACCCGGAAACAGGCCGGACCTAATAACCGCCGCATATGGGGAGACCGACATGCGCGAACTCGCTGGCGCCATATTCGCCATTGTGCTGATGACGACCGCTGCAGGCGTCTGGTCCAGCCTGGGAACGGCGGCCGGCCTGGTCGGCGCATACGATCGCGCCCTGGTCGACGAGCCGAGCGCCGCCGCGCAGGTGGCGGACCGTTTCCCGCGCGAAACCGAACGGCTGCGCGCCTTCGCCTTCATCCGCCCGCCTGAGGCGATCGATCCGGCCGACGCCACGCGCCGCCACGGTCGCCAGCAGGTCATGGCGCCGGGCTGCGGCCAGTCCGCATGGCCGTTCGTGGCACAGGACTGCCTCCCGGCCGCAAAGCCGGCGCGGCCGCCCGAGCGCCCGGTCACGACCGAGCGGCGGACCACCGGAACCGCGTCGCCGGTGCGCAATGCGACCGCCGCGGCGGCCGCGCCCGCGGGTGCCGTGTCCGCGGCGCCAGCCACCACAGCTGCTCCGGCCGCCGCCACGCCCGCCTGCAAGCAGAATCTCGCCGCCGCCACGGTGCGGGTGGAGAAGGCGCTCGCGCACGTGAAAAGCCCGCGCCGCGACCGTGCCGACGCCTGCACGGCCTATCGCCAGGACTTCTTCGAACTGGTGCAGGCGCGCGAGATGACGGCGCTGTGCAAAGCCGGCCCGGAGCGCGACCAGGATCTCGGCCGCATCGATCTCGCGGTTGAGGACGTCAACGGCGCCATCGCGGAGAGCTGCGGCGGCTGAGCGCCGCGCCCGTCATCGCCACTTCGTCACTCCGCCCTGCCCAGATACGCCGCGACCACGCGCGGGTCGCGCAGCACGTCCGTGGGCAAGCCCTCGGCGAGCGTGCGGCCGTAGTCGAGCACGTGGATGCGGTCGGCGAGGTCGGCCACCATTTGCATGTCGTGCTCGATCCAGATCATGGTAATGGCGAGCTCGTGCTTGATGCGCAGGATGAAGCGCGCCAGGTCCTCGCGCTCGTCGCGGTTGAGGCCGGCTGACGGCTCGTCGAGCAGCAGCACCGAAGGCTCGAGCGCGAGCGCGCGGGCGAAGCCGACGATTTTCTGGATGCCGAACGGCAGGCCGGCGACGCGCGCATGGCGCCAGCGCTCGAGCTCGACGAACTCGATGATGCGCTCCACGGCGGCGCGGTGGCGCACCTCCTCGCGCCGCACCGCGGGCAGAAAGAACATTTCGGCGAGCGGGTTGGTGCGCACACGGGCGTGGCGGCCGGTGAGCAGGTTGTCGAGCACGCTCATGTGCGGGAACAGCTCGCCGTGCTGGAAAGTGCGCCCGAGACCGAGCCGCGCGATCTCGTGCGGCGCCCGGCCGCAAATGTCCTGGCCGCGCAGCCGGATGCCGCCCTCGCCGCGGTAGAGGCCGTTGATGCAGTTGAGCACGCTGGTCTTGCCCGCGCCGTTGGGCCCGATCAGCGCGAACAGCTCGCCCGCCGACACGGCGAACGATACGCCGTCGAGAACATTGAGGCCGCCGAAACGCAGCGTGAGACGGTCGACCGCGAGCTCAGCCATACCACCTCCGACTGCGGCGATATTGCTTCACGTCGCGATAGGAGCGGCGCGCCCCGGCAACCTGGCCGAGGTAGAACTCCTGGATGTCGCCGTGCTGGCGCAGCCGCTCGGCGCCGCCGTCGAGCACGATGCGGCCGTTCTCCATCACGTAGGCATAGTCGGCGATGCCGAGCGCAAACGCCGCGCTCTGATCGACCAGCAGGATGGTGAGATCGAGCTCGCGCCGGATCTCGGTCAGGCGGCGCAACAGATCCTCCACGACCACCGGCGCCAGCCCGAGCGAGAGCTCGTCCACCAGCAGGAGTTTGGGGCCGCACACCAGCGCGCTGCCGATCGCCAGCATCTGGCGCTCGCCCCCCGACAGCAGGCCACCGATGCGGTTCTTCAGGTCGCCCAGGCGCGGAAAGAAGCGGTAGACGAGCTCGGCCCGATGCTGACGCGCCGCGCGCGTGCCGCGCGCCACCGGCGCGAACAGATTTTCCGCCACCGTCAGATTGGGAAAGACCTTGTCGCGCTCCGGCACGAGCACGATGCCGCGGCGGGCGATCTCGTGCGGCAGTCTTTTTTCGATGCGCTCGCCTGCGAAAGCGATGCTGCCGTCGGTCACGCGCGCATCGTCGAGGCCGAGAAAGCCGGAAATGGCGCGCAGCGTCGTGGTCTTGCCGGCGCCGTTGGTGCCGAGCAGCGCCACGATCTGCCCGGCCTCGGCGCGCAGGCTGATGCCCTGCACGGCCGTGATGGCGCGGCCGTAGGTGACTTCCAGTCCGTCAATGGCGAGCAGGGTCATTGCCGCGACCCGTGGCGCTGGCGGAACGGCCACAGCAGGACGTAGTTCTGGATGCGCCGCCAGATGCCGGTGAGCCCGAGCGGCTCGAACATCAGGAACAGGATCATCACCAGGCCGAAGGCGGAAAAATTCACGGCGAACAGTTCGCCGGCGTAGCGGCGCGCCCCCGGCAACGCGAACAGCGCGGCCTCGATCCAATAGGGAAACAGCGTGACGAAAGCGGCACCGAGCAGCGCGCCGAGCCACGAGCCCATGCCGCCGATGATGACCATGGCGACGTACTGGATGGTGAGGAACAGCGAGAACGCCTCGACCGAGACGAAGCCGCGGTAGTAGGCGAACAGCGCGCCGGCCACCGCCGTGATGGCCGAGCTGATGACGAAGGCAAGGAGCTTGTAGCCGGCGATGCTGATGCCGAGCGCCTCGGCCACGGTCTCGTGGGCGCGGATCGCCTGCCAGGCGCGGCCGGTGCGGCTGCGCGCCAGGTTGAGGCAGACGAGCAACGTGGCGGCGGCAGCCGCCAGCAGGACGAAGTACCAGGCACGGCCGTCGGTCAGCGCTACCGGACCGAGAGACGGCGGGTCGATGACGATGCCGGTGGAGAAGCCGCGCTTGGTCTCGTATTCGCCGCCCAGGTAGACGACGACGAAGTGCAGCGCCAGCGTGCTGACCGCGAGATAGAGCCCGCGCAGGCGCAGCGATGGCAGGCCAAACACCACGCCGAGCAGCGCGCCGACGAACGCGGCCGAAGGCAGCGTGATCCAGAACGGCGCCCCGGTCTCGCGAAACAGGATGCCGGCGGTGAACGCGCCGGCGGCGAGCAGGCCGGCATGGCCGAGCGAGATCTGCCCGGCGTAGCCGGTGAGCAGCATCAGCGACAGCGCGCCGATGCATGCGAGAAACACCTGGCAGGCGAGATCGAGCCCGAACGGCGAGGCGAGGAAAGGAAAGACCAGCAGCGCAGCGGCGAACACGGCGAGCGCAATGCGCTCGCGTGCCGTCTGCACCAGCGCAAAATCCTGGCGGTAGTCGATGCGGAAGTAGCCGCTGGCGCGCGGCACCCTAGACACGATCGAGCTCCTCCGGTGTGCCGAACAAGCCCCATGGACGCACGACCAGCATGGCGATGAGCACGAGGAACGGCACGACGTCGGCGAGCAGCGGGTCGACGTAGTGGATGAGCAGGACCTCCGCCGTCGCCACGATGGCGGCGCCGGCGAGCGCGCCGGCAAAACTGTCGAGGCCGCCGACCAGAGCGGCGGGAAAAGCCTTCAGCCCGATGGTCACCATGGTGCTGGTGAGGCCGGAATCGAGCGCGATCAGCATGCCGGCGAGCGATCCGATCAGAGTGGAGAGGCTCCAGGCGAGCGCGTAGACGGCGTGCAGGTTGATGCCGCGCTGGGCGGCGAGCAGCGGGTTCTGGCCGGCGGCGCGCATGCGCACGCCCCAGCGGCCGAAGCGCAGGAACGCGAACAGCGCCGCATACACGACGCCGGTGGTGACAACCAGGACGGCGGCGAAGGTGGAGATGCGGGCGCCGGCAAACAGCTCGATCGGCGGATTGGCGACGGCGAGGCGCTGCGCCGGATATTGCTGCTGCGCCGACCACACCAGGACCACGACGCCGCGCAGAAGAATACCTAGCGCCACGGTTGCCAGCACGGCGGCGAGCACCATCTCGCCGGTCATGCGCTGCATCAGCAGCACATAGACCAGGACGCCGACGAGGAGGCTCAGGGCCAGCGCCGCCGCACCGGCGATCAGCGGGTGCCCGGAAAACAGAGACGCGGTGGCGACCAGCAGGTAGGCGCCGAGCATCATCAGCTCGCCATGCGCCAGATTGAGCACGCGGCTGACGCGATAGACGAGCACGTAGCCGCAGGCGATCAGCGCATAGATCGCGGCGAGCACGACGATGTTGACGGCGAGTTGCATGGGAATGGCCGGGTGGGCTGAGCGCCTGCTCCGCTCGATTGAACTTTTGGCGTAGCGCGCGAAGCCCACGTGTACCACGTTCGCAGAGAAGACCGCGTGGGCTTCGCTTCGCTCAGCCCACCCTACGGAGCTTCGTCATTTCACCTCATACGGCATCCAGTCCTTGGCGAGCACGATGGCGGATTTGCCGCTGTCCCAGCGGTAGACGCGGTAGTACTGGCGCGTGCGGAAGTGATTGTCCTTGGTCCATTCGATCGGGCCGCCGCGCAGGCCCTTGGTGTCGACCTTCACGGTCTCCAGCGCGGCCCGCACCTTGGCGGCGTCGGCCGGCCAGCCGGCGTTCCTCAGCGCCGCCTCGATGACCATCCCGGCGATCCAGCCTTCCGCCATCTGGTTGCCCGGATAGCCGGCATTGGCCTTTTTCGCCGCTTCGTCGATCTCGTGATGGATCGGGCGGGCGTCCTGGAACAGCGCATTGGCACCGACCACGTAGAAGCTCGGATCCTTGAGCCGCGCCAGCTCGCTCTCGGCCTCGAGGTGCGACCAGGCGATGTAGCTGCCGTTCCAGCCGAGCCGGCGCAGCGCTTCCAGCGTGCGCACCTGCGTCACCCACGGCGCCCACGAGAACACCCAGTTGGTGTTGGCATCCTTGAGCTTGGTGGCGAACGGCATGTAGTCCGGCGTGGGCGGCGGAATGACCTCCTTGTCGACCACGGCCATCCCGAGCGCCGGCGCCTGGCTCTCGGCAAAATCCATCTCGGCGCGTGACAGCGGGATTGCCATGGCGGCGAGGCCGAGGCGCACGGGCTCCTTGGCGGCCTCCTTCACAAAGCCTAGCGTGGCGCGGCTGTCGTAGGTCGCGGCGTAGGCCGTGGTGCAGAACTGCAGCGGGTCGGCGGGCGGATACACCTCCTTCGGGCACACGCCGCTGGCGAACACCAGCGGCACGCCAGCGCGCCTGGCCTCCGCCGTCACCGGCGCGTACGTGGTCGACAGCGTGGCGTTGATGAGCAGGACCGCGTTGTCCTGGGTGATGAGCTTTTTCGCATTGGCAGCCGCCTTCGACGGCTCGGCCGAGTCGTCCTGGATGACCAGGCGGACCTGCTTGCCATTGACGCCGCCGGCCGCATTGACGCGATCGATGTAGAGGCGGAGCCCTTCCACTGCCGGCGCATAGGTCGATGATGGCGGCCCGGTGAGCGCACCGGTCAGCCCGATCACATAGGCGTCCTGCGCCAGCGCCGGCCCCGCGGCGCCCGCGAGCGCACCGACCGCGGTTGCGGCGGCCCAAGTCAGATGACGTGCGAACATGCTTCCTCCCCTGTTGTCGGTCAGGCCAGCGCGTCCTTGGCGCCGGCGGCAATCAGCCGCTCCTCGCGGTCGTCATACATGTCCTCCACCAGTACACGGAAACGCTCGTACATGAGAGCGCGCTTCACCTTGCGGGTCGGTGTCACCGGTTCGCCCTCCTCCTCGGGGTCGAGCGCCTTGGGCAGAATGCGGAACGCCTTGATCTGCTCGACGCGCGCCGCCTCGCTGTTGGCTTTTTCGATCTCGGCCGCGAGCAGCCGCTCGACCTCGGGATGGCCGGCCAGGCTGGTGAAGCCCGTATAGGTCACGTTGCGGCTGCGCGCCCAGTCGGCGACGGCGTCGTAATCGATCTCGATCAGAGCGGTGAGATATTTTCGCGCGTGGCCGAACACGACCGCTTCGGACACGTAGGGGCTGGCGCGCAACAGGTTTTCCATGAACGCCGGCGACAGCGTCTTGCCGCCAGACGTGACGATGAAGTCGCGGGCGCGATCGACAATTTTGAGATTCCCGCCCTCCCATCTGCCGACGTCGCCGGTATGCAGCCAGCCGTCGGCATCGCGTACCGCGGCTTCGCTGTTGAGGTAGCCGGCGAACAGGTCCGGGCCGCGAACGAGAATTTCGCCGCCGTCGCCGAGCTTCACCTCCAGGCCGCGCATGGCGGTGCCGACATTCCCCGGCCTGGGGAACGGTCCCGGCTGCGCGCTGATGAAGGCGCCGGCGGTCTCGGTCTGGCCGTAGACCTCGACCAGATTCACACCCCAGATCTGCCACAGCGCCATGGTGTCCGGCGCCAGCGGTGCGCCGCCCGACAGCATGAGCTCGACGCGGTCGAGCCCGAACCGCCGCAGCATCGGGGCGAAGGCGAGCGCGCGGGCGAGCTTGTGCGCGATGGCGACGCCGATCCCCGCCCGGTTCCTCCAGCGCCGCTGCGCACAGGCGCGCCCTAGCAGCATGGCGAAATCGTAGGCGGCGCGCTTCGCCCGCGACGTGTTGCCGACGTCGACCAGCAGCTGCGACGCGAACTTCTGCAGATAGCGCGGCACCGTGAACAGCACGGTGGGCGCCACCTCGAACAGCGTGGTGACGAAGTCGTCCGCATCCTCGCCGAAATGCGGAACTAGGCGCGAGATCAGCGGCAGCGTGATGGCGACGTCGCGGCCGAGGATGTGGCACAGCGGCAGGAACACGACGGTGCGGTGCTCGCGCGCGGCCAGCGTCGGGTAATGGTCGACGATCGTGTGGGCGGCGGCGAGATGCGCGCCGTGGGTGATCACGGCGCCCTTGGGATGGCCGGTGGTGCCCGACGTGTAGACGATGAAGGCCGGAGCGCCGGCGTCGAGCGCGCCGGCCATGTCGGCGAGCGCGCCGAGCGGGTCGTCGCAGGCGCCGGACGCGAGCAGGTCGGCGTAGCGCCTGAGCTTGGGATGCGCGTAGCCGAACATGGCGGACGGATCGATCACCACGATCCATTGCAGCGCGGGCAGGCGATCGGCGACGGGCAGGATGCGGTCGACGTATTCCTGGTCTTCGGCGATGAACACGCGTGCTGCTCCGTCGCGCATGAGGAACTCGAGCTCGGATGCCGACGACGTGGGATAGATGCCGTAGGTGACGGCGCCGATGCTTTGGCCGGCGAGATCGGCGATCACCCATTCCTCGCACGGATCGCCCATGATGGCGATGCGATCGCCGAGGCCGAGGCCGAGCGCCTGCAAGCCGCCGGCGCATTGCGCCACCAGGGCGGCACAGTCGCGCCAGCTGCGCTCGCGATAGATGCCACGGCGCTTGGAGCGCAGCGCGATCGCCCCCGGCGCGGCGCGCGCCCGCTCGCTCAGCAGCAGCGGTGCGGTGGAGCGGCGTAGCGCCTCGCGATCCAAAGCGGCCATGCGGCGTCCGTTCGGCGATCTCCGGGGTGAAAGGCTAGCCCAGGCTCGCGGGTAATTCTATAGGTCTATAGCCTCAGCGCCGCCGCCGGGCCGGCACCCGCGCCACCATGCCGTCGCGCACCAGCCGCACGAACTCGGCGGCTATGCGGTCGATCGGCACCTCTTCCTTGCGGTACCAGCTCGCGGTCGCGTTGGCCATGCCAAGGATGGCCAGCGTCGCCAGCCGGGTGTCGAGGTCGTGGCGGAACTCGGCGCTGCGCACGCCCTCGCGGATGACGTCCTCGAAGATGCGTTCGAGGCCGCGCGACCACTTGCCGATGCGGCGTCTGCTCTCGCCGGGCAGATGCTGGCGTTCGTTGAGAAATACTTTTACGAAGTCGCTGCGGTCAGCGAGCGGAGCCAGATGCGATTGGATCAGGCGCGCAAGCCTTTCGCTCGCCGGGCCCGGCCCCGCCGCAATGGCCTTGGCGGCCTCGAAAAAACCTTCGACACCCTTCAGGCAGACCAGTTCGAGCGCGTCCTCCTTCGAGGCGAAATAGTAGTAGAGGCTGGCCTGGCGAATGCCGAGCACGTCGGCGATATCCTGGGTCGATGCGCCATGAAAGCCGCGCTCGGCAAACACGCGGGCGGCCGCCGCGATGATTTGCGGCGCGCGGCGGCGGGGCGACCCGGCGCGGCGCTGGCCGGCGCGGCGCGACGCGATGGATACCACAGCCATCAGGATCTCCTGGCAGCAGGCAGCCAATTGATATTCCATCTATGAACCTATAGACAACAGGCGCCTTGCGAGAGCTTGCCGATGACGGGCCGACCGCCATTCCGTGCCGACCATGTGGGCAGCCTGTTGCGGCCGCCGGCGCTGCGCCAGGCGTTCCGCCAGTTCGCCACGCACGAGATCGACGCGCGGTCGTTCTCGCGCATCCAGGACGACTGCATTCGCGACGTGGTGCGGCTGCAGGAGCAGGTCGGGCTGCACGTCGTCACCGACGGCGAATTCCGCCGCGGCTCGTACTGGGGGCGCTTCGTCGAGCGCACCGACGGCTTCGGCATCAAGCCCGCGATCTTCCGGTTTCGCGACGATCACGGTCACGAGGTCGAGTTCACGGCGCCTTATGCCGCGGCGAAGATCCGGCGCACGCAGCCGCTGGCGCTCGACGAGTTCGCGTTCCTGCGCCAGGCGACTGGCGCCACGGCGAAGATCACGCTGCCGGCGCCGTCCACCATGCATTTCTACCGCTGCACCGACTTTGCGGCATCGGCGGCGTATGCCGCCGATGCGGAACGCTTCTTCGCCGATCTGGCGGCCGTGTTCGCGGCAGAAATCGCCGAACTGGCGGGCGCCGGCTGCCGTTACGTCCAGATCGACGAGGTGGCGATCGCGCTGCTGTGCGATCCGGCGATCCGCCGGAAGGTCACGGATGTGGGCGGCGATCCTGACGCGCTGGTCGATCTCTATATCGAAGCCATCAACCGGGCGGTGGCGGCGCGGCCGCCCGACATGATCGTCGGCGTGCACATGTGCCGCGGCAATTTTCGCGGGCATTATCTCGCGGCCGGCGGCTACGAATCGGTGGCCGAGCGGTTCTTCGCCAAAACCGACGTGAATCATTTCCTGCTCGAATATGACACGCCGCGCGCCGGTGATTTCCAGCCGCTGCGCTTCGTACCGCAGCACAAGGGCGTGGTGCTCGGACTCGTCAGCAGCAAGACGGCGGCCGTGGAGAGGATGGACGACCTCAAGCGGCGCACCGACGAGGCGGCGCGTCACATCGATCTCGACCGGCTGGCCATCTCGCCGCAATGCGGCTTCGCCAGCACGGCCGCCGGCAATCCGTTGAGCGAAGAGGACGAACGCGCCAAGCTGCGGCTGGTGGTGGAGGCCGCCCAGGCGATCTGGGGTTGAGCGTTTTAAGTGCCCTGCGCCCTTCCCGTTCCCTATCGCGTGGCGTGTCGGCTGGCGTAATCTCCTTCGGGGCGTGAGTGACATTGCCGGGGGACGTCATGACAGCCGACACAGCAGCGGAATTTTCCGGCGCGCGCGGCGCGGACGCCGTCGTGGCACGCATCGAGCGGCTGCCGCCATCCGCCTGGCAGATCAAGGCACGCATCATCGTCGGCACGGCGACGTTCTTCGACGCCTTCGATGCGCTGGCCATCGCGGCGGTCCTGCCCGCCATCGTGCCGTTGTGGAAGCTGACGCCCCCGCAGATCGGGCTCATCATCTCCGCCGGCTTCGCCGGCCAGCTCGTGGGCGCGCTGCTGTTCGGCTGGGTGTCGGAGCGCTATGGCCGCATGACCGCCATGGTGTGGTCGATCGCGGTATTCGCCGTGATGAGCCTGGTGTGCGCCGTCGCGTGGGACTTTTCCTCGCTGCTCATCTTCCGCGCCATCCAGGGGATCGGGCTCGGCGGCGAGGTGCCGGTGGCGGCGGCCTATATCAGCGAACTCACCCGTGCCCAGGGCCGCGGCCGCTTCGTGCTGCTGTACGAGCTGGTGTTTCCCATCGGCCTGGTCGGCGCGAGCCTGGTGGGCCTGTGGGTGGTGCCGCAGCTCGGCTGGCAATGGATGTTCGTGCTTGGCGCCATTCCGGCGCTGCTGGCACTGGTGCTGCGCAGGCTCCTGCCCGAGTCGCCGCGCTGGCTCGCCGTCCGCGGCCGCCAGGCGGAAGCCGAAGCGGCGCTGTCGCACATGGAACGCGCGATCGAGCAGGCGACCGGAAAGCCGCTGCCACCGCCGCTTCCAATCGTGAACGTGCAGGCGGCACGCCCGTCGTGGTCCGACCTGTTCGGCCCGCTGTATCTGCGCCGCACGCTGGTCGTCTGGGTGATCTGGTTCGCCGCCTATCTGATCAACTACGGCCTCTCGGTCTGGCTGCCGACGCTCTATCGCACCCTCTACGGGCTGCCGCTCGACACCGCGCTGCGCTACGGCCTCATCACCCAGGTGGTCGGCTTCGTCGGCACGCTGGTATGCGCCTTGACGATCGACCGCGTCGGCCGGCGCCCCTGGTTCGCGCTGGCGTTTGCCGGCGCCGCCATCGCGCTGATCACGCTGGGCCTGCGCGGGGCCGCCCCGGCCGAGCGCGTGCTCGCCTATGTCACGGTGGCGTACTTCTTCGCCAGCACGATCAACATCGGGGTCTATCTGTACACGCCCGAACTCTATCCCACGCGCACGCGTGCGCTGGCCGTGGGGACCGCATCGGCCTGGCTGCGGCTGGCGTCGATGATCGGGCCGACCGTCGTGGGCTACATGGTGGCGTCCGGCCTCGGCAGCGTGTTCGTCGGCTTCGGCGTGGTGGCGGCGCTGGCAGCCGTGATCACCGCGCTGTTCGCGATCGAGACCAAAGGCCGCGTGCTGGAGGAAATTTCGCCCTGATGCATTCCTGTCTGTGTCTAACAACACCCTTCGTCATGGCCGGGCTTGTCCCGGCCATCTCGCTTCTTTAGGCACGGCCGTGCTCTTCCAAGCAGGGCGCCCGGCAAAAGGCCGGGCATGACACGCAACCATCCTCAGGCATGCCGCAAAAATTTCTCCTGCACATCCTCATCCTGTGGCTGGCCGGCAATGCACTGCGGCTGACCATCCTGGCGGTGCCGCCGGTCATCCCGGCGATCCACCACGATCTCGGCCTGTCGGCAACCGGCGTCGGCATTCTGGGCGGCCTGCCGGTGGTGCTGTTCGCCGTGGCGGCGCTGCCAGGCGCGCTCATGATCGCGCGGCTGGGCCCGGTGCGGGCGCTGCTGGCGGGCCTCGTGGTCGCGGCCCTGGGCGGTGCGCTGCGCGGCGCTGTTCCGGCCGCCGCATGGCTTTACGCCACCACCATGCTGATGGCGGCGGGCGTCGCCATCATGCAGCCGGCGCTGCCGGCGCTGGTGCGCTTGTGGGCGCCGCAGCGCATCGGCTTTGCCACGGCGGTCTACTCCAATGGGCTGCTGGTCGGCGAGACGCTTCCCGTCCTGCTGATGATTCCGCTGGTGCTGCCGCTGGTCGACAACTCGTGGCCGCTCGGCCTGGCAGTATGGTCTCTGCCGGTGCTGATGATTGCGGCGCTGGTCGCCGCCACGCTGTCGGCCCAGGACGGAACGAGCGCCACGGCGCCAGGCGCCGCACCCCCGCGCTGGTGGCCGGATTGGCGCAACGGGCTGATCTGGCGGCTCGGCCTGACGTTCGGCAGCGTCAACGCCATGTACTTCGGCAGCAATACGTTCCTGCCCGACTACCTCACCAGCCAGGGCCGCGCCGATCTCATCAGCGCGAGCCTGAGCGCGCTCAACTTCGGCCAGTTGCCCGCGTCCATCCTGCTGCTGGCGCTGGCGGGCCGGCTGGAGCGGCGCGTGTGGCCCTATCTGGCGTTCGGGATACTTTGCCTTTTGAGCATCATCGGCATCGCCACCACGGCGAGCGCGTGGACTGTGCTGTGGGCGGCGGTGCTCGGCTTTGCGGCCGCCGGCGTGCTCGTCCTGGTGCTGGCGCTGCCGCCGCTCCTGTGCGCGCCGGCGGACGTGGCGCCGGTCTCCGCCGCCATGCTGACGGTGAGCTACGCGCTCGGCATGGCGGTGGCAGTGGTCAGCGGCGTGACCTGGGACGCAACCAAGATTCCCGCCGCCGCCTTCGTGCCGATTGGCCTGTGCGCGCTGCTGCTGCTATCGGTGCCGATGACGATTCCGTTCGGGAAGCGGACAACGAAGGTGTGACGTTACGGCAGCATCTCCGCCGGCGCGCACAGATATTGATAATAGTGCAAGAGATTGTCGGCGGAGCCGTTGACGATGCGGCTCTGCGCCTTACCCCATGGCCAGAACAGGTTGCCGGCCTTGTGCTGCATGCCGGGAAAGCGCTTGCCGTCCAGCGTGACCCAGCCCCACTCGGCCTGGCGGTTGCGCCGGTAGATCTCGCCGATATAGCTGCCCAGCATCCGGTAGAGCGGCGCGATCTGGTCAGGCGTGGGACGGGTCTTCTTGTAGATCTCGTGCAGCGCGACGGCGATCTGCTCCACGTGGCGCATGCTCTCGTCCGACCAGTCCAGCACGATGCCGAATTTCTGGCTGGCAAAATCGATCATGTCGAGGCTGTAGGCCTCCGCGATCTCCTGAATCTCCCGGTCCGCCTCGAAATGGCTCAACGGATTTTCGCGTGTCTGCATCGGGATCATACGTAACGCCCGGCACCGTAAACCGATTTCACAGCCCTTTTCCGGCATCGGTGTGGCGGCGACGCCGCCGCCAACCCGTGACTATGCGCATCTCCGCCGGCCGGTCAACGATCGGCTTCTCGGGTCCGCATCACATCCCGGTCAGGGCGCGTTGATAGTAGGACAGATCGAGATATTTTTCAGGCGCCGGCGGCATGCCGCCTTCGAACTCGGCGCGCAGCCGCAGCACATTTTTGAACCCGTTCATGTCGAACCGCGCATCCTTGGCGAGGCCGGTGGCCGGATCGGCAGCGAACTCGTAGCAGCGCGCGGCAAGCTCAGGCGGCAGTTTCAGGCCGTCGGCGAGAAGCTTTGTCGCCGCGTCGCGGTTGGCGGGATCGATCGCCCAGCGCAGGCCTTCCACATAGGCGCGGACGTAGCGCACGACCGTGTCGGAATTGGCCTGCGCCCAGTTCCGCATGACGAACCCGCCGGTCGCCTGATAGGCGCCGACCGCCTTGACGGCGAGGCCGAAATCCTTGAGCCCGGCCTGGACGGCACGCAGCGAAAACGGCGGATTGAGCACCGCGGCCTTGAGCGACTTGTCCTGCACCATGGCCTCGTAGCGGCGGAACGAGGCGCCGGCCGCCTTCACGTCGTAGTCGGTGCCGCGCTTCAAGCCCTTTTGGCGGAGGATCTCGTAGAGCAGGAACGCATAGGCGGTGTTGGTGGCGTCGACCGCGACGGTCTTGCCGCGCAGATCCTCGATCGCATTGATATCTCCCTGGACGATCAGGCTGTTGAAGCCGTTATCGCCGCCCATGAAGATCACGGCATCGGCCTTGGCGACCTCCACCATGGCAACGCTGTTGTCGATGGCGCCATGCACGATCTGCCAGCGGCCCTCGGCCAGCCCGTTGCGCAGTTCGTCCGACGAGGGCGCGATCTTAATGTCCACCTTGAGGCCGTTGCGCTCGAAAAAGCCCTGGCTCTGTGCGGCGAACAGCGGCAGGTTCTGCATGCCCTGAAACACCATGATGGTGAGCGGCGTCTGCGCCATTGCCGGCGCGGCCAGTCCCATCATGACGGCCGCGCCTGCGGCGATCCATTTGCCAAAGTTCACGTCATCCTCCCTATGTGTTCCGCGATCGTTACGATACCGCTTCCACCGGCGTGCGGCCGAACTCGGCCTCCATCTCGCGCCTGAGCTTTACGGCGAGGTCGTTGCGGTCGACCTCGACGTCGCCCCAGGTAAGCGCCGCGCCGGCCGCGATGTCGCGCTTGAGCTTGACGTTCTGGGCCAGGCCGAGCGGCAGCAGGTGCTGCGCCAGCGAGCGCTCGGCCGGCGTCTGCCGGCCCCACACGCAGAACCCGCCCTCGCCGTCCAGAATCTCGCCGGCTTTCAGATTGCGTTTGGCGGTGGCGACCACGTCGGAACGAAATTCTTTAGGTGCGCCCGTCGGCTCGCGGCGCAAGGCGGCGGACGCCACCGAGACGCCGAGCTCCAGGCCGATCAGATGGACCGGGCGATAGAGCGCGGCGTAGCGGCCGCTGCGGTCGGGCAGCAGGTGATATTCCTTGAAGCAACGCCGCGCATAGTCGCTCTCGCCGTCGATCACCACGTAGGTGCCGAGCGCCAGGTGGTGCGGCACGTCGGTGCCGCCGCGGTACACCGATGACACCACCTCGGTGACGCCGGCCCGCTCCAGCGTGCCGCCGTGCTGGCGCGGCTTGCACACGTCGGCAAGCTCGAAGCGCGTGGCCGGTGGGAAGCCAAGGCCGTCGCTCTGGGGCGCGAGTCCCGTCGCATTGCACACCGCTGTCATCTCGATGCCCGACTTGGTTCCGTCGACGAAGCTGTTGAACATTTTTGGGTTGATCGAGGCGCGATCGGCGATCGTCAGATACTTGTCGAGGATGTCCCACAGCGTGTCGGGCGTTGACTGGTGATAGTGCGGCTCGTAGCGCGTGCCCTTGCCGGCCGCCACCACGGTGAAGCCGCAGGTGCGCGCCCAGTCGACATGCTCGCAGATCAGCGCCGGCTGATCGCCCCAGGCGAGGCTGTAGACGACGCCGGCAGCCGTAGCCCTGCGTGCCAGCAGCGGCCCTGCCACCGCATCCGCCTCGACATTGACCATGACGATGTGCTTGCCGTGGCGGATCGCGAGCAGCGCGTGGCGCATGCCGGCTTCGGGAATGCCGGTCGCCTCCACGATCACCTCGACGCTCGGATGTGCGATCAGCGCTTCGGCGTCGGGCGTCACGTGGCTCGCGCGCCGCTTCACGGCATCGCCGAGCGAAGCGGCCGCGAAGGCGTCATCGCTCCATCCGGCGGCGCGCAGCTGCGCCCGCGCGCGATCGACATTGACGTCGGCAACGCCGACGAGGTGCATGCCGCGCGTGCGCCTCACCTGGGTCAGGAACATGGTGCCGAATTTGCCCGCGCCGATCAGCCCCACGGTCACGGGCCGGTCTGCGGCCTCGCGCTCCAGCAGCATCGCATGCAGGTTCACGGAGCTCCTCCTGGCGGCGTACCACGCTTGCACGGCGCGCCAGGATGACAGCACACGCGATGGACGACAGACAAGCGGATTGGAGCAAGGTCGTGCCCCAGGAAACGAGATGGCCGGAACCGGCCCCGCCCCGGACATGATCTGGGACCGGACATGACGGTCAGTGGAGCTGGCAGCGCGTAAGATGCTACCGGCACATGGCGCTGGTGACGTAGGTGGCGTTGCCGCACTGGCCGACCGGCTCCTTGCCGGCGATCCAGCCCCATACCGGGCATTTCTGTTCCGACTGGATGTGCAGGCTGGTGCCGGCGGAAAAGCCTTTCGAGCGGCACAGCGCGTCGGTCGCCGCTTGGCAGTCGGGGCCGCCGCTCGCGGTCACGCGGCAAGGCTCGCGCCCCATCACCGGCCCCGGGATGCGCATCACCGAACTGGCGGCATCGCGCGCACCCTTGGCGGCGTCGTTGGCGCGATCGCCGATGCTGCCAACGGTGGAGTTCCAGCCCGACGTCATGGTGTCGATCGAATCGTCGAACCAGCGGCCAATGGCGCTGAACACGCCGGGCCGGCTCGACTGCCCCGGGTGGATCTGCAGCGGCTGCGCCGGTGCCGGCGGCTCGGCCGCCGGAGCCACGCCCACTTGCTCCGGAGCGCTCTGCGCCACCGCGGCAAGAGTCATGGCGCTGCTGGCGAGAGCGAGCACGCCGCTCAGAATAATCAACCGCGCGGTGACGATCATCGATGTCACCTTTTCAGAAGCGCCCCTCGCACGCAAGGCCGTACGGGATACCACGATCCGTGCAGATCAATGGCGAAAATGAGGAAATCGGTCAAAAGATGTAGGTCGCCACGATGATGCCGAGGACGAGCATCCCCACGCTAATGGTGAACCAGAAGGTCAGCCGCTCTTCGATGATGGCGCGCGCCCGCGCGCCGTAGCGGTTGAGCAGAAAGGCCACGACATAGAAACGCATCCCGCGCGCGATGAAGGACAGCAGGATGAACGGGACGATGGGGTATTCGGCAAAGCCGGACGCGATGGTGACGATCTTGTACGGAATCGGCGTCAGGCCCTTGAGCAGGATGATCCAGGTTCCCCACTGGTTGTAAGCGTCGCGAAACGCGTCGACCTTGCTGCCGTAGCCATAGAGCTGCATCAGCCACAGCCCGAGCGACTCGTAGAGAAAGTAGCCGATAAACCAGCCGAGCACGCCGCCGGCGACCGACGTGAGCGTGCACACCGTGGCGTAGAAGTACGCCTTGTCGGGCCGCGCCAGCGCCATGGGAATGAGCATGGCATCGGGCGGCACGGGAAAGAACGAGCTCTCCACGAACGACACGACGCCCATGATCCAGGTCGCATGCGGCTTGCCGGCGGCGTCAATGCACCAGTCATAGAGGCGTCGCAGCATGATGCGCCTCATTAGCGATGACGGATGGGATTGTCCACGTGGTACGCCCGGCGCGGGCGGCGCCGGCAGGCCGCGATCAGCGCCGCTTGCGCTGACGACCTTGCTCGAGCGCGACGACCTTGCGCCGCGTCTCGATGTCGGAAAAATCCTTGGGCAGCTTTTCGGCGATGCCGAGCAGGCGCTCGCGCCGCTTCATCTCGCTCCACACGTCGACCGGACGCACGCCCGACGAAACCCACAGCACGACGAGATTGTAGATGAGGTCGGCGCTCTCGCGCACGACTGCGTCGCGGTTGCCGTGCATGGCGTCGATGACGACCTCGACCGCCTCTTCGGCGAGCTTCTTGGCCATCTTGGCGCGGCCAGCACGCAGCAGGCGGGCCGTACGCGAAGCCGCCGGATCCGCCTGCTTGGCGGACGTTACGGCGTCATACAGCCGGTCGACCGAATCACTCATACGCAAACAATAACGCGGTTGGCTGTATATTGTGTTAACAACGTCATTATGCCGCTGGATCTAGGCGTTGCAAGCCCGGATTGCCTGAGCGCTTTGGTGCACCGCCGCAATCAAGCGGCGGCGCATCTCCAGGCACGACATCCGGCCCCTGGTACCGCCCGGGTCAGTAAGGGGTGTAGTAACTGTACGGAGCGTATCCGTAACCATAAGGGGCGCCGTAGGTGCCATAGCCGCCATATGGCCCGTACGGATAGTAGTGCCGCCGGTAGTAGCTGCGGGCCTGTTGATCGGCGATGATGCCGCCGACGGTGCCGGCAATGGCGCCGAAGGTGCGCGCCGCGGCGGCATTGCCGCTGCGATAACCGCGATAGTAGCGGTGGCGCTTGCGCGCGCTCAGTTCGTCGGCGCTTGCAGTGATGCCGCCAGACTTCAGCGATGCCTCGGCGGAACCGGCGGCCGCCGGCACCGGAGCCATCGCCAGCAGCGCCAGGGCGGCTGTGGTGGCCAGCATGGTGTTGGCAATGCGCATGATCCTGTCCTTTCGCGACCTCCTCGCGGGTCATGGGTCATGAACAGCGAAGGCCCGAAACGGTTCCAGCCCGCGACCGAACCTGTCGGCGAGTTAATGCAATCTGGGCGTGCAGGACCTATTCGGGCTCGGTCAGCAGGGTGGCGTTGCCGCCGGCGGCCGCCGTGTTGATCGTCACCAGCTGCTCGGTGGCGAAGCGCCGGAGATAGTTGGGACCGCCGGCCTTGGGACCGGTGCCCGACAGACCCGTGCCGCCGAACGGCTGCGTGCCGACCACGGCACCGATGATGCTACGATTGACGTAGACATTGCCGTTGTTGAGCCGCGCCACCACCTGCTCGACCGTGGTGTCGATGCGCGAGTGGACGCCGAGCGTGAGGCCGTAGCCAGTGCCGGCGATATCGTCGAGAAGCGAAGCGAGCGCGTCGGCCTTGAAGCGCGCGACGTGCAGGATCGGGCCGAACACCTCCTCCTTGAGATCGGCGGCGCGCGTGAGCGCAATGATGGTCGGCGGCGCATAGGTGCCGGGCTGCGGCAGCGGCCGCCCGCGATCCCAGCGGAAACGCACGCGTGGCGCATTGGCGGCGATCCAGCCGTCGAGGCGCTGCTTGGCCTCGGCGTCGATCACGGGCCCGACATGGGTTGCGGGATCGCGCGGATCGCCGAGCTTCAGTTCGCGCGCGGCACCCTCGATCATGGCGACGACGCGGTCGGCCACGTCCTCCTGGACGGCGAGCAGACGCAGCGCCGAGCAGCGCTGTCCAGCCGAGCGAAAGGCGGAGACGACCACGTCGTCGGTCACCTGCTCGGGCAGCGCGGTGGCGTCCACCACCATGGCGTTGACGCCACCGGTCTCGGCGATCAGCGGAACGATCGGCCCGTCCTTCCCGGCCAGCGTGCGGTTGATCGCGCGCGCCACTTCGGTCGAGCCGGTGAACGCCACACCAGCGATCCGGGCATCGGCGGTGAGCGCCGCGCCTGTGCGGCCGTCGCCGGGGACGAGGTGCAGCACGGTTTTCGGTACGCCCGCCTGGTGCATCAGGCGCACGGCTTCCGCGGCGACCAGCGGGGTCTGCTCGGCCGGCTTCGCCACGACCGAATTGCCGGCGACCAGCGCCGCACTCACCTGGCCGAGAAAGATCGCCAGGGGAAAATTCCACGGGCTGATGCAGACGAACACGCCGCGGCCGCGATAGGTGAGCTCGTTGCTCTCACCGGTCGGCCCCGGCATCGCCTCGGGTGCCAGCGCGCGGCGCGCTTCCGCCGCGTAGTAGCGGCAGAAGTCGACCGCCTCGCGCACCTCGGCGAGACTGTCGTCGAGGGTCTTGCCGCCCTCGCCCTGCAGCAGAGCGATCAGCCTTCCGCGGTCGCGCTCGAGCGCGTCGGCCGTACGGTCGAGCGCCGCCGCGCGGTCGTCGAGCGGGATCGCGGCCCAAGCGACATGGCCTGCGAGCGCGGCCGTCGCGGCGCGCGCCGCCACGTCGGCGTCACCGTCGATGACCTGCCCGACGGTGCTGCCGTCGATCGGCGAGATCACGGGGCGCTTGGGCCCGGCAACGGCCGCGCCATCGATGATCGGCGCGGCTTCCGGGTTGCGCGGCGCCGCGTCGCGGACTTCGCTCAGGAGAGCCTCGAGGCTCGCGCGATCGCCAAACTCGACGCCCGCCGAGTTGCGTCGCGCCGGGGCGTAGAGATCACGCGGCAGCGGAATTTTGGGATGCCGCGCGTGGCGAGGGTCGCGGATCGAGTGCTGCGGGCGCCGAAGAATGTCGGCGATCGGCACGCTCGGGTCGGCCGCGACCGAGACGAAGGAAGAATTGGCGCCGTTCTCGAGCAGGCGCCGCACCAGGTAGGCGAGCAGGTCACGATGGCCGCCGACCGGCGCATAGACCCGGCATGCAGCCGCGGGCGCTTCTGCCCGCAGCGCGTCGTACAGCGTCTCGCCCATGCCGTGCAGGCGCTGAAACTCGTAGCCCGACACCCCGCCCGCCTCCTCGACGACGCTCGCCACCGTGAGCGCATTGTGAGTAGCGAATTGCGGGTAGATGTGGCGGCGCGCGGCGAGCAGCTTGCACACGCAGGCCATGTAGCAGAGGTCGGTCATGGCCTTGCGGGTGAACACCGGATAGTCGGGCAGGCCCCGCTCCTGCGCGCGCTTGATCTCGCTGTCCCAGTAGGCGCCCTTCACCAGGCGCACCATGAAGCGGCGGTCAAGCGCCTGGGCGGTCGCGACGATCCAATCGATCACGTCGCAGGCGCGCTTCTGGTAGGCCTGCACGGCGAGCCCAAACCCTTCCCAGCCGGCCAGCGCCGGGTCGGCCAACACCTGGCCGACCACGTCGAGCGACAGTTCGAGGCGGTCGGCCTCCTCAGCATCGATGGTGAAGTTGAGCGCGTGCGCTTTGGCCTTGCGGGCCAGCTCCACCACCCGGGGCGTGAGCTCAGCCAGCACGCGGCCGCGCGACACCGCCTCGTAGCGCGGATGCAGCGCCGACAACTTGACCGAGATGCCGGGGCGATCAGCGCCGGCGGCCTTCCCCGCGGCGTGGCCAATGGCGTCGATGGCGTCGGCGTAGGCCCAGAAATAGCGCTCGGCATCCTCGGCCGTGCGGGCGCCCTCGCCCAGCATGTCGAACGAGTAGCGCCGCTCACGGTGGGCCGAAGCGCGCTCGAGCGCCTCGCCGATGGTCTGCCCGAGCACGAAATGCGAGCCGAGCAGCCGCATGGCCTGACGCGTCGCCGCACGCACGGTCGGCAGGCCAAGGCGCTTGCCCAAGCTTTCCAGGATGTTTTCCGGCGTCTCGCCGGGCTGGATGATGCGGGCGCTGACGCCGAGGGCCCAGGCCGACGCGGAGACCAGCAGCGCTGCCGATTTTTTGGGCTCGTGGTGCGCCCAGTCGGCGGCACCCAGCTTGTCCTCGATGAGGCGGTCGGCGGTGAGTGGATCGGGTACCCGCAGCAGCGCCTCGGCGAGGATCATCAGGGCGAGGCCCTCCTTGGTGGAGAGCGAATACTCACGCAAAAAATCCTCGATTCCGCCGAGCGCGCCAACATTGGCGCGGATCGCCTGTACCAGGCGCGTGGCCTGGGCATCGATCCGCTGCTCGGCTGCCGGCTCGCGTGCGGCGGCCGCCAGCAGGCGGGCGGCGATGTCCTCATCCGGCAGCGCGTAAGGGGCTGCGAACGGCGGCGCCGTGTCGCGCGGGATATGCCGGGCTGCGTCAGCCATCATGTCATCCTGGCCAAATCGTTTCGTAGCATTGTAACCAGACCACCACCTCCCGGCATGCGCCCTTTTCTTCATATGGGCATGGGCGGCGGCCGAGGACGTTAAGCATAAGAACTGCGACATGCCGCCGCGTTAACGGACAAATGCCGCGTGGTCAGACGGTTAGCCTTGCTCTTTGCGGCCGCATGGTTTTTTCTGGAAACGAGACCCGACCCGCGACGTTGTTAAGCTTTGCGGCACCAAGACCGCGTGGCGGAAGTCACAAGAAAGGTCGGAGACATGCGCGTATCTGGTGCCATCTCCCTGGCCACGGTTGTCGCTCTCGGCGCGCTTGCGGTCGCGAGCGTGCCCTGCGCCGCGCAGACGCCCGTCAAGTTCACGCTCGACTGGAAATTCGAAGGCCCGGCCGCGCCCTTTCTGGTCGCCGCCGACAAGGGCTATTTCGTCGCCGAGGGGCTCGACGTGAGCATCGAGCCCGGCAACGGCTCGGTCGAGCCAATCGCGCGCGTCGCGGCGGGGGCGTTCGACATCGGCTTCGGTGACATCAACTCGCTGATCAAGTACCGCGACCAGAACCAGGCCAACGGCATCAAGCCGGTGTTCATGGTCTACAACAAGCCCCCGTTCTCGATCGTGTCGCGCAAGAGCCGCGGCATCACCATACCCAAGGATCTGGAAGCCAAGCGACTCGGCGCGCCGGCAGGCGATGCCGCTTTCGCGCAATGGCCGATCTTCGCGCAGGCGAACGGCATCGACGTGAGCAAGGTCACGGTGGAGAATGTCGGCTTCCCGGTGCGCGAGCCGATGCTCGCCGCCGGCCAGGTCGACGCCATCACGGGCTTCTCGTTCTCGGCCTATGTCAGCCTCAAGGATCGCGGCGTGCCGGTGGACGACATCGTGCTGATGCTGATGGCCGACTACGGTCTCGTCCTTTACGGCAACGCCATCATGGTCAACGCCAAATTCGCCGCCGAGAAGCCGGAGGCCGTGAAGGGATTTCTGCGCGCCTTCGTGAAAGGGCTCAAGGAGACGGTGCGCGATCCGGCGCGCGCCATCGATTCGGTGGCGCGCCGCAACGAGCTCGTCAAGCGTGACACCGAGCTCGAGCGCCTGCGCATGGCGATCAAGGACAACATCGTGACGCCCGAGGTGAAGCAGCATGGGTACGGCGCCGTCGACCCGGATCGGTTGCAGGCTGCCATCGACCAGATCGGGCAGGTCTACAAGTTCAAGACCAAGCCCAATGCGTCCGACCTGTTCGACGCCTCGTTCCTGCCGCCCGAGGCGGACCGGCGCACGCGCTAGTGTCCCGATGCCAAAGTCCGCAAAATCTTGCAGAACTCCCTCGTGTGAATTTTTGCATCAAAGGGACACCAGCAAACTTATGATTCTCGTGCCCTTTGAAACCGAAGCTCGCAATCGGAGTGGGGGCAAACTTATGCGAACTTCGGGGCACTAGCGGGACATCAGCCGCCGCGAGCGTGCCCGGCGATCGTGCCGAGCGCCGCATCGATGTCGCCGCCCGCCTCCACTACATGCCCCGGCGGCAACCCCAGCGCCTCGGCCATGGCGTCGGCCAGCGCCGCGAGCCTTTCGCAGTCGAGCCGGTCACGCAGATAGACGCCGCAATAGACGTCGGGCGGCTTGGGCAAGAATCCGTCCTGGCAGATCACGATGCTCGGCGGCACCTCGCGCCGCGGCAGCAGCGCCACCCCGAGCCCCGCCGCCACCGCAGCGAGAAGACCGTTCGACGAGACCGCCGAAAACACGATCTTGTAGTCGCGTTCAGCCTGGTTGAGCAGCGACGTGGTGATGCGGTGCATAAGGCCGCCTTCGTTCAGCGTGACCACCGACAGGCGGCCGCTCGGCTCGATGACAGTGCCGGGGCCGTGAATCCATGACACTTCCTCGCGCCAATAGTGGCGGGCGTCGAGCGCCGGCCCCGACGTTGTGAGCGCGATCGCCAGGTCGAGCTGACCCTGGCGCAGGTCGCGCAGGAGATATTCCGATCGATCGCCGCGCAGCTGGAAGCGCACCTGCGGCGTGCGCGCCTGAAACTCGGCGACAACCCGCGGCAGGATCGAAGAGGCAAAGTCACCCGGCATACCGACCCGCAACGGCGGCGACGATGAAGCCGGCACCAACGCGGTCAGGATCTGGTCGTTGATGCCCAACATGCGGCGGCCGTAGTTGACCACAAGCTCGCCCTGGTCGGTCAGCGTCACGCCGGGCGCGCTCTTGTCGAAGAGCTCGACGTCGAGCAGGAATTGCAACCGCTTGATCTGGGCGCTTACCGCAGGTTGCGTGACGCCCAGCGCATGTGCGGCCTTGGTGAAGCTGCGCAGATCGACCACGGCAATCAGGGTGCGCAGCAGTTCGGTGGGGATATTGGTGGTCGGAATGGCTGTCACGCACAAACAACGGTGTTTGTCACCGCTCCCCTGCTCGAATCGCACCGGCAAACCTAATTAACACCTTTCGCGTGTAGGTTATTGCACACGCTGCCAGGACGCAAACCCGATTCAACCACGAGTATGCATAACCCGACAGCTGCAATCCGGCCATACACACCTGCGCCGTCCTCCTCCGGCGCCGGGCGCTACTTGATCCGTTCCAGCACGCTCACGTAGTTGGCCACGGCAGCGCCGCCCATGTTGAAGATGCCGGCGAGCCGCGCGTTCTTCACCTGCATGTCGCCAGCGCTCGCGGTGAGCTGCATGGCGGCGAGCGCATGCATGGACACGCCGGTCGCGCCGATCGGATGGCCCTTGGCCTTGAGCCCGCCCGATGGATTGACCGGCAGCCGCCCATCCTTCTGGGTCAGGCCCTCCGCGACCGCGCGTGCGCCTTGGCCTTCCGGCACCAGGCCCATGGCCTCGTACTCGATGAGCTCGGCGATGGTGAAGCAATCGTGGGTCTCCACCAGGCTGAGATCGCGCAGCGTGATCCTGGCGGCGGCGAGCGCGTCAGCCCATGCACGCGCGCAGCCTTCGAACTTGAGGATGTCGCGCTTCGCCATCGGCAGGAAATCCTGGGCGTGGGCGGCGGCGCGAAACGCCACGGCCTTGTTCATCGCCAGTGCGGTCTCGACGTCGGCGAGGACGACAGCGGCCGCGCCGTCGGAGACGAGCGAGCAGTCGGTGCGCTTGAGCGGCCCCGCCACGATGGGATTCTTCTCGCTCTCGGCGCGGCAGAACGCGTAGCCCAGATCCTTGCGCATCTGCGCGAACGGGTTGGCGACACCGTTCTTGTGGTTCTTCGCGGCGATCATGGCGAGCGCGTCCGACTGATCGCCGTGGCGCTGGAAATAAAGTCCCGCGATCTTGCCAAAAATGCCGGCAAAGCCGCCATCGATATCCGCCTCCTCGCGCACATAGGAGGCCTTGAGCAGGTTGCGGCCGATCTCCGGCCCCGGCGTAGTAGTCATCTGCTCGACGCCGACGATCAGGGCCACGCGGGCCTGCCTGGCCTCGATGGCCTTGATACCTTGGTGGACTGCCGCCGACCCGGTCGCGCAGGCATTCTCCACCCGCGTGGCGCGGCGGAATCGCAGCTCAGGCGCGGCCTGCAGCATCAGCGCAGCGGTGAAATCCTGCGCCGAGAAGCCGGCATTGAAGTGACCGAGCACCATCTCGTCCACGTCCTTGGCGCCCACTCCGGCATCAGCCAAGGCTTCGTTGGCCACGCGCACGATCAGGCTCTCGACCGTCTCCCCCTCAAGCTTGCCGAACGGCGTATGGGCCCAACCGATGATGCAGGCAGTCATGATGGCCTCGCGAAAGTTTTGGCGCTCACGTCCCGCGGGGCACCTCCCCGCCAAAGGGCGGCGCTGCCGATTTCCGGCGATTTCGGGCCCCGGCGACCCTGAACGCCCATTCATATTGAACGTGATCCGCCGCGAAAGCACGTCGAATTTTCGTCGCTTTCGTGGCCGATGCGCGTTAACCGCTTGACGCGGACGCCGGGCCGCGGCCGGCCGGAGCCTTTGCCTTGCGTCCGACGTTGGGTTTAGATAGCGGTCAGCGGATCGACTCGGAGCTTTTGCGCCATTTCATGAAAACGGACGGCACCCAGTGAAATTTGGCCCGCCGGCGAAGAACATCCGAACTCTCCTCATCGCCATCACGGCATCCGCTGCGGTCGCGCTCGACGCCACCGCGGCCGCCGCCGGCCCCGAAGCCGCGCTGCTGATCGACGCCGACAGCGGCCGCGTGCTCTACGCCGAGAACGCCACCACGCCGTGGTATCCGGCCTCCGTCACCAAGATCATGACCGCCTACGTGACCCTGAAGGCCGTGAAGGAGGGGCGCATCTCGATGGACAAGCTGCTGACCGTGTCGGAGAACGCGGCCGCGCAGCAGCCGGCGAAAATGGGTTTTCAGCCGGGCACCACGCTCACCGTCGAGAACGCCCTGAAGATGATGATGGTGAAGTCGGCCAACGACATGGCGGTGGTGCTCGCCGAGGGCGTGTCGGGGTCGATCGAGAACTTCGCCACCGAGATGAACCGCACGGCGGCGCGGCTCGGCATGACGCAGACCTCCTATGTCAACCCCAACGGGTTGCCCGCCGACGGCCAGATCACGTCGGCGCGCGATCTCGCCATTCTGGCGCGGGCGGCGATCCGCGACCTGCCGGAATACGAGCTGTACTGGCATATCTCCGCGATCAAGTTCGGCAGGCGCGTGATGCGCAACTACAACACGCTGATCGATCGCTATCCCGGTGCCGATGGCATGAAGACGGGATTCATCTGCGCCTCCGGCTTCAACCTGGTGGCAACCGCGACCCGCGGCGGCCGGCGCCTGATCGCCGTGGTGCTCGGCTCGCGGTCCGGCATGCAGCGGGCCGAAAAGGCGGCTCAGCTGCTCGAGCGGGGCTTCACCGGCGGCGGCGGGCTGTCGTGGCTCATTCCCGCTTTCGGCACGGTCGACGGGCTGCAGCCGATCGATGCGGCGCCGCCCAACCTGCGCGACGACATCTGCAACGCCAAGGGCCGCCGGCGCCCGCCCTCCGATGCTGAGGCGGCAACCACCCAGGCCGAGGACTCCACGTCCTCGCTGGCCATGATGGCGGGCTTTCAGCTTGGCCCGCCCAGGGCGGGCCTGATCGGACCGCTGCAGCCCTCGATGGCGCCGATCGTGGTCTATACCGGCCCAGTGAAGAGCCCGGCCGCGCTCGAGCAACTGGCGTCCGCTCCAGACCGCGAGACCAAGAAGCGGGCGAAGAAGAGCGGCACCCAGGCGGCTTCGACCCAGGCAGCGCCGGACGCGGCGCCCAAGCCCGCCGCCAAGCCGGGGGCCAAGCCCGCCGCCAAGACGGCCGCGAAGCCGGCTTCCGGCGACGCCAAGGTGGCGCCGGCGAAACCGGCGGCCGCCAAGCCGCCGTCGGCCGAGCCTGCTGCCAAGCCGAAGCCCAAGCCGAAGCCGGTCGCGGCAACGCAATCAAAGCAATGAGCGATGCGCCGGCGCCCCCGCGGCGGCCGGCTGGCAGCCGGCAACCGGGCGCGCCGCTTCCACTCACGGTGCTGACCGGCTTCCTCGGCGCCGGGAAGACCAGCCTGCTCAATCGCCTGCTGAAGGATCCGGCGCTGGCCGACACGGCGGTCGTGATCAACGAATTCGGCGAGGTGGGTCTCGATCATCTGCTGGTCGAGCAGGCCGACGACGGCCTGATCGTGCTGACCACCGGCTGCCTGTGCTGCACCATGCGCGGCGACCTCGTCGACGCGCTCGAACGGCTGCTGCGCGCGCTCGACAACGGCCGCGCCACATTCCGCCGCGTGATCGTCGAGACCACCGGCCTGGCCGATCCGGCGCCGGTGCTGCACACCGCGATGCTGCATCCCTATCTGGTCATGCGCTATCGCCTCGACGGCGTCCTCACGGTGGTCGATGCGGTGAACGGGCCTTCGACGCTCGATCAACATGCGGAAGCCGTGAAGCAGGCGGCCGTCGCCGACCGGCTGGTGCTGACCAAGACCGACCTTCTCGACACGCCAGAGCGGCGCGCCGTCGCCGACCGGCTGCGGCAGCGGCTGCAAGACCTCAATCCCGCGGCGGCGATTCTCGACGCGCTGGCCGGCGAAGCGAACGCGCAAAACCTCTTCGATTGCGGCCTCTACGATCCTGACCGCAAAATCCCCGATGTCAGGCGCTGGCTCGCCGCCGAGGCCTACGCGTCGGAGCATCGTCACGACCACCGCCACCACGATCGCAACCGGCACGACGACCACATCCGCGCCTTCTCCATCGTCAGCGAGGCGGCGATGCCCGCCGCCACGCTGGAGATGTTCCTCGACCTGCTGCGCTCCCTGCACGGGCCGAACCTGCTGCGCCTCAAGGGCATCGTGCGCCTGGCGGACACGAACCAGCCGCTCGTCATCCACGGGGTGCAGCACGTGTTCCATCCGCCCGTGATGCTGCCGGCCTGGCCCGACCATGACACCCGCACCCGGCTGGTGCTCATCATGCGCGACGTCGAGCCGCGTACCATCCAGGAACTGTTCGGGGCGTTTCTCGGCAGCGCCGCTCCGGATCGTCCCGACCGCGCCGCGCTCCTCGACAATCCGCTGGTCCCGTTTGGCGGGCGCGACCTTTGATCGCCTTGCGGCCCTTGCCAGACTCGCCCGATCTACCCGATCTTAACCGTCGCACGGCAATGGCGGGCGGCCTGTTCGGCAGGCCGATAACATGCAACTGGACCGTGCCGAGGGAGCCCATGGGATTTCTGGACCGCATCAAGGGCGATTTTGCGTATCTCCGCGCCGCGCTGCGCACGCTCAAGCTGACGACGCCGATCGCCAAGAACCCGACGCGCGTGTTCCCCAACGTCATCGATGACCTGGCCGACCGGTTCGAGGAGGCGCCGGCGCTCCTGTCGGATCGCGAGAGCTTCACCTATCGCGCGCTGGCCGAGCGCTCCAATCGCTACTCGCGCTGGGCCCTCGCACAGGGTCTCAACAAGGGCGAGGCGGTGTGCCTGCTGATGCCGAACCGGCCCGAATACATGGCGGTCTGGCTCGGCATCACGCGCGTCGGCGGCGTCGTCTCGCTGCTCAACACCAACCTGAGCGGCAGCTCGCTTGCCTATTGCATCAACATCGTGGATCCCAAGCACATCATCGTGGCGTCCGATCTCGCCGCGACCTTTGCCACCGCGCGCCAGCATCTCGCCACCAACGCCAAGGTGTGGTCGCATGGCCACGGCGCGCCCGAGTTCGCCCGCATCGACCACGCGATCGAAAAGCTTCCGGGCGAGCGCCTGGCGCCGAAGGAACGGCGGCCCCTCACCATCGAGGACCGCGCCCTGTTCATCTATACGTCGGGCACGACCGGCCTGCCCAAGGCGGCCAACATCAACCATTACCGCCTGATGCTGGCGAGCCACGGCTTCGCCGGCGCCATGAACACCGGCCCAAGCGACCGCATGTACGTCTGCTTGCCGCTCTACCACACGACCGGAGGCGTGTGCGCGGTCGGCTCGGCACTGGTCAACGGCGGATCGGTGGCCATCCGCGAGCGGTTCTCCGCACGCGAATTCTGGGACGACGTGGTGCGCTGGGACTGCACGCTGTTCCAGTACATCGGCGAACTGTGCCGCTACCTGCTCAACAGCCCGCCCAGCCCGAACGAGATCCGGCACCGCATCCGCCTGTGCTGCGGCAACGGCCTGCGGCCCGACGTGTGGCCCGAGTTCCAGAAGCGGTTCCGCATTCCACATATTCTCGAGTTCTACGCCGCCACCGAGGGCAACGTGGCGATGTTCAATTTCGAGGGCAAGGAGGGCGCGGTCGGACGGATTCCCTGGTTCGTCGCCCATCGCTTCCCGACCGCCGTGGTGCGCTTCGACGTCGAGAAGGAGCAGCCAGTGCGCAACGCCGAAGGGTTCTGCATTCCCTGCGCGCCCAACGAGCCGGGCGAAGCGATCGGAAAGATCCTCAACGATGCCAGCAAGCCCTCGACCCGCTTCGAGGGCTATGCCAGCCAGGCCGAGACCGAGAAGAAGATCTTGCGCAACGTGTTCGAGGCCGGCGACGCTTGGTTCCGCACCGGCGACCTGCTGCGCAAGGACGAGAATGGATACTTCTACTTCGTCGACCGCATCGGCGACACCTATCGCTGGAAGGGCGAGAACGTGGCAACGTCGGAAGTGTCCGAGGCGATTACTGGCTTCCCCGGCATTAATGAGGCCAACGTGTACGGCGTCTCCGTGGCCGGCCGCGACGGCCGCGTCGGCATGGCGGCCGTGGTGGTCGATGGCAATCTCGACCTCACGGCGCTGCGCGCCCATGTGGTCAGCCGGCTGCCAGAATACGCGCGGCCAATGTTCCTGCGCATCAAGAGCGAGATCGACGTCACCGGCACGTTCAAGCAGAAGAAGGTTGACCTGGTACGCCAGGGCTTCGATCCCACCGGCACCACCGATCCGATCTATTTCAACGATCCTGCGAGCCAGTCCTTCGTGCGGCTCGACAAGGACCTGTACGATCGCATTCAAACCGGCCAGGTGCGCGTGTGACGGACGCGGCAGACGTCAGCACGCCGGAAGAAGTTGTCGGGTTCTGGCGGGCCGCCGGTGCCGACAAATGGTTCACCAAGGACGATGCCCTCGACGCCGCCATTCGCGCGCGCTTTCTCCCCACCTATGAGGCCGCGGCGGCCGGGCGGTTGAGCGCGTGGGAGGCGACGGCGGCCGGAGCGCTGGCGCTCGTCATCGTGCTCGACCAGTTTTCGCGCAACATGTTCCGCGGCAGCGCCCGCACCTTTGCGGCCGATCCGCTCGCCCGCGCGGTCGCCGACCGCGCGCTGGCGCGCGGCTTCGACCAGGCGGTGCCACAAGACTTGCGCACGTTCTTCTATCTGCCGTTCATGCACTCGGAAACCTTGGCCGACCAGGAACGCTGCGTCGCCCTCTACCGCGCGCTGGGCGACGACGACAGCCTGAAATATGCCGAGGACCACGCCGACATCATCCGCCGCTTCGGCCGCTTCCCCCATCGCAACGACGTGCTGGGCCGTGCCACCACGGCCGGGGAACAAGCCTTTCTGGATGCTGGCGGGTTTGCCGGGTAAGCGCGCAAATCAGTTCTCGGGCGGTGCACGCGGTCCAGACAATCGTCTGCCGACATGAGGGACGCGCCGTGCGCGGCCTGCTACAGTGAAGGTCGAGGCGCCCAGCGCTTAGCGCAGCTTGCGGAGGAAACGAATGTCGGGATTGTCGAAAATCATACGCGCCGGATTGGTGGGCGCGGCGTTCGCCGTGGTGCTTGCGTCGTCCGCGTTCGCCCAGATGGAGCTCAAGATCATGGCGCCGGCGGCGCCGGGCGGCGGCTGGGACCAGACCGCGCGCTCGATGCAGCAGGCGCTGGTGGCGGAAAAGATCGCCCGCAGCGTTCAGGTCACCAACGTGGCGGGCGCCGGCGGCACCGTCGGCATCGCCCAGTTCGTCAATGGCGCCAAGGGCGACGGCAACCAGCTCATGGTGAGCGGCTTCGTGATGGTAGGCGCCATCCTCACCAACAAGGCGCCGGTGAGCCTCGACCAGGTCACGCCGATCGCGCGGCTGACCGAGGAGACCCAGGTCATCGTGGTGCCGGCGAACTCGCCGATCAAGACCGCCAAGGATCTTGCCGAAGCCGTGAAGAAGGACGTGTCCAAGGTGACATGGGCGGGCGGCTCGGCCGGCGGCATCGACCACATCATGGCGGCGCTGTTTGCCGGAACCGCCGGCGCCGATGCCTCCAAGGTCAACTACATCCCGTTCTCTGGCGGCGGCGAGTCGCTGGCCGCCATCCTCGGCGGGAAGGTGACGGCCGGCATCTCGGGCTACGGCGAGTACGAAGGACAGATCAAATCCGGCAAGCTGCGCGCGCTAGGCGTGACGTCGCCGCAGCGTCTCCCCGGCATCGACATTCCCACCTTCAAGGAGCAGGGCATCGATCTCGTGCTCACCAACTGGCGCGGCGTCATGGCGCCGCCCGGCATCACGGCGGAGCAGAAGAAAGCGCTCGGCGACGCCATCGAGAGAATGGCCAAGTCGGCCACGTGGAAGGACATTCTCAAGCAGAAGGGCTGGGACGACGCCTACCAGCCGGCCGATGCGTTCACGAAATTCCTCAAGGAGGAGCAGGCGCGCGTGCATGACGTGCTGAAATCCGTCGGTCTCGTGAAGTCGTGACCATGCAGGAAGCCGGCACGAGGCGGCGGCCCGATCCGGCGGCGATTGCCATCGCCGCGGTCCTGCTCGTGCTGGCGCTCATACTGTTCTGGGACATGAGCCGCCTGGAGATTTCCTCCACCTACGGGCTCGGGCCGAAGGCGATGCCGATCGTGGTGGCGATCGGCCTCGCGCTGCTCGGCATCGGCAACCTGGTGATCGCCTTCACCACCGGGCTGCCCGAGCCGGAGCCTGCCGACCCCAAGCCGATCCTGCTCATCCTGGGCGGGCTGGCGGCGCTCATCGCGCTGATCGGCCTCGGCGGCGGATTCATTCCCGCCACCGCCATCCTGTTCGCCGCCACCTCGGCGGCATTCGAGCGCCGCGCCTTCCTCACCGATCTGCTCATCGGCGCCGTGCTCGGCCTCGTCGCCTACCTGTTGTTCGACAAGGTGCTGACGCTCTCGCTTCCGGCCGGACCGCTCGAACGCCTGCTTTGAAGGGGCTCTCGTGGATACGCTCGCCTCGCTCGCTCACGGCATGGCTGTCGCGGTCCAGCCGATGAACCTGTTGTTCGCGCTGATCGGCGTGCTGCTCGGCACGGCGGTGGGCGTGCTGCCCGGCATCGGACCGGCCTTGACGGTCGCGCTGCTGCTGCCCGTCACCTACAAGCTCGATCCCGGCGGCTCGCTGATCATGTTCGCCGGCATCTACTACGGCGGCATGTATGGCGGCTCGACCACTGCCATCCTGATCAACACGCCGGGCGAGAGCGCGTCCATGGCGACCGCGCTCGAAGGCAACAAGATGGCCAAGGCCGGGCGCGGCGGGCCTGCCCTCGCCACCTCGGCCATCGGGTCGTTCGTGGCCGGCACCATCGCCACGCTCGGGCTCACATTCCTGGCGCCGTGGCTGGTCGAGGTCGCGGTGCAGTTCGGCCCGGAGGACTATTTCGCGCTCATGTGCGTCGCCTTCATCACGGTGTCGGCGACGTTCGGAGATTCGCCCGTGCGCGGGCTGACCAGCCTGTTCATCGGGCTGACGCTCGGGCTGGTCGGCATCGACAAGCTCACCGGCCAGGCGCGCCTGGCGTTCGGGATCCCGGAACTGCTCGACGGCGTCGAGGTAACGACGCTGGCGGTCGGCCTGTTCGCGGTGGGCGAAGCGCTCTACGTCGCCTCGCGCCACCGCCACACCAAGGAGACGCTCGAGCCGGTGCGCGGCTCGTTGTGGATGACGCGCGAGGACTGGAAACGCTCGTGGATGCCATGGCTGCGCGGCACGTTGTTCGGCTTCCCCATCGGCGCCTTGCCGGCGGGCGGCGCCGAGATCCCGACCTTCCTCTCCTACTCGACGGAAAAGCGCCTGACCAAGCACCCGGAGGAGTTCGGCAAGGGCGCGATCGAAGGCGTCGCCGGCCCGGAAGCCGCCAACAATGCGTCGGCCGCCGGCACGCTGGTGCCGCTGCTGACGCTCGGCCTGCCGACTTCCGCCACCGCCGCCATGATGCTGGCCGGCTTCCAGCAATACGGGCTCAATCCGGGGCCGCTCCTGTTCGCCGACAAGCCCGACCTGGTGTGGGGCCTCATCGCCAGCCTGTACATCGCCAACGTCATGTTGCTCGTGCTCAACCTGCCGCTGGTAGGTCTTTGGGTACGGCTGCTGGCGATTCCGACGCCGTGGCTCTATGCCGGCATCCTGGTGTTCGCCACCATGGGCACGATCGCGGCGAAGCCGTCGGTGGTCGAGCTCACCATGCTCGGTGTGTTTGGGCTCATGGGCTATGCGATGCGCCGCTACGACTATCCGATCGCGCCGGTGGTGGTGGGCCTGATCCTTGGGCCGGTGGCGGAAAGCCAGCTGCGGCGCGCACTGTCCATCAGCCTGGGCGATCCGCTGGTGCTGGTGCAGAGCCCGATCTCTGCCACGCTGCTCGCGATCGCATTCATCGCGCTGGTGGCCCCGTTCGTGATGCGCGGCCTGGGCCGGTTCAAGGCGGAGGAGGATTAGGGCCGCGCATGCCCGAGTTCCACGGCGTCTTTCCCTACCTGGTGTCGCCGATCGATGCGTCCGGGCGCGTCATCACCGACGTGCTGCAGCGCCTCTGCCACGATCTCATCGCGGCCGGCGTGCATGGCCTCACGCCGCTCGGCTCGACCGGCGAGTTCGCCTACCTCGACGCCGCGCAACGGCGCGCGGTGGTGCAGGCCACCATCGAGGCGGCGGCCGGCCGCGTACCGGTGGTGGCCGGCGTGGCCTCGACCGCGACCGCCGACGCGGTCGAGCAGGCGCGCGAGTACCAGCGCTTCGGCGCCGCTGGCATCCTTGCCATTCTCGAAGCCTACTTCCCGCTGAATGACGCGCAGGTCGGAAATTATTTTCGCGCCATCGCCGACGCCGTCGACATTCCGGTCGTGCTCTACACCAACCCGCAATTCCAGCGCAGCGACCTGTCGCTCGATGTGATCGCGCGTCTCGCTGAGCATCCGCGCATCCGCTACATCAAGGACGCCTCCACCAACACCGGCCGCCTGCTGTCGATCATGAACCGGTGCGAGCGCCTGAACGTGTTCTCCGCCTCGGCGCACATTCCGGCCTGCGTCATGCTCATCGGCGGCGTCGGCTGGATGGCCGGTCCGGCCTGCCTCGTGCCGCGCCAGAGCGTTGCGCTTTACGAGCTCTGCCGCGCTGGGCGATGGCCGGAAGCGATGGCGTTGCAGCGCGACCTGTGGCGCATCAACGAGGCCTTCGCGCGCTTCAACCTCGCGGCCTGCATCAAGGCCGGGCTGCAAATACTCGGCTATCCGGTCGGCGACCCGGTGCCGCCGCAGGCGGCGCTCAATGCCGACGAGCGCCGCGCTATCGAAGCCGCGCTGGCGGAGATTGCAGGTCGCGCGCAGAGCGCCGCGTAACCTTTGCGCAACCCGCCGCATCCCGCCCATCCAACAGATTCTTAACGGTTTCTTTCTAGATTCCGCCGGTCGAGGCGAGCGCGCGGGCGCGGAGGATTCTTGGCGTGGCATTGACCGGCTCGGAGAATGTCGCGCGTTCGCGCATGCGGATGTTCGCCGCCATGCTGGCGCGCGCGCGCGCCTGGGCGGCTGACGGCAGCGACCGCTCGCTCGCCCAACGCACCGCCGGCACCGCCTTCCTGATCCGTGTGGCGAGCGCCGGCCTGCTCTATCTATCGCAGGTGCTGCTGGCGCGTTGGATGGGCAGTTTCGAGTTCGGTGTCTACGTCTATGTGTGGACCTGGGTGCTGCTGATCGGAACGCTCGCCGATTTCGGGCTCGCAGTAGCAGCGCAGCGCTTCATCCCAGAATATGCCGAGCACAAGGCGTACGACCTGCTGCGCGGCTTCCTCGTCAGCAGCCGCTGGCTGGCGATCGCCATGGCGACCGCGCTGGCGGCTCTCGCGGCGCTCGGCGTCGCGATGATCGAGCCGTGGCTCGACCGCTACCTGGTGGTGCCGCTCTACCTCGCCTGCGCGACAGTGCCGTTCTACACGCTGACCAGCATGCTCGACGGCATCGCGCGTTCCTACAACTGGGTCAACCTGGCGCTCGTGCCGCCCTATATCGGCCGGCCGTTGGTGCTCATCACGGTCATGGGTGTGGCACACCTCGCCGGCCTGCCGGCCAATGCCACCACCGCCATGGTGGCGGCCGTGGTGGCGACCTGGCTCAACGCCATGGTGCAGCTCGTGCTCTTGGACCGCAGCCTGCGCACCAAGGTGGCGCGCGGGCCCAAGGCCTATGCGATCGTCACCTGGTTCCGCACCGCCATCCCGATCTTCATGGTGGGAAGCTTCTATCTGCTCCTCACCTATGCGGACATCCTCGTGCTGCAGCAGTTCCGCACGCCCGACGAGGTAGCCCTGTACTACGCCGCCGCCAAGACGCTGGCCCTGGTCGCCTTCGTCAATTTCTCCGTCGCGGCTGCCGCGACCCACAAGTTTACCGCATATCATGTGGCCGGCGACCGCGCGCGGCTTGCCGCCTTCCTGGCCGACGCGATCCGCTGGACGTTCTGGCCGTCGCTCGCCGCCACCATCCTCATCCTGGCGCTCGGCCGGCCGTTCCTGTGGCTGTTCGGGCCGCAGTTCACTGCCGGCTACGGGCTGATGTTCATTCTCGCCGCCGGGCTCCTCTCGCGCGCCGCCGTGGGGCCGGTGGAACGGCTGCTCAACATGCTGGGCGAGCAGCGCGCCTGCGCGCTGGTCTACGCGGTCGCGTTCGCCGCCAACCTCGGCCTGTGCATGCTGCTGATCCCGCCCTTCGGCGCGCTCGGCGCCGCCATCGCCACCGCTTCGGCCGTGCTGGTGGAATCGATCCTCCTGTTCTTCGTGACCAAGCACCGCCTCGGCCTGCATGTTTTCGTGTGGGGAAGACAGCGCGCGCCCGAGACGTAACGGTTCCGCTTCGGGGCGACATGTTTTAGGATTTGCCGCGGGCCCGTCCCCCGCACACGCCGGGCAGCGGCAGCCGAGCATGAACGACATCACGGCGACCACGTCGCAATCGGATTCGTCGGTGCGTGCCGAGTGGCGGCCGCTCGCCGCGTGGAGTGCGATCGTGCCGCAATGGCGCGCGCTGGCGGCACAGGCACTCGAGCCCAACGTGTTCTACGAGCCGGGCTTTGCCCTTCCAGCGGCAACGGTGTTCGGACGCAGCCTCGGCGCCGTGCTGGTGTGGTCGCATGCCGACCGGCTCCTCGGCTTCTTTCCGGCGCGCGTCGAGCGCCCGTGCGGCCTCGCGGTGCTGACCGGGTGGACGCATCCGTACGGGCCGCTGGGCACGCCGCTGGTGGACCGCGACGAAGCTGCTGCCGTCATTGCGGCGTGGCTCGGTTACGTGACCGACGACGGCGCCTTGCCCGGCCTCGCCATGCTGCCGCTGCTGCCGGAAGACGGGCCGTTCGCCGGCGCGCTCGCGGCGGTACTGGAGCGCCGCGACATGGCGGCGGCCTTGATCGGACGTCATCGCCGCGCCCTGCTGGCGCCCGGCGACGAGCGCGCCGGCTATGTCGAGCAGGCCGTGGGCGCCAAGAAGCGCAAGGAGCTGCGCCGGCAGCGCCATCGCTTGGCGGACATGGGAACGCTGAAGATCGACGCCGCCACCAGCCCCACCGGGGTCGTCGACGCGCTACACGACTTCCTCGAACTGGAGGCGCGCGGCTGGAAGGGCCGCGCCGGCACGGCGGCAGCCAAGAACCAGAGCATCCACGCCTTCATCGAGGCCGCCGTGGCGGATCTGGCGGCCGACGGAAAGGTGCGCATCGACCGCCTGCGCGTCGGCGGCAACGCCATCGCGGCCGCCGTGACGCTGCGCAGCGGCGACAAGGCTTGGACCTGGAAGATCGCCTACGACGAGGAGTTTGCCCGCGCGTCCCCGGGCGTGCAGTTGATGCTGGAGGCGACGGAGTCGCTGCTCGCCGACCGCACGATCGCATCGGTCGACTCCTGCGCCACCGCCGATCACCCGATGATCGATCACCTCTGGCGCGAGCGCCTCGCCTTGAGCGACCGGCTCATCGCCACCGGCGCGGAGCCGCCGGTGTTTGCGCTGGCGAGCGGGCTCGAGCGGCTGCGCCGCATGGCGATCGCCGGCGCCAAGATGCTGCACGACCGGATCAAGCCGACGCAGTAGGGTGGGTTAAGGCGTCACACTCGGCTTGCGGGCGAAGCCACAGCGTAGCACGCCGAAACCCACCGATGCTAAATGGCGGCTGGTGGGTTTCGGCGCGCGACACCGCGATCAAACCCATACGCGGCGGCACGCGCCTCAACCCACCCTACGAACTAGCTAGCTAGGCCTTCTCCCGCAACAATCTGCGGATCACCTTCCCGGTGGTCGTCATCGGCATGGTGTCGATGAAGGCGACCTCGCGCGGGTATTCGTGCGCCGACAGCCGCGTCTTGACGAAGGACTGGATGTCGGCGGCGAGCTGTTCCGAAGGCGTCTGCCCGGCCTTGAGCACGATGAAGGCTTTGACAATTTCCGTGCGCACCGGATCCGGCTTCCCCACCACCGCTGCCAGGAACACCGACGGATGGCGGATCAGGCAATCCTCGATCTCGCCCGGCCCGATGCGGTAGCCCGACGACGTGATGACGTCGTCGTCGCGGCCGACGAAATGCAGATAGCCGTCGTCGTCAAAGCAGCCCTGGTCGCCGGTGATCATCCAGTCGCCGATGAACTTTTCGCGCGTCGCGTCAGGGCGGTCCCAGTATTCGAGAAACATCACCGGATCGGGACGTTTTATGGCGATCTGGCCGAGTTCGCCCGACGCTGCGCGCGACCCATCCGCGTGGATGACCGCGACGTCATGGCCCGGGACCGGCTTGCCGATGGCGCCTGGCCGCGACACGCCGATCAGGGCACAGGAGGCCGCCACCAGATTGCATTCGGTCTGGCCGTAGAACTCGTTGATCGAAAGCCCGAGCGCCGAGCGGCCCCAGTCCAGCGTCTCGGCACCGAGCGCCTCGCCGCCCGAGCCGACGCTGCGCAGGTTCACGTCGCGGCGCTGAGGCGACGCCGAACGCAGCATGCGCAGCGCGGTCGGCGGGATGAAGGCGTTGCGCACGCCGGTGCGCGCCATCACGGCGAACGCTTCGTCGGGATCGAACTTCTCGAAGCGATGCGCCACCACCGGCACGCCGAACGCCAGGCTCGGCAGCAGGCAGTCGAGCAGGCCGCCGGCCCACGCCCAATCGGCCGGCGTCCAGAACCGGTCGCCGGCCCGCGGAAGGAAATCGTGCGGCATCTGAATGCCGGGAAAATGCCCGAGCAGGACGCGGTGCGCGTGCAGCGCGCCTTTGGGCGGCCCGGTGGTGCCTGACGTGTAGATCATCATGGCGGGATCGTCGGCCGACGTGTCTGCCGCCAGGAAATCGGAAGAGGCGCGCGCCAGCGTCTCGGCGAAGCCAATAGCGCCGTCGGCCGGCCCATCGGTCGACAGGATCACGGGCGGCAGCGGAGAAATCTCGGCGAGCTTGGCGAGCCCCTGCGCATTGGTGATGAGCGCGCGGGCGCCGGAGTTTTCCAGGCGATAGCGGATGGCGTCGACGCCGAACAACGCCGCCAGCGGCAGCGCAATGGCCGCGAGCTTGTAGATGGCGATATGGATCGCCGCCACTTCGGGCATCTGTGGCAGCAGGATGGCCACGCGGTCGCGGCGCTTGACGTCGTGCGCACGCAACACGTTGGCGAGCCGGTTGGAGGTCTCCTTCAGCCAACCGTAGGTGATTTTTTCGTCGCGACCGGGGCGGGTTTGCAGGATCGCGAGCCGGTTAGGCTCGCGGTCCGCCCATGCGTCGCACGCGGCGACGCCGATGTTGTAGCGCTGAGGGACGCGCCATCGGAACGCGCGAAAAAGCGCGTCGTAGTCGCGGATGTCGGGCAGCAGGCTCACGGTGCGGGAAGCTAAAACGAGCGCCTCGCCGGGTCCAGTGCCGGCCGCGCGCAAGCGCTGCTATTCCGGCAGGTCGATCTTCACCTCGCGGGTGATCCGGTTCCATAGGTCGAACTCGGCGCGCACGAATTGCCTCGCCTCGTCCGGCGAGCCGGTGGGTACGGCGCGCAACGACTGCGCCTTGAACTTTTCCAGGACGGCGGGCGATCCGACCGCCTCGGTGGCAGCCTTGTGAATCGTCTCGATCACGCCCGGCGCGACGCCACTTGGCGCAAAGATGGCCAGCCACTGCACTGTCCCGATGCCAGGGAAGCCGAGGTCGGCGAGCGTCGGCACGTCGGGATAATCCGGCATGCGCTTCTCGGTGATGACGGCGAGGGGCCGCAACTGCCCGGCCCTGATCATCGACGCCGGCGTCGCCACATTGAGGAACGCTACCTGGGCATCGCCGCTGACGAGATCGTTGAGCATGCCCGACGCGCCTGCCTTGTTGGGAATGTGCACGAGCTGGAGCCCGGCGCGCCGCGCCAGGATCTCCATGTCGTATTGCGGGAAGCTGCCGACGCCGACGCTGGAGAACCGGACTTTGCCGGGATTCTGCTTCGCGTAGGCGATGAACTCGGCAAAATTCGTCGGCGGGAAGCTTTTGATCGTGGCGATCAGGAAACCCGGCAGATCGGCCACGCGCGCCACCGGCACGATGTCCTTTTCCGCGTTGATGCGCATCTTGCCGGGATAGAGGATGGGCGTGATCACGTTGGCGTTGTTGTTGCCGAACATCAGCGTGTAGCCGTCGGCCTTGGCGCGCGCCAGTTCCTCAAGCCCGAGGATGCCGAACGCACCCGGTTTGTTCTCGATGACGAAAGGCTGGCCGAGCGCGTGCCGCATCTGCTCGGTGACGATGCGCGCGACGATGTCCACCGCGCCGCCGGGCGCATAGGGCACGATGACCTTGACGGGCCGCACCGGAAAACTGTCCTGCGCGTGCGCCGCGCCGACCGCAAGACAGAGAATGGATGCGAGCATCGCGATACGACGCGGCATGGCGTAATCTCCGGCAACACGAGCCCGGACGGCCGGTATCGCCCGATGCTAGTGCACCGATCGACACAATGGAATTGGCCGCGGGCGGGACGGATCATGACGCAGCCGCGAACTCAGCGCGCTCCCTCTCCCCGCCGGGGAGAGGGTTGGGGTGAGGGGGCGAGTGACTATCGATGGGCCTTGCCCCCTCACCCGGCACGCTTCGCGTGCCGACCTCTCCCCGCTGGGGAGAGGTGGCGCAAGTGGGATGGCGGTGCCTCTGAGCTGGTCCGGTCAGCCCTGCTTGTCGTCCGGGGCCGCCAGGATCAGGGCCCAGAACACGCGATACTTGCTGCCGGGCGCATAGATCGCCGCGATGCCCATGTGGGTGGCGCCCTTGAGCAGCATGTTGGCGCGGTGGTGCGGCGAGTCGCGCCAGCCTGAAAACGCCTCGGCGATGGTGTGGTAGCCGGCCGAGACGTTTTCCGCCGCGATCTTGACGTCGAAGCCGGAACCCTGGATGCGCGACTTGAACGGACGCGCCACGTCGTGATCCATCTTGTTGCGCGCCACCATGGCCTGCGCCTGCTCCTGCGCCAGCCGCATCAGGGTGGGGTCAAGCGCGACCGTGGAGAGCCCGTTGTTCTGCCGGTAGTTGGAGATGATGGCGGCGGCCGCCGGCGCATCGAGCACGACCCCCGCCTGGGCGAGGTTCTTGTAGAAGCCGGGCTCGCTCACGGTCGGCGCCACGTCGGCGGCGCAACCGGCCATGCCGGCCGCCGCCGTTGCCAGCACAAGCATGCGCGCGACATTGCAGAAACGCCCGACACCCATTCCGATTCCCCGCGTCCGTGCCGCGAACGTGCGCACGGAACAATGACCAAAACGTGAATTTTCTACGCCCGCTCGGGCTTGGCGGCGAGCATCTGCGGCTCGGCCGCCGCACCGCTGCCGTCGAGGATCCGCACCTCGTACTGCGGATTGGGGATCACGATCTTGGCCAGGCGGAAGCGGCGAAGAATCTCAAAATGCAGGTCGCTCTTCACCGGCAGGCCGTTGTCCACGTGGCCGACCACGCAGCGCAGCTCGAACTGCAGCGTGCTGTCGAGTGACACCAGGAAGGCGCGCGGCGGCGGCGTTTCCAGCACCAGCGGGTGATCGCGCGCGCAGCCGAGCAGGATGTCGCGCACCTCTTCCGGATCGGCATCGCAGTTCACCCCGACCTTGCAGATGATGCGGCCGGTCGGATTGCCATGCGTCCAGTTCTTCACCACGCCGGTGATCAGCTCGGAGTTCGGGATTATGACGCTGGCGCGATCGAACGTCTCGATCTCGGTGGCACGCACGCTGATGCGCCGCACGTAGCCTTCCTCGCCCTTGACCACGATGGAGTCGCCGACGCGGATCGGCCGCTCGGCGAGCAGGATCAGGCCGGAGACGAAGTTCGACACGATCGATTGCAGGCCGAAGCCGATGCCGACCGACAGCGCGCCGGCGATCAGGGCGATCTTCTGCACGTCGATGCCGAGTGCGGCGAGCGCGAAGGTGAGCGCCGCGATGACGCCGATATAGCCGATGATGGTGGACACCGAGAGCTGCAGGCTGGGCTCGAGCCCGGTGCGCGGCAGGAAGCGCGTCTGCAGCCACCGCTGCACGGCGCGCGTCGCCAGGATGCCGATGAGCAGCACGGCGAAGGCGCCGAGGATGGCGGTGAGCGAGATGGTGATTTCGCCGATGCGGAAGCCGAACACCGCGCCCTGCACGGTGCCGAACATGTCGGTGGCGAACATGCCGGAACGGCCGAGGACGGGGAAGATCGCCACCAGGACGAGGAGGATGCGGACCACGGCCGACAGCACCGTGCCGATCAGCTCGACGCCGCGCGGGCCGATGCCGAAGGTCGCCGCAATGGCACGGTTGCGTGGCGTGTCCCCGGTCAGCACCTCTGTGAACAGGGCGTCGGTGAAGATCAGGCAGATACAGAGCTCGGCCAGCACCGCCAGTACGATGAGCAGGCGGCTCGCGAGGAACGCCGCGAAGCCGATATAGCCGAGCGCCAGTGCCACCAGGATGGCGGCCACGACCAGCCACGCCGCCGCCCGGATCCATTGCGCGCCCGCGTGGCCCGCAATTGCCTCGGCCGGAGCGCTCTCGCGCACGCGCAGCAGCGTGCTGGCGACGATCGCCACCACGATGACGGCGAACAGCGCGCTGGTGGCGATGGTCAACGACACCGGCGCCACCACGGCGCGGTGGATGACGTTGAGGAAGATCGCGGCACCCAGCACCCGCATGGCCCAGGCGAACCGGTGCGTCAGGCGCCGAGCCGTGACGTCGTCGATGGGCACGAGCCGGCGCGCCGGTGTGCCCGGCGCCAGCAGGCCAGCCACGGCGCCATGGCTGAACGACGCGATGGCAACCGCGGTGACCAGGCCCTTGCCGATCTCCCAGATTGGCGGCGGGATGAGCCCGCAGGCGTCGAACACGAGCAGGACGGCGCCCGCGCACAGCGGCGCCGTGAGGCCGACCTGGAGGGTCGAGATCAGCGCGGCCAGCGCCTTGGCGAAGCGCGTCTCCACCCGTGGTACGAATTCGCGCAGGCGCCACCAGCGCACGAACACGGTGGCGGCGGCCGCCAGCGCCACCAGCGTCACGGCGGCCAGGATGATGCCGCTCACGCCCCCGGTCTCGTAGGCGTAGCTCCACCACGACTGGACCAGATAGCCGACGCTGCGCAGCTCCTGCGGCGCCGCGTCTGCGACGTCGCGCCAGAAGGTGAACTGCAGCGCGCTCGGCGTGCGCTTGAACAGGCGTTGGGTGAATATGGCGCGGCGGCGGTCGGTAATGCGGTCGGTGAGCTGGTCGGCGCGCAGCGCCAGCTGCCGCGCCTGGCGCAGCGTGGCGTCGAGCTCGCCAAACACCTTGGTGAGGCGTTCACGCTCCGCCGCCAGTCCGGCATCCTCGGGCGGAGCGGTAGCCGGCGGCGCCGGCCCGAGCTGCTTGAGCCGCGTATCGACCTCGCTGATCTGCGGCTCGAGCGCATCGGTGCGCCCGCGCAGGCCGTCGCGCACGCCTCCGATGCGGTCGCGCAGCTCGACCAGAGAATCGTCGCCGATGCCCTCGCGGCCAATCGCGGTCTCGATCTGGTCGAGCTCGAACCGGAACGGGTCCAGCGCCGCGAGCGGCGACGGCCGTGTCGGCTGCGCCGATGCCGGCTGTGCAGCCGTCGGCTGTGACGATGCAGCCTGCGCCCAGGCCGGCGCTGTCGGCACGAGTGCGATCAGCCCCGCCGCGACGAGCGCCATCAAGGCCAGCCGGCACACCGGCACGCGAGCGAATCGGGTCGCCATCGTGGTTTTCCCCTGTGGCCGGGGTCTCACGCGGCCGCAATGCCGTGTCAAGCATCGCCCTTCGGGCCGGCGCGCCGCCGGTGCCCGCGCCTGCGGTGTTTTGCGAGCCCTGGCAATGCCTTGTGGCGACTGCCGCCGTGTCGCGTTGTCGCCACAGGAGTATTGCAGTACATGTCGGCAGCTGCGGGGAGGAACGGATTGGCCGAATGCTGTTGAAGTTGATACGAGCGTTGCTCGTTGCGTCAGTCGTCGTCCCCATCGTCGCCTTCGGATTATTCGCCAGGCATACCCATAAGGAGTATGTGCGCGCCGCGCAGGACCGGGCGCAGCGCCTGGCCTCGGTCGTGCAGGAACATACGCTCAAGGTCTTCGAGACCATGGGGCTGGTGCTGCATACGGCCGACCAGAAGCTGCGCGGGGCAACCTGGGAACAGATCGCCACCTCCAAGGACCTGTGGGACGAGCTGAAGAAGCTCGAGACATCGAGCGAGCAGGTGGGGGCGATCTTCGTGATCGACCGCAACGGCTTCGGTCCGCTGACGACGCGCCAGTTTCCCTCACCGCCCGTCGACTTCTCCGATCGCGACTACTACTTCGAGCAGCGGCGCGCGAACCAGGGCCTTTATGTCGGGCAGGCCTATACCGGGAAGATAAGCCGCGACCCGATCTTCAACTTCAGCATCCGCCGCAGTACCGATGACGGCCACTTCGACGGCGTAATCGGGATTTCCGCCTATGTCCGCTACTTCGAGGACTACTATCGTGGCCTCGGCATGCTGGAGGACCGTTTCGCCATCGCACTGGTGCGGGACGACGGCAACATCCTGGTGCGTTATCCGGCGCTCGGCACGGGCAGCAGCAAGATCCCCGCCGGCAGCCCGTTCATGCAGAAGCTGCAGGGCGACCGCGGCACCTTCTTTGCGCGCTCGCCGTTCAACGGCCTGGAGCGCCTGTACGGCTTCATGAAGGTGCGGGGCTATCCTGTTTACGCGGTCTACGGCATCGACGACCGCTCGATCACGGCCGAATGGCTGGAGACGGCGTCACAGGCAGCGGCGCTGGCTTTTGTCGTGGGATTCTGCCTGTTCGTCACCGCCTGGTTTGCGTTGCGGCGTGCCAAGCAGGAGGCGCTTGCCCACGAAAGCCTGACGCGGACCACGCGGGCGCTCGAGCAGGAAATCGAGAAGCGGGAGCGCGCCGAGGCCTCGCTGCTGCAGGCGCAGCGGCTCGAGGCGGTCGGACAACTGACCGGCGGCATCGCCCACGACTTCAACAACCTGTTGACCGTCATCTCCGGCAATCTCGACCTCGCCGACCGCCGCGACGACATCAAATCCATCCGGCGGCTGCTGCGCTCGATCCGCTACGCGTCGGAACGCGCCACCAGCCTGACGCGCCAGCTGCTCGCGTTCTCGCGCCGTCACATGCTCAATCCCAAGACCGTGAGCCTCACGACCGCGCTGGAACGCACGCGCATGCTGATCGAGCACTCGGCGCCCGAGAGCATCACACTGACCTTCGACCTCACCGGGGATCCGTGCCCGGTGCGCGTCGATGTCAGCGAGTTCGAAGCCGCGGTGCTCAACCTGGCGGTCAACGCCAGGGACGCCATGCCCCATGGCGGCACGCTGAAATTCTCGCTGCGCGACGTGGTGCTGCAGGCCGGCGACGGCCGCCTGAAGGCACCGCAGCTCAGTCCCGGCGCCTACGTGGAGCTGCAGATCGCGGACAGCGGATGCGGCATGGCGCCAGAGACGCTGGCGCGTGTGTACGAACCGTTCTTCACCACCAAGGAGTCGGGCAAGGGGACGGGCCTGGGCCTGAGCCAGGTCTACGGCTTCGTCCAGCAGTCGGGCGGATCGATCGCCATCGACAGCGAAGCCGGACGCGGCACGCGCGTGTCGATCCTGCTGCCGCGGTCGCACGAGAGCATTGTGACAGAAACCGGTGATCTTGCCGGCGCGCCGAAGCTCGTCCGCGCCGCCACCATCCTGGTGGTAGAGGACGATCCGGAGGTGCGCCAGACTTCAGTCGCGATGTTGCTCGACCTCGGCCATCAGGTGCTGGTGGCCCGCGACGGGCCGGAGGCGCTGGCCCTGGTGCGGGCCGGCAACCCGATCGATATCCTGTTCACCGACGTGGCGATGCCCGGCGGGATGAGCGGGATCGCGCTGGCCGGCCAAGCGGTCGCGATCTTGCCGACGCTGAAGGTTTTGATTACGACCGGGTATCCCGGGCATCCGGAACTGCTGCGCAACGAGTTCGCGGTGCTTCCAAAGCCCTTCACCCGGCTCGATCTGGAGCTCCTGATCCGCCAGCTGGTCGAGCGATCCTACGTGTCGGGCAGCGACGTTCCGGCGGCCTGAGCAACCTAATCCGCCCACGACCCATTGGACAGCCGCCCGGGTTGGCGCGATCCTGGGCGCGAGGCAAGATTTCCGAGGGAGAGTGTCATGGACGAGCGCACCCGCGAACCCATCCAGATCCGGGCCGAGGACATCAACCCGCGCTACAACTGGGCGCGCGCGCTGCCGGCGCTCGGCACCATGGGGGTCGATTTCGAGGAACGCGTCGACTACCGGCGCCTACACCGCTACCGGCTGTCGCGCGTCAAGCAAGCGCTGGAGAAATCCGACCTCGGCGCGCTGCTGGTGTTCGACGTTAACAACATCCGCTACATCACGTCGACCAAGATCGGCGAGTGGGAGCGCGACAAGCTGTGCCGCTGGGCGCTGCTCACCCGCGACGGCGACCCGATCCTGTGGGACTTCGGCTCCGCCGCCGTGCACCACAAGCTCTACGTGCCGTGGCTCAAGCCCGAGAACTGCAAGGCCGGGCTGATTGGCCTGCGCGGCACGGTGTCGCCGTCCTTCGGCCTGATGAAGCGCCACGCCGAGGAAATAGCGGCGCTGATCCGCGAGGCCGGCGTCGGCAACATGCCGGTCGGCGTCGACATCATCGAGCCGCCGATGATGTTCGAGCTGGAGAAGGCGGGATTGAAGATCGTCGACGGCCAGCAGACCATGCTGGAGGCGCGCGAGGTCAAGAACATCGACGA
>Ga0126380_10000005_pt1 | contig 47265 bp, 67 predicted proteins | sample PanSoiMetPlot_26_FD_92544 | JGI IMG/M metagenome (GOLD analysis project Ga0126380, IMG submission 92544) | Tropical forest soil microbial communities from Panama - MetaG Plot_26 | ecosystem: Environmental > Terrestrial > Soil > Tropical forest > Bulk soil | place: Panama | collected 2016-02-17
CCAGCAAGGCCTGCCATCCTCAAGTTCGTCTCGGTATCCGGTGTAATACCATTCCCCGCTGGCCCAAGTACCACCTCGTCTGTTGGTATAAGTTTGGCCCCAGGCCAAGATAAAGTTAGGCGAGCCATAACGGTTCAGTCCTCCGACTTGGTTCAGCCGCTCTTGAAAGCGTGGTGGGCACTTCAGCCGCTCTACAATTTGATCCATATGTCTTGAAAGCTGATCAGCACCAGCTTTTCATTGTCAATCATCACATCTTGAGCAGAGTAGAAAGAGAACATGATCTTATCACCGAGGCTCACACCTTCAACATCTGGCCCAACTCCTAGCACTACACCAACATTAGAAGCTGGCTTGAAAGCATCGGCAATCTGCACAGTCTGGTCTTTCTGCTCATATGGCACTCTTCTCAGCAGCACTCTATCATTCAGCGGCTGTGCATGGCTGACGGCTACAGTGTGCTCAGCTCTATCCAGCACTAGATTCAGAGCTTTAGCTTTGAGTGCTTTTGCATCGGCATAAGTAATGTCAGGCACTTTTCTTCCCCCAATATTTGCCTTTCAGCTCAGCAGCTGATTGGACTAAATCTCTTCTGCCAACTCGGTGAACATACTCACAGCAGCCTTCAGCTTCTACCAAGCGGAGCTTGTTTTCAGTGAGTGGCTGCTGTGAGTACCTGACCATGTTTTTTTCACTGCAACTGCCAGTTGTTTTAGACAACCGACGGTAATACTTGCAATTCTCGCACTCAAATTCACCGAGCCCCTTTTCGTTCTCATAGCCCGTATGTGGCTCACCGAGAATTGCATCTTGATCAACCATTAGTTAATTGTAGGGACAGCAGCGTTCTGAATGTAAGCACCAGCCATCATGTTCGAGTTGCAAACGTTGAATGCGGTTATATACGCCATGATATAGCTGGTAAGGTAGCTCCCAGCCCCTGCAATATCTGGTACGGGCATAACTGTTGACCCGCCGCCGAAATCATATAACTCGAGCGGGCTTGTCTCAAAAATGTACCAAGTCTGCGGTGTGATCAGATCAGCTCTACCCGGTTTCGCGGTGTAGCTGATCATCAGATTTCTATTGCAAAACGTATCAGGAAAGAATTTCTTTCCTAAGTCAATAGGTTTCTCACCGCCAACATCTTGAGCATTCACAACTTGAACGTTGTACATCAAGTTGCTAATTGCTATGCCCTGATCAGGACCTGTGTACCATATCGCTTCATCTATCGAGTCGGCATCGGGCCCGAGTGCTCTTCCCATCAGAGTCGCAGCTCTCAAGCCAATGCTCTGCGTCATTGGTCCGCCTTCGAGATCAATCGTAGGAGTAGATAGACGACCAGGAAAATTAGCCCTATTAACGCCAGCGATCGTTCCGGTATTGCCATTGTTTTGCCAATACCTTAGTCCTAGCAGAGATGAGCCAGCCGCACCAGTAGCAGCACCGCCACTGACCATAATATAGTCTCCAGCAGTGACACCTGGCGGCAGCGGAGTTGTGAACCATAAGGTGTTAGTGACAGCATCAACAAAAGAAATGACAGCCCAACCGCGAGACACACCGCCAATTGCAGGGAAAAATTGGACGACTTGCTGATCAGTGAGGCCAGCAACATTAGTCATTCCGACAATTGAGCTGATGTTAGGAGGCTGAAGAGTAGCACTGTTGATGATTGCGGTTGACGGTATCTGATCTATAGAACCAGAGCCGTCGCCGTTCATCAATCCTTCAATGCCTCTAGTGCAGCTGGCAAGACTATTCTTTAATTCTTGTGCCGAGACATTGAATAAGCCACGCTCTCTGCCATCCGTTGCCTTCTTCGATAGCCAGGTGATTTCATTCGCAGCTTTAATAACCACAGGACTAAGCGCGAAACTGCGCCATAGTGAACCAGAGCCTCGGCCAAGTCCGTCAGCGTCTCCAGTTCCTTGAGTGATAGGAGCGCCCGCTTGTACGCGGAAAGGCACTCTAGCAGAAGGTCGCGTAGTTCCTCCACCTTCGGTGATATTGGAACTAGGGACAGTTTTGAAATTCTTTTTAGCAAATGAATATAAGGTGTCAAACAGTGGAACTAAGTCGGGTATGTCTTTGGCAAAGGCATCTAACTCAATTGATTCAACCGCTGCTTCTTGTAATGGGTTTCCAGCCATGTAAGTGCCTCAAAACGCAAACTCACCCTTACATGCCTGCGGACTGTACATGATTGGTGGTTCTGCATTGCTTGCCTAAGCTATGCAGGTCTGCGGACAACTTACAGCTGCTCATCAGTTTTCCGACTCGAGGGTCGCGCAGCTGTCAGGCAGAAATTAGCGGATAGTCAACCGTCCGGCCAGCTGTGGCGGGTCTGGTACTACGGTCACTTTCAGCCGCATGAAATTGACTACTAACCCAGACGGCGAGCTGTACTGTCTATCAGGAAAAGTGATCGTGCCCAGCGGGTGGAAGGCGTCCTCTTCATTGAGGTCTGAGCCTTGCACTTCTACTTCACCCTCGGTAGCATCTTCCGGCCAAAGCACTGTGGCAATGAAGCCTCTGACACCGTGGTTCTCTACGGCTGGTGCTAAACAGACTGCTCTAGATTTCGTGCCGACACTGACGGTTTCAGCTACGAATTTTGAGTGTGCTACGCCGATTTTAGTGCCAAACATGTACTCTGGCGTCGTAGACATCGCTTGCGGTACGTTATCAGCCGGATTCAAGCCGTAAACTGGCATCTAGGCCTTCTTCCAAGTCACATAACGGCCTTTGTACGGCCCAGTTGCCATCATGGCTTTACCGCTGATATAGCCAGTCATCCAACCCGGACGTTTCTCAATTTCTGTCATAGATGGCTTTTTCATGAGCTGAACTATGCCGTTTGAATTCGGTTTTGCTGGAGCTGCGGCTACTAAGCTTGCTGCCTTGGCAGCTTTTGTGGGTGCACCGTAAAGATCTTGCACCGCACGCTTTGAAATCTCTGGAATGATGCTGTCGAGGTGAGCTTTTATGTAGACTTTAGTTCCACGGGCATCTTTCCGAGCAAGGAATGCACGTACCTGACGTTGGTAGCCCTCATCTTGAGTGAGATTGTCAAAAACATCCTGATGCACTGTGTTAGTCAGCCGCTGTCTGGCTTGTTCTGAAATCTTCATGCCTTTCAAATACGGCATGAGCGATTTTTCTACACTTCTCTGCTGATAATCATAGGTTTCTTTGCCAATTTCACCGCGAAAGAGCTTTTCTTCCTGCTGTTTGAGCTGATTCTCTCTTTCAGCCAGCTTGTCCTGCTGCGGGTTGAGCTGTTGCTGGCCGTTTTGCTCTGAGGTCTGCTTCTGCTGACCGATCCAGGCATAGATATTGCGGAGCAGTGCCTGTGCAGCTTCTGGGTTCTGGTTCTTGATGGCATCAAAAGCTTCACTCAGCCTGTCGGCAAGCTGTGCTCTCTCTAAAAAGCCGTAGAAGTGTGGTTGAACCTGCTGAGAGAAGCCATTAGGATCCATCTTGGCGAACTGCCGCATGGCATACGGCATGACCTGCTGAAAGCCTTGCGGGTAGTCTCTAGCCCAGTCATCAACAATGCTGGAATCACCAGCCTCAGCAGCTTGTTCTAAGTATTCAGACGCTTGTACCTGCTCTCTAAGAGTAGCAATGCCGTCCACGCCGCCAACAGTATCAAGGGCAATCCGAGCCGCCTGTGCTTCTCTGGCAGTCGGAAAATGCTTAACCAAGTCGTTGTAGCTAAAATAAGCCTTGCGGAGTAGATCAGCTTCCTTAGGGTTAGTTTCTCTAAGCCTAGCAAGCGCATTCTTGACTTCTTTCAGCCCGAGTGACTGATCTTCTGCGGTCGGCTCTGGCTTTTCAGCAGGCTGCTCTGGCTCAACAGTTTCTACTGGTGCAATTTCTGAAGCAGTGTCTTCAGCTGATACTTCTTCTATCGGTTCTGCTACATCTACTGCGCCTACATCATCCATACTCTACCTACAGACCTCCTCCGGGTGGGGCTGGTGCTGGCTGATTGAGGTTCGGCAGCGGCGGAGCTTGCGGGATGCTCTTTCTCGCGGCTGTCTCAGTCACTTTCTGCTCAGTCTCAGCAGCATCCTGCATCCCGAAACTCATGGGGTTAGCATTAATGCCGTACTCCTGCTGCAAGAGCTGAGCTGCGACATCATTGGGCATTCGATCAACTGCTACTGAGACTGACTTGCTGATCGGTCTGGAATTCAATTGATTATTCGGTGGCTGAAGAGCTTGAAACATAGTCATATGCTCTTGCCAGTGCAGCTTGAGATTGGCAAAAGCTAGCTGCTGAGCTTGATTGCCATGAGCCAGCTTTCTCCCGGTGGGGCTATTCATCATGTCTACACAGGTTTGAGCTTCGGTGCTGTGATCTTCTGAGGCATCTTTAGCCACTGGGCAAGAGCTGATCTCTTCCGGCATTTGTTGCAGCTGCTGCATAAGCTGCATCATCTGAGCTTGCAGCTGCTGTGACACCGTTGGGTCAAGGCCCATAATCTGCTGAGACTGCACTATCTGCTGCTCCAGCAAGTTCACTTGCTGTTGTAGCTGCTGAAAGTCAGGATTAGGCCGCGGCTGTGGCTCTCTCTTTAACAAGATCTCAAATTCTCCTCTTTGCTTATCTACTGATTCAGCTTGTGGGACAACGAATTCCTTCAGCCCGATAGCATCTTTCAGCAGTCTGAGATTTTCCGGCAGTGAGAAGATTTGCGTGACTATCGGGCTGGTCGGAGCTTCTTGCATCAGCATCTGCACACGGCTTGATCTCTGTATCCATGTCTCCGGAAAATTGGCATCAGCCTCCGGGTAGCAGAGCACATTGCCTTTCATGTCGGCTACTTCAATAGTCATCTGAGTGCTTTGATCGGTCATCCAACTGATGCTGGTTTCACCGCGCTTCAGTCGGCATCTGGCTGCAAGCTGCACGGCTTGTCGGTGATAGCAAGCTGATGCAGCTTGCAGCCGACTCCAGGGAGTGCCCAACCTCCCTAAAGCCTGATCTCTTTGAATAGCAATTCCGCCGACCGTATCGGAGTTTGCTTCAGCCCCGAACAAACTTGGCAGCGCTCCACTTAGTAACTCAGGGAAATCTTTAAAAAACAGCTGCACAAAGTTGGGCAATTCCGGCTGATGCTGTGGCAGCGGCTCGGCATAGATCATCTCTTGTATCTGTCGGCCAGGAACACTTAGAAAAGGGCGTCTTTGACCCGGCACATTGTTTTGTTTGCCAAGTGCACCAACATTGAAAACTTCGCCGTCCATCCAAACGGTCGGCACCGTACGGACAAAGAAGTCGTTCAACAAGTCTATCCAGTTGTTCAATCTCTTTTGAATCGAGAGCACTGTAGACATGAGTGCACGACGATTCGCACCGTGACCGTTGCAAGATTGCAGAACGTGCAAGTGATCATCCATGCATTCATTGCGACAGAAAGCCAGTTCATCGGCAGCATGTACAGCAAGACAGCCGTCGGGAAAGTTAGTAAGAAATTCCTCCCTGATTTCTTCGTCTTTGACATAGAAGAAAGCAGCAGGACGTAGCCATGTATAGCTGACCGTGACCTCTCTATTGAAACTGTCACCTGTTACATACCCACCTTCTAGTGCTAGGCGAACGTTGATTCTTGAGAGCCGGTCTATCCCGATTTCACCGACTCCGCCACCAGGATGGATTTTGTCTTCAATCCACGGAAACTTAGCCTTAGCACGGCATTCATCCATGTCCCAGAAAGCGATGCAGAAATCCATATCATGAATATCATCCGCCATGATTGGGACCTTATGAGAGAGCTTGCCGAGACACTCAACTACTTCTCTTCCACGAGGCCGACGGTTGACTTTCTGCTTAGCTGGGGTGTCAGCATCTTCTTCTGGGGCTATGCCGCGATGCTCATCATCATCTTCAAAGCCAAATCTCTGCCCATCTAATCTGTAGGTCGTATAAAACAAGACTCTGCCGTCAGTGCACATCATGCCAGCTGCGGCACTGTGCAGTTTCTTCAAGTCATTATTCTTGGCAAAGCATTCTTTGAATTCATCCGCAGCTGCGGCCGCCGTTACATCGGGGTCATTCTCCGGGTCGGCTGGCTGAAATCTCACATTCGGCAAGTCCCTAGTAAGAGCAGAAGTCAATATCTCACAGTGAGCGGCATAGATATTTGTCTCAAATACCTGTGCACCTTGCATCTGGGCCCACGTTTTTCCACTGGCCTGACTGAACAGTTGCCAGCCGCCGCCTCTTCTCGGGAATAAATAGTGATACCCGCGCTCAAACAATTCAGCTTCCCACGTCTGTTCTACTTCCATACGACGGGAAGCAAGATCGCGTCTAGCACAGTTACGGCACAGCTCATAAAGATGATTCTTAGCAGCCTGAGAGAGATGAACAAAAGGTTGGTCGGTGTAGTCAAAAGATTCAAAGACGCCTAAGTTTTCTGGCTCTTCTTCATCTTCATCTTCTTCTTCCGGCTCAACATCTTCATCCCGCTCTGGCGGCTCTTCTTCCTCATCTTGAGCTTTCTGATTGGTTACGTCGTCGGCCATCTATTTTTGCAGAGAGTGATGCTCTTTGAACGCATCTTGACACTCTTTGATGGCGTCTTCCGCCATCTGCGGGTGATCAGGTGTCATAAGCACTGAGCAGTGAATGTAGTCAATGCCAGCATGATTAAAGCTGTGCACTCTGGTGCCGAGAAAAGGATGCAATGTACAGCCCACATTGAATAGCAGCAGCAGTAAACAGAGGGCTTTCATCTTGAAGCTCTCATAGCATTCTGCGCGAATGTAGCTCTCTTTCTCTGCTTCGGGTCTGCTGAATTCTTCTCTTTGGCCGCCCATTCAGCAGTGCTCATGCCATGTCTTTCAGCTTGGCTCTTGAACAAGCCTTTAGTGCCTTTCTTTTCCATCCGCGAAGAAGCTTTCTGTAGAAAGTTATTTGCCACTTGAGTTTCTCCTTGCTTGGCCCGCAGCTAAGCCTTTCTTGTAGCCTTTCTTCATGTGCCCCATTGCAGGATCAGCATGTAGCTCTGTCTGCATCTTGGTTTTTTCTTCTGGGTCAAGCGGTGAGCCTTTTGAGAGCAAGAACTTGACTTGCTGTCTAGTCCACGGCATCAGCTAGCCCATGTAGCCGGGAATCTGTGATCTTTTGTTGCCACCAGGGCTGGCTTGGTCAACGTTGGCTATCTCAGTGCTGGCATCTTCCGGGCTTAAGCCAGCAGCACTGCCAGCGTGCACATGAGCGGCAGCGCTGGTGGGATGGGTAGAAGAATGACGGCGGCCAGAATGAGTTGAAGTGACATTGTGGAGGTCGCCGTCGTGGCTAATCTCAATCTTGCTTGCCGGGCCATGAGAACGAACAACATCACCGATATCCATGCTAGAAATGTCGTGGTCGTCATGTTCCGGGTCCTCCTGTGAGGCATAGTCGTGGCCGGACGCTGGCCGCTCACTGCTGGCTTCAGCATCAGTCTCACCTTGAGCTTCAGACTTCGGCTCACTCTTGGGGCTGGAGCGTTCGTTGTAAGCAGTCATTTTCTGACGGTTCCCGAATGCTCTACCATCTTTGGCGCGAAATGCCATAGGCTACTCCTTCTTTTTGCGGCGGTGATGCGCTTGCTGGGCTGCTGGCTGATCCGGCAAGCCGGAGCGGTTGTCGCCCTGAATCTGGCCTTGAGAAGCATCAGCTGCGGTCTGCCCAGTCGGTGCGCTAGTCGGGTTGGCCGTACCGATCACAAGATCCTCGGGTGGAGGAATGACCTGCGGCAGTGGGCTTCTCATCAATCGGAATTCACCGACTATGGTGGGGTCGGCAACTCCATGCGCTCTCTGCCACGCAACTTGCAGCGGTGTGTAAGCTACTTGAGCCTCAAATAGCCGCAAGCAATTGGGCTGACCACACCACAAGATCAGAAATGGCGGGTCAGTCTGAAGTTCTCGGCAACCACAAGCCCAGAGTTTTTCAGCAGCAAATGCTATCCATTCTCTGTCGCCGGGAGTTATGTTCGGTGTAGTTGACATTGGCTTGGCTCCTTTAGTGAGCTTTTTTTTATAGAGTTCTTCCCAAACAGCGCGCTGTTTTCTGGCGCTGCTAGCTTCTTCATGAGCATTGTGAAGCTGAATTCTCAGCTGCTGATTGTCGGCAAGCAGCTCTTTGCAACGCTGTTGGAATTCATCCCGCTGCTCTTCAACGTTTTTAGTAGCTGTCAGCTGCTTTTTCTGAGTAGCTTTCTTTTCTGGTTTCTTGTGAGCCATTTTCGCCATTTCCGCCGTTTCCAGGCTTTGACGGCTCAGCAGCAGCCAGCTGCTCTAAATAGAAGCAGGTCGGGGCATGTCTCACGCGGTCAATCTCTACGCCGGCCGGGGGCGGAACTTGTCTACTGTGCACTATGCAGACCGTGACCAGCTGCTCGTTGAATGTGGCACAACCACAGCTCCAGTGCTGCTCTGGGGTGATGACGAAGACTGGCATTCCGCCTCCTCTTCTTCTTTTTTTAAGATTTGGTTGTGAGCTTGCAATGCTTCAGCCCAGTGGCTTGACGGTAAGCTGAAGTCTGTGGTTGATTGCTGTCTCTGAAAAGCTTCTCTACGTGCTTGATATTCTGGAGTAGTTCTTTCAAGCTGTGGATTCAGAGCCAGCTCTAGTTTTTCCAACTTTTTCCACAGCAGGGCTTTTTCAGCTCTTAATTCTCTGATCTCAGCCTGATACTCCAGACGGCATCTAATCAGCTCATTTTGCAATAACCTAACGAACTTGCTTGTAAGCAAATCCGAGAAGAATTCTCTGAGCTTGTATGCTATTGACTTCTCTTCACTGATCATGAAAAGATGTGTCTATTCAAGTTCTCTCACAATGGTGTCTTTGATGGGCTTGAAACCCCGGCTGCCAAGCTGGGGTTTTAATTTACCAGCCGTTGAGCCCATGACGGCAAGGTCTTTTCCTTTATCTGTATTGAGTGCATGTCATGCATCTTCTTGTACAGCCAGAAGAATCTCTCTTCTTTGTCTTCAATTGCCAGCGCTTCTTCTCTGAGTCTGACTTCTTCCGGCTTGAAGCTTGAGCCGCACATGAACACCAAACCCATGCTTGCGCCGTCGTATGCGTCGTCGCCAATGCCGTTTTCACTGAAGTCTACTTTTCTGATGGCTTCAGTATTGTCCGGATCTCTTACCAGGGTTGGCAGCTGCTCAATCAATTTGGGGCAGTCCTCGCAGATTTGCCAATGTCCGCTGTCCAGCATCTGAGCCGTCAATCTGGCACGGCTGATTCTTGAGCCGGGTGAGCTGTCTGACGGGAAAGCTTTAGGGATGCCGGGAGAGAGAGAATCATTGATCAGCGTCATGATGCTCTTCGGCGTCTTGCGGCTGCTTCTAGGGCTTTGCCGCCCAGCATCCCAGCTGAAGGGAAATGCTACCCATCTTTCGCCTTCGGCTTTCTGAGAGATTCTCTTGGCTAGTTCATCTTCTCCGACATGGCGGCCATACATTTCGCCCCACGTATAGACTCTCTTGTTCTCATCTATGGCGTGACAATAAACCGCATGGGGATGATCATAGCCCCAATCACCGCTCAGCCAACGGCGGTACCACGGTTTCAATCTTTTGTGCAGTTCTTCTTTAGTAATGACGTGTCTGGTTTTAGAGAACTGGGGGAAATATTGACCAACGAATATATCCCAGCTCCCGAACAGCCATGCATCTCTAAGATGGGGGTCAGTGATTGATGCAAGCTTGAGCCCGTACTCACTTTGCAGAAAATACTCTCTTCTCTCGTCATCCGACCAGCTGTAGTAAGTAGCCGTTGAGATGTGATCTCTTTTGAGTTCATGCCTGACCCACTCGATGTTGTCCCAGCTGTAAGCTTGCACGAAGCCCCAGCGTTTTCTCTTCTCTGCGGCTTCAAATCGTCTCTCAACAAAAACTCGTTTCAAATAAGTCAAGCCTTTTGGTGGCAAGCCAGCTTCTGAAAAACCCGGCATGAACGTGAAGACCATCTTAGGCTTAAGGTCTGAGTTAGTGCAGCGGTTAGAGCCGCTGAGCCGCTCTAACTCACTCTGAGAAAAATCTTGAGCTTCATCAATCAGAATGTCCGCGAACTCCGCCGAATAAAACTGTGACATGTCTGCGTCGTGTTCTGCACTGCCCATGAAGAGCTTGCTGCCACCAGGCAAGCGGAGTTCTTTGTGAGATTCCCGCCACATACTCTGCAAGAAAGGAAATTCTTCAAACATCTTGACTATGTGAGATTTGTAAAGGTCCGTGTAAGTGCGTCTCAGAATCAAGCCGTTGGTATTCTCATACTTCAGCCGCCGCATGAGCATACATCTTCTACCACCGCCGCTTTTAGAGCCACCACGAGCCCCACCAAAGCCGATGTTACTCGTCAGCTCGTCGTCCCACAGCTCCCAAAGCATCGCTTGCTTGGGCTGTAGGCTGATTTTCAGATCCTGATGCAAGCTGTCGGTTTTCTTGTATTACTTCGGCTTGAAGTTCTTGCAGCCTTCTCGGTTCTTGCCCGATGTACTCGATGACCAACTTGAAAGGCTTCTCTTGCTCGACGTTGACCTTCTGATCTGGCATTCCGTACGCTCTATTAGCCAGAGCGGTGAAAGTCTTGGGGTCGCCTTTCTTGGCGGACTCCGTGAGAGACTGATAAATCTCATCAAGGTTGCCAACAAACACGGCATGCGCCAGCTCAGCCGCCCAGTCTCTTCTATCGCGAAACAGCTCCGGGTGCTTGGCTCTGGTTTCCAGATAGCTTCTGGCAAGCTTCTGCCCATCTACTTTTTTGCGTCTCAGTTTTGGCACTACACAAAACTCCAATGAAATTTAGCGTACTTTCTCTGCGGGTTAGGGTCTTGAAATCTCAGCCCCGGCAGTTCGGTTGGCGGCAGCTGACTGAGCTGAGCAGTAGGCTTTGGCCCGAAGTGCCCCAGCTCGATGCCAATGAATTTGCCATCCGCATAGACTTCTCTAGCTCTCTTTGCTTGCAGCAGCTTTATGGCTTCTCTGGTAAGGATGACTAGGCAAGTGTTGACTACATGAATGCGGTTCGGGAGGTTTGGCAGATGCGACACAGCAAGAAAGGGGCTACTTCACTTGAGGTGAGTGACACCAGCTCAGAGAGCTTCAGAGAATAGAGCCGGACAGCAAGCAAGTTTTACCGCTTTCCCCCTGACGGCTTTAAAAATGAGTGCAGTCCGGCTTGCTCACGCCTTCCGACCAGATTTGATGCTATCACTACTTGTCAAGCAGTGTTAAAATTTAATGCTCAGAATTGAAATCCGCAGGCTCTTTCTAAACCAACACTAGACAACTGCAAAATTGAAGTTCGGCAAGGCGGCAATCTGGGCTTGCTTGACATTCATGGTACAAAGGACGTGCTGGCACAGATCGATGCAAGCCCCCAAAGCTTGGAAACTGAGCTAGTACAGCAAGGGGTCTTAGGCGTACCCCTTACATGCAAGCGCCTAGAGCGCATGGGCTTACCTATGCAAAACGGCTGGGAACTTCTCGGTCTCAGCAAGACTTTGAGAGGATCGAACTTAAAGTCGCAGAGGAGCTTGGGTTTCGCTAAGCCTAAGCTCCTTCTTTCAAAGGAGAAAAAGCCATGACTGCTGAAGAGACTGCCAGGATGGCGGATTTGATCGAGAGAAATGCTCTCTTGAGCGGCACGCTGCTGAGAAAATCTGAAGAGAGAACTGACAAGCTGATCGAGCTGCAAATGAAGCTCAGAAAGCTTGAAGATCAGCACTGCTATTGCATGAATGAGCTGAAGAAAGCTGAGGCCATGAAGAAGCAGGCCGTTGAGCTGCTGCGCGACATCTTGGATTGCCTGGACCCAATGAGCGAACAGCACGAAGCTGCGAAGAAGTGGCTGAAGGATGCAGGATCGTGATCAACCCTAGAACTATCACGCTCGATGAAGTCAAACAGGAACTCGATCTAGCCAGGAAGCAGTGCGAGGAAGCCTCGAGGATTCACCGCGTGGCCGAAGCGACGATTGACCGTCTGGAGAAGGAACGGGACGGATACAAGAAGTCAGCCCTTGAATTCGCCGAACATGCTACGAGGCTTGAGAAAGAGCGCGATGAATTGAAATCCGCGATTCGGCACATGGGCGAAATGGCGGAGGTGAGCACATACATGCCGTTGATAACCAGGGCGGCCGAGCTGCTGCCGCTCTGCTGAAGACGGCAGTACTTGGCACGAAGATGACCCCTATCATGCATTGTGGGTAGAGAAGCGCAACGAATGGCTGAAGAATGCAGGGTTTAACAAGTGAAACAGCCAAACGATCTGTTCCTGCGAAAGCTCTGCGAAGCTGTAATCGAGTCGAAGCATCGGAACGTAGCAGAGCATTTGATGAATGGGCTTCTGTGGGCGTCCTATCCTGAGTGGTACGAATGGTACATAAAGTTGCCAAAGGAGCGGCTGGATCGCGGGTGCAGCAAGCGGTCAAAGGCCGAATTGCGCGATATGCTGGAGAAGCTGAAATGACGAAGATCTGGGAAGTGAATGAAGAGACGCTGAAGCGCATGGAGAAGGCTGAAAAAGAACGTGAGCAGTTGGAGCAACAAGTCTTCCATTTGAAGCAACTGCTCGATCATTACCGGGAACGCGAGAAGCATGCCGCCGAACTGCTGCGCGACGAGAACTCAACCGGCGAATCTTGGATTGTGCAGCGCGACTAGTGGTTCCGAGATGCGGGGGCGGAGCTGCAATGACTTGCCACTTTGAAGGCCCGCAGCTGATTATCTGCTACGTGCAGCAGCTAAAGCTTGTCCGCAAACCAGTGCTGAAGAAGCCTACAAAGAAAAAGAAAGTGCATGATCAAGCTCAAAAGCAAAGTGAATTGGAAGAAAGTCGGTCAGTTTCTCGGCGGTGACTGCTATCAGTGGGGCGATGTGAAAGTCATTGTCAACAAAGAAATGGGCTTGTGGCACTTGAGCATCTCACTGAGCTATCGCTACCCTACTTGGGATGAAATCTACACTGCTTGGTATGACTTGATCCCAGATGCCCAGAGCATTCGTGGTGCATTGATCTTGCCACCAAAGACGGAATACGTGAATGTGCATGCCAACTGCTTTCACATTCACCAGCTGCAAGATGCTGAACTGCCTGCTACACTAGTGCTGTAAAAAGAGAGAGCTAGACATAAAACCAGAAAAATCTTAATAGGCTGCTGACACCCTTTTTTCATGCCTAGAATCAACTGCTTGAAGAGCAAGAGAATCCTATGCCCAAAATTAGGCTTGAAAGCCACGCGTCCACGTGGTGGGTCCTCCCTACCGTCCGGGTATCGGGGGCCCTGCATCTGGCTGAAAACAAACCGCCGCCCGCCTAAGCTGCTGAAAACAACGAACAACTCCGCAGCTGAAAGTGACAACCGGTGTAACACTGCTGCACAGCAGCTGCAGAACCCTGTTGTGATTTCTGGTACAAAGCACAACACAGTGCAAACAATCAGCTTGCAGCCTGCTTTTGATTTCACTGTGATTTCAGCTTGCAGCAAACCGTCTAGGATCACGTAGGAACCTGCCCTGATCTTTTCCGATGCTCAGCCACAGCTGAGAGCCAGGAAGCTGCCCAGCAGCAAAAGCGAGCTGTAAACACTCGCCTTGATAACCACTTCAATCATCTTCTACAGCATCATTACAGCACAGCTTGCAGCACTCAGAGCATTTAGTTTTATGTCTGTGTCAAACCTGACACTGTGCAAAACTGGCTTACAATGATGATTCTACAGCACTAATAAATTTGAGATAGTGCTTGACATAAAACCGAATGTTTGGTATTGTCTTTACATGATGTTGAGCACAAACAAAGGAGAAAGCACAATGACAAACTTCTCACAGACACTCAGCTGCAAGTACTGCGGACAGTTCTTCAGCCAAAGCATGACACACAGAGCACATGAGAAAGCTTGCAACTTCCGCGAGAGAAACAACACAGCAGAAGTTGAAGCACTGACGCAGCAGCTGATCAGCGAGAAGAAGAGAGCTGATGACAATGATGTACTGATCGGGCAGCTCCGCAGACAGATTGCGGAGCTTAAAGCACAGCAGCTCACTTGGCATGAGATTGCAGAAACGCTGGCTTGCCTAGATGAGCGTAAGCAGTATCTGCGGCGGCACAACATCCCAGCTGAGAATCTTGAGTTCAAACTGATTGACACTATCCGCACAAAGCTGCAAGCCCGAACAAGCTTTGAAGAATAGTGTACGGACGACTTTACTTTTCTCTTGACACATAACCAAACGTTCGGTAGTATCACTTACATGATGCAGCGAGATACAACACAAAAGGAGAAAACGACAATGAATCTATTCGAGCTGAAGCCGGGCACAGTCTGTGAGTTCAACGGAGCTACTGTGAAGCTTGTGAAGCAAGTAGCAGCTCATGAGGGGCAGACCTGGAAAGTGCAAGATGTCAAGACAAGAGAGACTTTTGTAGTTGAGCCGCAGTTCCGCAACTGGCTGAAGCCAGTGACTGAGCAACTGATGAATGTCGGTGAGCCGTATTCACATTTGAGCTAGCTGTGAAGCTTTGAAGAGTGAGCTGCTGAGCAGCCTGCTCTTGAAAGATCACACTCAAAGGAGAAAGCAATGTCAAAGCAGATTGATTATCAGCTGAAAGCAGTTGAAGACGATGCAGTTGCCGCCAATAACAGCAAAGTGCTTAGTGCTGCTGCATTCAAGCTAGCCCGCAGCAGTTACATCGGCATGGGACACAAAGCACTGGCCGAGATGACAGTCTACAAGGACAAAGAGCGCGATGCACTGCAAGCTGAGATTGCTGAGCTGAGAGAGCAGCTTGAAGAAGCCCGCATTGACAACAAGAACTTGAAAGCAGAGTGAGATGCTGAAGCCGCAGCCAAGACTGCAACAGCTGAGAAGCTTATGCAAGTGAGAGAGCAGTATCAAGCTGAAGCAGCTCACACAGAAGACCAAGCCGGTGAGACTGTAGAGCAGCTCAGCTTTCAGCGTGACAACTTGTTGTTTGACAATGAGCAGCTCAAGAAAGCACTGCTAGCTAGAGCAGAAGAGATTGAGCAGCTGAAGCTTGAAGCAGCTCAAAAGCTCAGCTCAATCCGGGCAAAGCTTGCTCAAATCTAAGCTCCCCAGAGAAAAGTGCACAAACGAGTATTTTCTGTGCACTTTTCTATTGACATATAACCGAGTGTTGGGTATTATCTCATTATTGCAGTTGAGATTGAAACAAAGGAGAAAGCAAATGCCAATAGTAAACATGGCCTTCAAAGAGAAAGACATCCCAGCCGGAGCAGTGAATGTCCGCGAATATCGAGACAACAGCACAACCGACCCAAACCCGATGTGGCTGTATGACACCTTCACTGGCTGCTGCGTTTCTGAGCGTGAGATGAACGGCTACAACGATTCTGATTTCTACATGACAGTGTGGGATGAGACTGAGCAGAAGTTCAAGAGCATCATGTTCGCCACTACTCGCGGTTGGACCTATCCCTGCTTGGCTAGCCGAGTTGATGCAACTGAAGAAGTGATGGCCCGCTATCAAGCCAAGCTGCAAGCTGAGAGAGAGCAAGCGCAAGCTGAGCGGGATGCCAGAATCAAGCGGACTCCTGCCAAGGGCAAGACGCTCAAAGTTGTCAAAGGACGCAAAGTGAAGATTGGGACTGTTGGCCTGTGCATCTGGGCTGGCTCAAGCAACTACGGTGACCGAGTGGGGATCAAGACCGATGATGGACAAGTGCACTGGACAGCAGCCTCAAACGTCGAGGTTGTCCTATAACTCACAGCTGAGCTGGGCAGCTGCAAAGCTGCTCAGCTCTCACAAAGGAGAAAGCAATGATCGAGCCAGTATATGTGACTTGCATGGGAGCTGTGTGGAAACTGACAAGCAAGCAATACAAACGATTCTTGCATGATGTAGCTCAACAAATGCATTGGGACCTCAACGACTACGGCAAGCTAGTGAGCAGCGATCTTAAGCAAGTCACCGACATTGAAAAGCGCGATGCATTTGACGAGCTAGATTCTCATTTCAGTTGTGCTTGCTCAGTCTGCACAAGACACAAAGAACAGTGTACGGACGAGTAAAGCTAATGCTTGACAAGAATCCAAACACTCGGTATTATCTGATTATGTTGATGCAGCATACAAGCAAAAAGGAGAAAACAATGAAGATTGTTCTAATCAAGACTCAGAAAGGTTGGATGGCTGAGTACTTCGGGAAAGATGCTTACGTAGAGAAGATTATCAACCTGTTCGGCACTCACATTCTGCCGACAGCTTTCACCGCCGCAGCTCCTGCACATCAAGTGCTGTCAGCAATTCAACAGCTCAACCCGACCGCTGATGTCTGGCTGGACAATGAGCGCAACTTTGACTTCGGAGGTCGGCGATGAAGATTAGTGAAGTTGTGAGCAAGCTGACTGACTTGCAGCACATGCACGGTGACATCGAAGTTGCTTTAGTCGGTGATAGCGCACACAGCTGAGCAGAAGAAACCGCTGTTTGAGCAAGCTCTCAGCTATCAAGAGTCACTCACAAAATCAGGGCTGCCGCGCAAGCGGTAGCCTTTTCTCAAAAGGAGAAATGTTCATGGCAAAGAACGGACTCAGCAATCAACTGCTCGGCAAGTGCATTGTAGCTAAGCCGAACTACGGCAGCCCGAGCGAGAGAGACACAGTGAACTGGACCGTCTGGGCTGGCTTGCAGCCGAACGCGGGCGGCGAGTGGGTGGCGATAATTGATGCTGTCTGGACTGAGGACGGATCCGTGAAAGCAATAGTGCACGATGTGCACGGCAGCACCAAAGAGCTGTGGCTTATGCAGGTGAACCTGAAATGAAGCTGAACAAAAAACAGGCTGACCGCACTCTACACGCGAAGTTTGACGATGATGCCTTGATCTTGATTGAGAGAGAGCGGCCGCAAGTGTGTCTATGCAGCTTGGGAAGTCTATGCCGATGACTACACCGGCAAAGCAATCCGTGTACGGTCGAGTCAAGAAACATCTTGACAAGAATCCAAACACTCGGTATTATCTCATTATGTTGATGCAGCAAACAACTTCAAAGGAGAAAGCAATGCAAGCAAAAAAACCCCTGATTTCACTATTCAAGACTGCTCAAGGTTGGATGGCAAGATTCGGCGGAGAAGACGGAGCAAAATTTGTGAAGCTGTTCGGGACTAACATCCTGCCGCTTCCGTTCACCGCAGAAGCTGAGCCTGTGCAAGTGCTTGGCACATTTCAGAAGCTTCACCCGGAAGCTGATGTTTGGCTAGAGCGGGAGGTGCGGTAATGAAAGCCAAAGACATACAGATCGGCAAGAACTACGCCGTCAAAGTGAGCGGCAAGCTGGCATCCGTTGGGATTATCAGAGCGCACTTCAACGGTGGCTGGATCGGAGTGAACAATCAGACTGGCCGCGAAATCAGAATCCGCAGTGCTGCCAGACTCCGTTATCAGTGCCCGGCATCCGATCCGAACCGCTACTTTCCGAAAGACAAGCTGCTGTCCGAACCTGTTGAGCCGAAGCCGAGCAAGTATGCTCACCTCAGAGATGCTGACCCAGAAGTAGCTAACCTGTTAGAAGCAATGCTCAAAAAGGAGAAAACACAGTGAACTTCAAAATCAGTGCCGATGAATACACACTCGCTGGGCGAATAGCCCAGCGAGCTGTAGGGATAGCTGAAGCTCAGCAGCCACACTTGAAGCGCAACAGATTGAATGAACTGCGCCGCACTTTCTTCATGGACATTACAGCAGTCCACAAGAACCTGTTCCGGCTGCGGCTGCAAGAGCTGCTCGACAGTGACAACTTCAATTTCACTCATGATGTTTTTGGGATCTATCAGCACTTGAACCGCGAGACTGGCAAGCTGGAGAACTGCTTCGTTCCGCGGTTTGCTCTGACAAAGTCCAGGAGGTGCAGTAATGGACACTGAACAAGAAATCAAATTTCTGTTGCAGTCGCAGAAGTCACTCGGTGAGAACATCGAGAAACTGTACGAGACTGTGAAAGAGCAATCTTATGAAATGCGGCGGTTCCGCAAAGTGATGCACTCTGCATTCAATACATGGCTGGAAGATGAGGAGGAGCAATGAGAGTCGGCATGGCAGTAGTCAGCGGTGAGCTTGCAAAGAAACGCAAGCTTGCTGAGCACTTGAGAGCCGCTGCACCGCTAGCACTTGAGTTGAAGCTCACCGTTGGCGGCAATGGAGTCCTAGAGTTTGCTGATGTGCTGAAAGCAGTTGCTGATCAGCTCTCAGATAGCTTGGGGCCGCAAGCAGAAGAAGACAAGCCGCTCAAAGATACAGTGCGGCATCCGCTGTACCGATACTAACGGCGCATAGCTTGCTGGGCTGCTTCAATCAGCTCAGCAAGCTGATGCCGTAGCCCGACGATACCACGCAGATTGATGAGAAGAAACATACAAAAGGAGAAACGAATGTCAACAGACACGAAGTCACGCAAGCAGCAACTTGAAGAGCAGATTGCAGAGAAGCACGAGATGCAGCCTGTTGGGCAAGCTTATCAATGGGAAGCTTGCGGGATTCACACAACTGAAGCTTGTGAAATCTGCGGCTTGACGCATGAATCGTATCGCAACGGGCAGAACAGCCCAGACCGCGATGAGTGGAACGACTTTCACGGCAATCAGCTGTCACTCGCAGAAGCTGCCCGTAAAGAATGCGAATGAAAGGAGAAACATGAGCCGAAAGACGAACGAACATCTTGAGATGCTGATGCGGCGAGAAGCTGCTAGAGTGCTCGGCGGTGCAAAGAGTGAAGTCAAAGCCATGAAAGCTAGAGAGAACGGCCGTCGTGGCGGGAGGCCGCGCAAGTACCCCAGATGCACTAAGTTTGCTACCGGCTTTCATCAGTTCCGCAAGGGGCGTTGTCTCTGCGGCCTGACAACCAACCCAGATGACTTGCAAGTAGAAGTTGAGAAGCGGCAGAGAACTGAAATCCTAGAGAGGTGGAACTCATGAATGTGCCCAACTTAAAGCTGAAGATTCAAATTGTCGAAGCTGAGAATGCACGGCTGCGGCAAAAGATTGAAGAGCTGCTTGACCTGCTAGAAAATGCAGTGCCGAAAAATGATGTCGTCTGGCCGGAGAAGAAAGTGGAGCAGTGGCTCACAGTTCGGCGGTATCTGAAAGAAAAAAAGGAGAATGAGAATGGCACAACTGCAACCCAGTGAGATGAGAAACGTTTGTTGTATCTGCAAGAATATCTACGTCGGCTACGGCAATAACGCTCAGCCAGTGCAAGACGGAGAATGCTGCGACACTTGCAATGCAACCGTAGTGATTCCGGAGAGACTGAAAGTCTTGAAGAATTAAGAGGAAGGCGGGACTGAGAAAAGGAGAAAGCTTAAACTCAGCCCGCCGTGCTACTTGTCGATGCAGATGTTTCATTCTACCATAACGGCAGCTGCTCTTGTGGTTTTCTGCCATTTCTGCTGTTTCCGCCATTTCCGGCTGCGGCCGCTAGTGCTGCAAACTCCGTACCGAGCAGCTTCATGCCGAAATTGTTCACTTCTGGCCGCAGCTCTACATCTGGCTTGAGCTTCAGTGGGTTCTTGCGAAAAGAATCATAGTTGACATGATGCTGATAGCGGCCCCACTTCCAGCTGATGTATGTGACATCGGGGTGCTTCTCTTGCAGCTCAGCCGCCATCTTGTAGCGGCCATCTCCTTGATAGTGCGGCGTCATGCCGCCTTGCACCGACATGGTTGGCAGCTTCTTTATCAGAAACGCATTGAATAGGACCGTGCAGAAGCCCGCCTTCAGTACTCGTAGGCAAAGATCCGTGTCATCGTTGTAGAAGCCTTCATTTCTGAAGCCCGATTTAGTGTCGATCAGCATGTTGCTATAGACTCTGCGATTCGGCAGAAACGGCGGTATCTTCTGCTTTCTCTTGGCAAAGAATTCATAGTTCATGCCAGCAATGACGATGTTTTCATAGCGGTCTACAAACTTCTCAATTGCATACAGCACTGTGCCGTCAGCCACTCTCACTTTTTGATTCTGATTGAGACGGTAGATGTCTGAGATGTTGTCATCAAACGTCCAGTACCGCTTGCAGCTTTGCTGCTCAGCAAAGTCCCAGATGTAGTTGCGGGTAACTACTAAGCCTTTGTTCTGATGCGGCAAGATGTGCAGTCTCTCAACTGGCACTACTCTCGCGTAATTGTCAAATTCTTGCTGCTCTACAAAGGCTGTGTAGGGAATCCGCAGAGCTTCAAACATCTTGATAGTGAAGCGCGTCTCCCATCGGCCTTTCGTTGGCACGTACACTGGGTACTGCGGATTCATCTTGTAAGCACCAGTATTGCGGACGGTTATTCCAGAAGTTAGTTTTGAGTTGAACATAGCCGAGTTTCTGCATCACTCGGCTAAACACTCTGCCGATATTTCTCGGCAGCACTGGGTAGGCATGATGAAAGTAGCAATCGAAGTGGCCGACAGCTTTAGCCGTGAATGAATTAGCAATAAAGAAATGTCGTGGCTGGCAGTAGCTGATAATTTTGAGCAGATGCTCAACTGGCTCTTCAAAGTGCTCAAAGTACTCTGAAGCAAACATCACATCTACGGTTGGCGGCAGAGTTTCAAGTGTGTAGAGTGCATGAAACTTGTATTCATCAGCCAGCAGCTCTGCAAACCGCGCTTGAAAGCTGTCTTTCAAGTCAGAGTAATAGCAAGCAGCATTAGGGTACAGCTGAGCAAATGCGGCGGTTGTGTAGCCAAGCCCGGCTCCGAGATCGAGCACCGTTCTCGGCTCTGGCATCACGGTCTGCATGTTCTTAATGTGCTTGCGCGAGTAGCACACAAAGCAAGCTAGCAGCTCTGCCAGATATTCTTGCTCCGTGTAGACTGAATAATCCGGCATGTTATGGTCAAACTTCAGAGATGCATACCACCTATTCATCAGCAGCTCGCTTTGAGAAGTTCCAAGCCGCTTCTCTTTTGAAGCTCTCAGATGCTTGATGGTCTGCACTGCCGTATAGCTTAAGTGCTTAACTTCAATCGAGCTGTCTACTCTCCAGCATCGCTTAATGTAGTCATCCAGCAGTTCATTAAACTTCACAGTGAGCAAATTCATAGTACCTTCCATCTCTGGACAGGGGCAGATGTGGATTAGCAACAGTTCCACTGCTGTTGCTATCTGCCCTCTCAAAGCGCATCAGCATTCAGCCCTTCGTGCTTTGAATTGTCCAGAGAAGTTCATTTTGGCTTCTGCTTGTTTCTGTACATAACTCTTGTGTCAACATATCTCAGCTTTGCCAGCTGCGCTTTCTCAGCTTCCGGGTACCAAATGAAAGCAGTTTCAGAAGTCATCGGCTGCTGCACCAGCTCTGAGAACTGCTGCAAGTGCTCAAGGCATTCAAAATGCACATAGATACTCTTCCACGGCATGAGGTCTTCTTGCACAAACTCTGGCATCTCTTGCCAGTGCTCTTCATAGAATTCTTTGACCTCTGCAAATGTCAGCTGCCCCGTCTTCAGCTCTTCTTGCTGAAAGAGCAGCTTGATTTGCTCCGTGTTGTCGCGGTGGTTCATGGCAATGGATTGGGGAATACCGGGTCTGGCGCACCGCCAGTAGTCTGCACATCAAACGTTGAATCTTGCTTCAGCTCATACGTGCCGTCTTTCAGCCCAAATAGCCGCCATCTGACCCAGCCGTAGTGCTCGGCATAGACGTTTTCCTCCATTGAGTGCAAGCCATTGCCCCACTGATACGTTTGCAGCAGACAGTTTTGTGTGCCCAGCTTGCCGATAGCTAAGCTGTACGGGCCTTGCACTAAGCAGACTGTTGGCCCACCGAGGTGCTGCTCAGCTTCTAGATTGCCCTTCTTGTAGCGCTTGTAGTCTGAAGCAGACATCAAGAATTGCGTGTACGGCAGCGGGTTTAAATACCGTGCACTCCAAGCAATCCCGCCGTGATTGTGCGGCCAGCTCTTGCAAGCAAATACTTTGTAGCTGGTGGGGTCATCCCAGCCACCTTCAGCTTCCGTGATGCACTGATAGACCAGATTCTGATCGTAGTAGTTGATGTCCCACGGGTAGCCTTTGACTGACTTGCAATAATAGATCCAGCCGCTTTTTGAATCGAGCGGCCTGTGCACCGTGAACATAGGGTTAACACCTGACTGACTGCTGGCAAGGTGAAACTTGCGGGAGAAGTCTGCCGACGGAAGCATGAATTGCAGTACATCTATTGTGGCATTCATTAGAAAATTCCTTGTAAATCATCAATTGATCGAGCAAGCACGTACTTGTGTCCATAGCCTTTGACTAGCTCCTCAAAAGCTTTCTGTCTGAAAGTCTGTTGTCCTTTCTCGTTCTTCACTTCAATCCAAACCGTGCCGGGAGGTGGGCACACAATGTCGGCGGCTCCTTGACCGAGCGAGTGAGCACGGAAAGCTCGGTCTTCAAAAAAGAAGCTCCCGGTAGACAGCCGGAAGTTGAAGATCCGCTTAGCTGCCAGATAATCGCGAATTTGCTTCAAAACTTCAGCTTCTTTCATTGCACTATTTTGATTCTTTCAAACGGCAAGCCAAGCTCTCTCTGCATATGCTGAAGCAAGAAGTCAAGCAAGAAGTAAGCCTCCATTGGGTGAATTTCTCTTTGCTCTAGCAGCTCTTGAATCTCATTGCTGATGTCAACCCAGCGGTCAACATTCTCTCGGCGTGGCTCAATCACCGTGCCCTGTGGCCCACTCTTGATGTGAGCAAACTTCTCAAGCACTTCTTTGTTTGTGGCATTCATTTCTGAACCTCTCAAGCTCGTCTCTGTGTGGTGAGTGAGCAAAGGGTTTAGCTGAGCAAGTGCACATTGACCATTCACACAGAATCGAGTTCGGTATCCTGACTGTCTTTGCCGTCAGCTCCCGGCATTGCTTGTCAAACTGCCGTTTCTCTGTAGATCGCCTCCAGCTTCGTGTTTGCCATCCGTAGCCCATAGATGTCTAGTCATCCGGCTGCAACGTCTCCTCGGCCAACAGAGGTGGCCTAGCGACAGCTTTAGGAGTGCTTCTGGCTGCATTCATAGCCATTTTTCGCTTCAGCTGCTGCACCAAGCATTCCGGATCTTTTTGCACCCAGTAGTCTTGTGGCGTCAAGTTGTGCTCTTCTAAGAACTTATGCCGTCTCATGCGCTCCTCTGCTCTCTGCCGCTGCTCTTCTCTGGCAGCCTTCTGCTCTGCTCTGCGCTCTCTGGCTTCGTCTATCAAATCGAGTATCATGCCGACTTCTGGAAAGAGTTTGCCACGGTAAGCTAAGAGAGCTGCACAAATTTCTGGATCCGAGCAGCTATTCAGCTTTGCTTTCCAGTAGTCGCTTATTTGCCCCGGTACTAGGTTCTGTCTGTAGTCGATAGCCATCTGCCGAACTATGTCTGGCCATCTTGGCTCGTCGTATCTCTGGCTCGTTGTCAATTGCACGTTGGATGGTTGCAGTAACTGGCCGCGGATAGCCATTCATTTCTCCTTGATAGCGCATTGCTAGCAATTTGCTGCTCTGCTCTGTAATATCTGTATATATCTGCTCTGTCTCTGTAGTAGCATGTTGGTGCAAGTTGCTAGCACCATTTGCAGAATTGCTAGCATCATCTGTAACTTCAACAAAATTCAGCTCAATCAGCCTTTGCACGTTAGGTTTAGTGTGTAAGTAGGCCCTGCGCTGTATGTAAGCCAGATCGAGCGGAATTTTATTGTCGTTGTCAGCTGCTAGCAAAATCAAACTAACTGCTAGCACTCTGCTAGCATCATCTAAGAGAATCCACGTCCTAGAATTCAGCAAATCACGGTACAACCGAACCCACGGCGGATTGCGGTGCTTGTAATGCTGAAACTTCTCCCAGTTCACAATCTTGAGAACCTTCATGTCTCACCTCACAGCAGCCCATACAATCATTTCCCTCCGGTTACGGTTCAAAGCTCTCTCCCCTGAATCTTCTAGGAATCCGAGCCGCACCAGCTCACATCTTCTAGTGCGCCAAGTGCTTTCAGTCGGGTACTTCCAATGCAGGCGGTCTTTCAGCTGCTCATCAGTTGCTTTGCCGCCGAGCTGCAAGACCATGTTGTACACATCTCGCTGTGTCTCTTTCAGTCGCTCTGGCGTCAGCTGCTCTGCGGCAAGATGGGAAGTCTCTGGGTCACTGCTTCTTGCATGAGCAGTTGGCTTGAACAGCTCTAGGTCTGACTTCTCAAACGGCAACAGCGGTTCTATACTCATTTCTCACCGTCGTTTCTAGCTCATTCAGTTCCTGCAAGAACTGCTCAACTTCACACTCAATAGCTGAAATCAGCTTGTCGTCTCGGTTTATGCGACGAATGTAGAGTTGCAACTCTTTGTCTTGCATCTTGGGGTTGAAGCTCACGAAGTCGCACCATTGCCGCTCAGCACAAGCCATGCCGCCCATCATTTGCCAGAGATAAGCTTCCGGTATAGCTTTCTGCAAAACGATTTTGGTGTGGCTCGGCGGTTGTGGGCACTTGATCTCAACCATGCCATCGCGGCCCACCAGCCCATCAGTAGAAGCAGCAAAGCCGCGGATTCTGGGGTGAGTTGCCAGCCCAATCTGCTCAACTTCAACACCTTTCACGCTTTCATATTCGGAGCGAGCAATCGGCTCGTAGTCAACGCCCCACTGCATAGCTTCATTGACGTGATGCCACATCTGATCGTGAGTCAACCGCTCAGCCAGCAGCTCCATCATGTAGCTTTCCCGCAGCTTCGAGCGGCTGCCTCCGCGAAGCTGCTTCACAATGTCATTCAGTCGAGAAGAGGTCACTGACCCCGTACGTGCTGTCATCCACTCGGCTGTTCTCTGCTGAAAGCTCCGATGTATCACTCTGCACCTCTTCAGCTTTCCCGCCACGAAGTTCAAACTTTCTCGCGTCTTTTGCTGCTATCAGTACCTGCTCTGACTGCACGTCGCCCATTGCGCGGCACTTCTGAATGGTTGTCGCCCGCAGCTGGTTCCAATACTTCTGCAAAGCAGCTTCATCCTCACAAGTTGAGATTTTGTGAATGCACTTGCCGAGCGTGGCATTGTCTAGCGTGGCTGGCTTGTCTTCAGCTTTGCTTCTTTCCCCTTGTGGCATGTCAGCTGTTGCACAGCCAGTCGCACACAGCAAGCTGTAACGTTCCCAGAATGTGATCCCAGCAGCATTGGCATGGTTGAGCTGCTTGCCGCCAGAGAAGTCTGGTGCAGCTGCCAGCCGAGTCTCTTTGCCGCCACCAGCAACGTGCTCCAATATGCAAGTTACGGCTGAAAGCTCACCGTTTTCTTTGTAATCAGGCTGCCAACTCCTTGTGACGCCCCACTTTGCCAGCTTTGGCCCGATGACATCAACGACCTGATCCAGCTTGCTGAACCGATATGACATCTGACCGCCAGTCTTCAGCCCGTACTGTGCAATCTCTTTCTTCAAAATCTTGATGTCTGGCTCTTGATGAAAGCGGACCATGCTTTGCGTAAATGCTATTTTTTCCAAGCGTTTCTGCCGCCGCTCGACTAGATCCATCAGCCGCCCAAGCTTGTCGATGTCAACGACATGATCTATGGCATAACGGATGAGCGAATCATCATCAGGCGGCGTAGCTAATTCCTGTGGCGAAACAACCATCTGGCTGCTTGCTGCCACTTGCTCTTTTGGCATCTCTCCTCCTGCTGACTGCACGAGTCACAAATCCAAAACTGGTCGAGGTAGCCTGTCTCAGCTTCCCTCTGCGGTGCACACCACAGGGCGCATTCGTGCAGCTCTCCGCACCATTCACAATGAGTTGTCCGAGTGTCAGGTCCCTGGTGGTAGTTGCCGAACTGCATGGCTCACCAACCTGTGAAATCACTTTGCAGGGGAAAGCGAAAAGTGATTTCAGAAATCAAAATGCTTTGTTTTCAGTAGCCAATACGCCCTTATATTCCCCTGCATTCCACTGCGTTCCCTTGCATTCCAACTTGTTGTGCTTTTGAGTACTGATCACACCGTGCTGATTCCAAAGCAGTTGCCTGCTCTGGAATCAGCTTGAAATCAGACTTTCTTTTTTTCTTCGTCCTCAGAATCACAACTCTTCAAGGCAAGCTCAATCACTTTGTCTTGAGCTTCCCTCTCTTCATCGGTCACAACGCCGCCGTAAGTTTCAAATGTCATGTCAGCCTTGCTGTGCCGCATGAGTTCTTTCTGTACGCGTGGCTTTGTCCCGACGGCATCGAGCCAGGCTGAGAAACTGTGCCGCAAGCTATGAGTACCAAGGATTTCATCTTCTTGCAACTCAATGCCTGCTTTCCGGCCAGCTTCTTGATAGGCTTTCCGCACTGTGAACTGAGCAAGCGGCAGCTTGCCATGATGATACGCAGAAGCGAAAACCCAAGCAGTTGCTTCCGTGTATTCGGAGAGCTGCCGCCACTGTTGCAGGACCGCTAGCACTCTTGAGGGGATGTGCATCGGCCGTTTGCTCTTTTTCGTCTTGCAGGGGCCTTCTTTCTGCTTGACGATAGACCGTTTCAGATCAACAGTTGATTCCAGCCAGTTGATGTCCTCCCATTTCAAGCCGAGACACTCACAGCTTCTCAGCCCACAGGCGAACGATACGAGTGCAACGGCTCTGTACGGCTGTTCAAGCTGCAAGATCCAATCTTGAAACTGCTGCACTGTCAGCTTGATTGAGCGGTACACTCTGACGCTAGCAACACCCTGCACGAGACAATCCCACATCGGGTTCTTCTCACTGTACGGGAGGTAGTTTGCCCAGATTGCGTACCGCCACAAAGCACTGACAGCTGAGCGCAGCTGCCCCCGGCTGCCAGGGGAAAGAGCTGTTGTCTCAAGCCACTGCTCAACAGGCTTGGCACCGAGTTCCGTGATGTTGTTGCTGCCCCACCGCGGAATTACCCAGTTCTCAAAAAACGCATTCTGCACACGGGCGGAATTTTCCCGCAGCAGTTTGTGCTGTCTGAGTTCCTTGTATTCGGCGGCGAGTTCTTTCACGGTCAACGGCTTTCGTTCTTCAGCCAGCCGCACTGAGCCGCGAATCTCTTCAGCTCTTCTGAGTGCTTCTGGCCGAGTCAAGTCTTTGATCAGCCCAATCTTTTTGGAAGTTCTCTTGCCGGTTTCAGGATCCGTGTACAGTAGGCTCCACGTACCCCTTGATTTGTTCTCTACAATACTGCCTTTGATTTTGCTCATCCTCTTTCTCTTCTCCTTTTTTTGGGGATGAGCGTATTGGCTCGGTGTGATTATAGCAAAGTGCCCAGAACATAGGCGTCTAAATCGGCTCGGAGAAACCTCCAACTGTGTCGATTGTCCCCCAATGCTGGATACCCTTTCACTTTGCCTTCTGATACAAGCTGCATTAATTTGCGGGTTGACATTCTCAAGTATCGGGCGGCTTGAGTCTTGGTCAACCATTCGTCCTTTCTTGTCAAACACACTCAACTCTGGTCCTTTCCGGGCGAAAGAAAAAGCAAAAATCACCGGAAGGTGGGGAAGAGTTGCTACAGTCAAGTTTTGCTGGGACTCCAATTTCCGAACTACCTTTCGTGCGGTTGGTCTTTACAGTTCTCTCGTCCTTCAATTGTTAAGCTGGGCAGCTTTTTTGGTTGAAGGTTAATGGTGTCTTTCGCATCATTTTGCGAACATCATTGATGCAATGCAGAGAAAACTACTCCTGTGCACCAAATCAGTCAATTGCTGTTTTATCTTTTCTGTGCAAAACCAGGAGAGCATTTTGTCTGTAATGATTTGTAAAGAAGCTTCTTGCAAGCAAGCTAGAAAGCTGCTAAAGTCTTCAGCATGGACCAAAAACAATTCGCTTCACTCGGTGGCAAAGCTAGAGCGAAAAAACTCAGCCAGAAGCGCATTCAAAGGATTGCCCAACTGGGCGGGATAGCAGCAGCGAAGAAACGCCGCAACGGGAGCCCTAAATCTAAAAAGGAGAAACAATGAAAAATGGCTATCAGAGAGCAATACCAGAGCAGATCGTCATCTACACATTTGCGCGGGTCGAGCAATTTATCGAAGATTACGCGCGAAGCAACAAAGTACCTCCGCATGAGCTTGCCAGCAGGGTGGCAGAACTTCTTCACTCCAATACAGGCGGGGAAATATTACGGGCTCAGAATCAAGTGCCCAACGTGCGATCAAACGGCACCGGATACCGTGAACCAGCACGGCAAATGGCGGTGGCTAGCCAACCACATCCTGATAGCTCACAAATGACCAGAGAAGAGCAAGCTATGGCGCTGTATCAGCAGGGCTTCAGAACTGAGCACATTGCTGAGCAGATGGACATCAACCCAGCAACTGTCCGCACCTATGTAGCAAGAGCTAACAAAGCTGGCTTGAAAGCAGCTTTTGAGAACCAGCACACAACCAAGGGCCGCTCGTACAACGGCAAGCATTGGACTCAGCAGCCGAAAAATCGCGCAAAAGTGCTGAAGCGGATGCGGCAATTGCGGAAAGTTGGAATTAAAGCGCGCTGGGCAAAGAAATGAGCGTCAAGAATGAGTGCATAAAGCCAGTGAGCTGGCTGAACTGCACACCGCGCATGAATGCCAGGGAGAGATTAGCCGGAAAGACATAACTCTGTGATTGTGGGCTGAAGACATCCTCTGGCTCAATGAGAATGCCGCTGCTTTTAACAGCGGCATTTGTTTTATCTAGAAGGGCTGGGTTTTGTTTTTTCATCATCGTCATCCGGCTTCGGCTCATTCGGCTCTGGCTGATGCGGTTCTCCCGGCTGATGTTTTCCAGGCGGCATGTGCGACGGCTGTGGCTTATCTGGTGTAGTGTGCATCTTCTTTTTCCTTACTGGCTTGAATTTAGTTTTCTTCACCGACTAGGCTTCGGTTGTTTGTTCCTGCCGAACCAGTGAACTAGAAACCAGACAATGGCAATGATAATGCCGCCGATCGAGCCGTCTTCCAATGCACTTGTCAGGTCACAATTCATGGGAACTTCCTCCTATCTCTTAGTTAAATTGACTTGCATGTCACTCACTGCATTAATGTAGTGCTTGACATGAAAGTACTGCACGTCTTGCGTCTTCAAAGCAGTCTCCGGGTCAAGTGAGTAGCCATAGCTGAATTCAAAGTCACACGTTCCTAAGTAGTGCGTCAGCTTGTTTGCTTCTCGCCATCCTTTGTCAAAGTACAAGAAGCTGCTCTCGGCCACTGGAGGCCACATATGCATTGGGTCTTGAATAGCTCGCGGAGAAGACCAGTAGGGCACGATAATGGTCATCTTGCCTTTGGGGATCAAGATCCGGTAGCACTCATCCATGAACGGAATCCGCTGCGGCCCAGCAATGTGCTCAAAGAAGTGAGAGCAGAATATTTCTTCAACTGAGCAGTCTGCCCACGGCCACGGAAACTGCGTCAAATCAACTTTCTCATCAGCTGCGGCAAACAAATCAACACCCCTGAAGCCTTCTTTCTTGTTCTCACCACAGCCTAAGTCAAGCTTCAGTAGTTGCTTCTTGTCAACTTCAGGCTCTAGAACAGTAACCATTGTTCACCACATCATATTGGTATTAGCATCAAAATGCCCAACTTTGACTCTGCTGTCACAAGCGAAGTGAAAGCCTTCTCTTCCGGCTCTGTCAAAAAACCATAGATCCTGACTGAATGCATGGCCGTTTTCTTGCACAGTACGGAACCACGGCGGTTGCAGTCTCTTGAACATGTCAAGTTTGAACAAAGTGAAGCCCATGCCGAGGCCGTTGTATTCTTTCACTTTGTCAATCGGCGGAATTTGCGGAATGAAGTTTTTCGGCATACTTTTTGGGTCGCCGTAGCACATCGGCTGTCCAGCTTCGCCTTTTGTCCAGTACAAGCCTTCAACTGCATCATACTTGTTCATTGATTCATACAATTTGAGCAGCCCATCTGGCGGGGGGCAGTTGTCTTCTTCAAGTGTGAGAATGTATTGCCAAGTACTCAACTCTGGATTAGACAATACCATTTCTATTGCCGCTTGGTATGCTGCACCAACTTCTTTCTTTTCTACAAACACAGGGCCGTATACTTTTTGATTCATTGGCTTCATCAGCCCCATCCAACTGTTCACTACACGGTGATGAATACCCTCGCCGCGAGTAGGAGTGACGATGATAGTAGACAAATCTTCATAGCTTCTAGCTTCTTCTAGACGTTTACGAGATTTCTCAAGATCTAGATTGTGGTAGCCAATATCACTCATACAGTGAATCCGATCATCCACATCACTGGAACCCTCATCATAGTAGCGGAAGTGCCGATTATCTGAGAAGCAGTAACAGCAGGCGGAAGACTGTTAACATTCGTAATGCAGCCCCAAAATGGGATCCTCTGGTTAGTTGAATTAGTGACTGCGCCCAGTTCACCAGCATTAACGCCGCTCATCATGCCTTCATGGACGACAGCATTTGGTGTGCACACTGAGGTCCAGTTTCCTACAGTTGACAGGCAGAATGCCGCCCAATAATCACGGTCATCAAACTGTGCAGTGATTGGAATCTTAAGATTTTTAAGATAGTTGTAGTTTGCTAAGTTTGACTGAGCTGTGATTGATATTGTGTATTGAGTTGATGAAGATGAAAGCCGCGTGAGCGTTGAGCCTGTACGGCTGTAAAAACCGAGTGACATGCTGACATAGCCGCTGACTGAAGCAGCTCCAGAGAAATTAGCCGCAAATGACATGTGAGACATCATGCCTGCTGCTGTATAGTGGCCGGGAAACATTTTGTTCAGCGGCCAAACTACACATGAAAAAGCTGCTGTCGGCGACATCTCAGACCAAGTTGTGTAAGCTTTGACGATTGGGCCAGCTTCACACAAATAGCGGTTAGCACTGTCACCGCCTCCTCCGCCCCCTGATGCACTACCGCCAGCATTCCAGAATGATGATTGCGTTACCCAGTTGCCAGCTGTGTTCCATGCACCTGATGAAGCAGTCCAGTTGTTCGCAGTATTCCAGTTCCCAGAGGAAGCTGTCCAGCTGCCCATTGTGCTCTGAGCATTCCATGCACTAGAAGATGCTGACCAGTTGCCTGCTGTGTTCCAATTAGCTGAAGAGTTGAGCCATCCAGACCATGAAGTGAGCTGTGAAGTATAAGGAGCTGAAATAGTGAAAAGTGAGTTTGAAGCATTCTGACCTGATGTGATCAGAGCACCTCCGCTCTGAATCAGTGATACGCCAAGAGTACTTCCACCAGCCGCAGCATTCCAAGCTGCACTTGATGCTGACCAGTTGCCTGCTGTGTTCCAGCTAGACGATGAATTAAGCCAGCCTGACCATGAAGTGAGCTGAGTTGTATTCGGAGCGGAAATAGTAAACAGAGAGTTTGAAGCATTTTGCCCTGATGTGATGCCGACTCCAACACTCTGAATGAGAGACACACCTAAAGCACTGCCGCCCGCAGCTGCATTCCAAGCAGCAGAGGAAGCCGTCCAATTTCCCCAGGAGACTAATTGAGATGTAGCTGGTGCTGAGATTGTGAATGTTGAGCCGCCTGTATTGGCTACGGATGCAATGCTTGCCCCAATTGCAGAGACTAGTGAAACTCGGCCACCGAGAGCAGTGCCAGTCATTTCACTCGTCATCGTGTTCACAATTGATGAGATATAGCTTGATATTCCTGAAGTCAACGTTGTCAAGCTCGTAGCATGGCTAGTAATGAAACTGGTCACTACACTGCTATAGGCGGAAGTCTGATTTAATGCACTGATTGTTGCTGAAAGCCCGCTTGTACCTGAAGACGTTTGCAGAGAAATGTTGGCACCTTGGCTCAGCATCAGTTGATTGGTAACGAGCTGCCCGTTGATACCAGCCGTGAATCCTCCTGCTGGTGCACCTGAGTCGCCTGGCGGTGCTCCCCAAAAGCTAGCTGTCGTGCCTCCAGGCCCAGTAGCTTGGTTGACTGTGATGTAGGCATTCATTCCTTGCCCAGACCATGCACCGCCGCCAAGCTCAGTCATCGTGTGCACAACTGATGTGATGTAGCTGCTAATGCCGCTCGTCAGTGTCGTCAAGCTAGTTGCATAGCTGCTGATAAGGCTAGTGACTATGCTGCTATATGCTGAAGTCTGATTTGATGCACTGAAAGTGACACTCAACCCGCCAGGGCCAGATGCGGTCTGCAATGACATCAGCGGCCCCTGTGACAACATCAGTTGATTCGTAGCAATCTGGCCGTTTGCACCGCCAGAGAATGTCGGCGGTGGCTCACCGCCAGCCGCTGCGTTCCATGCAGCACTAGACTGCATCCAATTCGACCAAGAGATAAGCTGGCTCGTGTTCGGAGCTGAAATTGTGAAGACTGAATTTGTGCCAATTGTTCCAGATGTGATGCCAGCACCGATGCTCTGAACAAGTGACACGCCGCTCATAGTTTCGCCAGATCCGCCTCCACTTCCTTCAGCTCCCCAGAACTGAGCCGTCGTCCCTATGCTGTTCGTCACCATTGAGACAGTGATGTCATCATTCATGGCTGAATATGACCAAGAATTGCGCGGGCCGTAGACTGTTGCTACTGAGCCGTTGTTCTGACTGACAGTGAGATTAGTATTCCCGGCACTCAACTGGAAAGATGAGATGCCTCCTCCGCCACCGCCCGCAGCGGCATTGATCGTCACTGCACCGTACCCAGCCTGTTGTTGAGATGCCGACAGTGTGACGTTCGAACCAGCGAAGAGCGTAAGGAACGGATCGACAGCAACCAAGCTAGACCCCTGCGTTGAACCGCCAGCCTGACCTAGCGCCATCAGCCAGCTTGCTGCCCCCCCTCCGCCGCCACCGGCACTGAGGGAGTACACGGGAATGCCGCCAGTCGTCAAGGTACTAGCTATTGAGATATTGTCGCCGCCGAACAGTATCGGCGGTTGAGCGCGAATCGTAAGTGCTAGTCCTGGACTAGCACCTGTTGAATAAGTAGCATTGCTGAAATATATCCCACTTCCAGCAGCTAGCTGTAAGTTTCCAGTGCGGAAATTGTTCTGGCCGATGTTGCCCTGCATCGTGCCGCCTGCCATCCATAGACCAGTACTGTATTGCGTTGCAATGCCAGTGCCTCCGCCACCAGCTGCACCGTTGATAGTTACTATCAGACCGCCCTGAGCATTTGTATCGGTCTGAAGTGTTATGTTATTGCCCCCATAGAGGAACAGTGAATCATCACTCTGTGTTCCATCAGCTTCTACAGTGAATGATTCACACACACAACCAATTGCTTGATCGCGAAGCACTTTCATCAAGCGGCCACGGAAGTAGAAGACTTCAGTGTAGATGCCACTAGCTACATAGTAGAGGACATGCCCAGCTGCATCAGAGATGAGCGGTTGCTGTAGAGGATGCTCGCCATCTGAGTCACTGAAGACATCTGCAAGCGGCTCAGGTGGGAAGTCATTCAAATCTGCTGGCTGCTTGCACACAAAGACCTGTGCGCCAGCAAGAGCATTGCCCAAAGCATCTTGAATAAAGCTGTCTCGGCGGAAGAATTTAGGCTCGGGTTCGTCCATTATCTGATCAGCAGCCTTGCAGCAAGCTTTGAATTGTCAGCAATCTCATTGATATGCAGCCGGACAAAATTGGCTGTGATCATGCAACCAGTCTCAAACCGTCCGGGTGATTGCGGCATAGTAGTCAACGGCAGCGTAACGCGAGGCGAGACAGTGAGCAATTCCGGGTCTCCGTTTTCGGTCGGAGGAAAGCCCATGATGCGGCTCACTTCTCTAAAGTTGCAATCATTGTTGTCATTTGAAACTTCAACTCCAATGTCAAAGTCTGGTACTTTGCCAGGACAAGAGAAAGCTACATCAATTGAGAAGTTCTGTATTGAGCGGCCCTGCGGATCATCAGACAATGCAACGGCAATTGACTTGTAGCCTTTCTGCACTTTCTCAAGCACTGGGCTTCTTGGGATCAGTGCAACAGCTGGTGAAGCTGTCGGCGGATTGCCTATAGTGAAGTGCCCTGTCTGGTTGCCGTAGAAATAATTGATATTAGGGCCGTTGTGCTTGATGCTAATCATCCAGCCAGTCCATTCTGCATAATTGCCTTCAGCTGAGTGCCCAGTGCGAATTGTGAATGAGCGTTTGTTTAGCAGAGCTGGATTAGGATCAACAAATCCGTCAAAAATGATCACATCATCATCATCGAGGAGGCTCATGTTGCCTCCGCCAAAAGTGCAGGAAGCAAAGCCAGTATCGTACCAGTTGATTTCAGTAATCGGCTGCGGCTGCGGTGGCTCATTGCCGCTAGCAAAGCTGATGGTGCCAATGCCGCTCACTCTACCGATGTGTACCGCAGTGATCGGAGTCGCAGTGACTTGCAAGTCAGGATTTGTAGCTCCAATGATTGTGATCAATTCACCGACTCGCGGTATTTTCCCCTCAATGATTGTGCCTGTCACTGTAGTTGTGCCGTTGCCTTCTGATTTAGTGATCAGAAATTTTGTCGGCCCTTCAGTGTCGCGCAAGAAACCAAACAAATAGATCGGAGTGCCTGCTTTGGCTAGCGGCACAAGCTGAAATGGCGATTGACTGTAGAGAGGCATTTTTGCTTTTCTTTTGCCGTGCTTGCAAGAAAGAACCGTTTAGTGTAGAGTTGCTAGCTCTATGGACATTGCCACTATTGCAATATGGCTAGTAGTGATCGTAGTCGGAGTTGCACTTCTCACTTGGGTTGTGAAGAATTGGGACCTCGTGCTAGCTTTTGTGTTTCTTGCGCTCATCATCGGGAGCATCCCATTTATGCTCTGGATGGAATATTTGAAGCTTCACCGAGTCTACTGAGTTGGCTGTTGTGTAAGGCTCTGCGTCCATGGGGTAGCAATTGCCGAAGCAATCTTCGGAATCTTAGCTAAGTCAACGTACCGTGCTCCTCTTGCAAAAGCCATTCTGGCACTGGGTGTGGACACAAGTTCGGGAATCACTAGTCCTGCTACTGCTCCGCCGATACCGCCCTCTAAACCGCCAGCCATAGCAGCTGTCAATGCTCCGGTCGGTGCTGAGATGCGTTTGGCTACATTCTGAGCTACACCAGCATTGCGTTGAATCATAGAGTAGCGGCGGCTTGCAGGAACCAGATCGGTGATATTCTTCCGCAGCTTTGCATCCCCAGGAGTTGTGTAGTCAATTTGCCGATTGATTTCTGGGTAGAGTTCTTTTAGCAGTTCTTGTGCACCCGGATCAGAATGCATAGATGGGCCCCAGCGGTTCACTCTGATGTCAATGCCCTGTCTGATCTGTTCAAGCTCATTCGGGCTGAATATCAATCTAGTTGGGTCATTGGGGTCTTGCAGAGCTTGTCTGACTTGCTCCATGTCAGCTCTATACTCTGGCGGTGCAGTGAATGGTATTTTTTTGATTGCTTCATCAACTAGCTGGTGTGCTCTTCTAGTTGAGCCAAACTGATTGCGGTTGCTAGCTTGATCAAGCCCAGCAATTCTCTGCTGTCTGAGATTTCCAATCCGGCTATCAATTTGCTCTTGCATCTTTACTGGATTAATTCCAGAAGTCTGCTCAAGCAGTGTCTGCCCAGTAGTTCGGCCAAAGCCGCGGTCTTGTGACCCTATGTGAGCAGCTGTCTCAGCCATCGCTGGAGCAAGTGTTCTCAGTCCTGCACTCAATCCTTCTCCAGCAGTTCCGATGACTGCGCCACGAGCAAAATCTTGCCAACTTGGTTTGTCGGCTTGCATAGCACTCAATGCACCACCACCAGCAATACGCAAAGCAGATCCAGCACTAGCAAGCGGAGCACCGGGGATTGCTTCAAGCGGCAAGTATTGAAGCATCTGACCAGTAAACTTCATGCCGCCTTGAGCAAGATTTTGCGGAGTGGCTTCTTGCTGCATTCTGTCTAGCCACGATTGTGGAGCATGAGCTATTGACCCTAAGCCATGCAGAGTCTGTATAGCTGACTGCTTGAGACCAGCTCCGATGTTCTTAGCACCTTCATACCCAAGTAGAGTACCTTGAATGTCATGCCAATCTGGCGGAACAGGTGCTTGTCCTGTGCCAGCTTGCACTGCATCAAAGTCAATATCCCCACTCGGAGCTTGAGTGCTCTGAGCTTGTGAAAAGTCTATGTCTTGACTAGGGGATGACGGTGTACTTTTGTTTTGCGGCATTAGCTAATACATCTTCTCTACTTCTGCCAGTTTTCGTTACCGTTGCATCAATCTGGCCTTGAGTTAAGAAGCGGCCGTTGTCGATGTTTTCAATGTCTTTCTGCAAGCCTGCTCTGATGATTCGGTATTGACTAGAATCCGTAGCTGCATTCATTGCATCGTCTGCCTGCTGAAACATTGTCAGCTTAGCTTGCACTTTAGTCTGCATTGCACCAACAAGAGCTTTAATCTCACGTTCTTGCTCAGGTGTAATAGACCGTGCTCTTTTGGGGTCGGTATTCCATGCTTGCAATTTTGCTCTCAAGTTTTCCCAGTTAGAGCGACCACCGACGATGCGGTTGATTTCAGCATCAGTCATTCTCAAGCCTGATCCAGCTCCACCCGCTACGGTTGACAATATCTCAGGTGCCAGCATTGAATCAGTGAGCATATTGCCTTGAGCAATGCTGGTTTGCAACGTCCCGAATCTAGTATTCAGAGCAGCTACAGGCTGTCGGAGTTTCTCTATCTCATTCTGATTTTCTGTGTATTGCTTAGCATCAAATGTTGCTTGCTGCGGAGTCTGATAGCCTGGAGGCAACGGCCGCTTAGTGCCGTGCACTGGGTTGTACAAGATGCCGGGTTGCCCCGGTTGTCCTGTCAGAGCAACATATGGCCCCGGAGCAAACTTAGCAACTGCTTGATCAGTCAAATCTCTCACATGAGCTTGCCGCTCAGGCGGGAGAGTCTCAAAAGTTTCACCGGGAGCAAGCCCCAAGCTTTTAGCATTATCTGGGTTGTGCATGTAAGCTTGTATTTCCATTTCTTTGGCTTGCTCTGCTGGCCCCTTTAGCGGCACAACCGGCCCTGAATATGGTTTGCCGTCTACGTAGTACTGATTAGTTGAAGGCTCAAATGAAACAGGCTTCCCATCTGGTGTAACTTGTTGGTTGACTGGCGTGAATTGTCGTGGCAATCCAGCTTCAATGTAGTTGCCCTGTTCATCTCTGTACGGCACAAGATCTTGTGTAGTTGGGTCCATGTGACCGAGCACGATCTGGTTGCCGATTCTCATCTGAACAAGCTGCCCATGCTTTGCTGTCTGAGCTTCAATCATTCTGGCTTGTGCACTCAGTTGCCCAGTTGCAAGCTCTTGCTGCTTGTCAGCTTCAGATTGCAGTATGGCTAGCCGTTGCTGATCATAGAGCGGAGTGCCGGGAATCCGCTGAGCAATACTCGGAGCAATGATGTCACCAGCAATGCCAGCAACGCGGCCAATCTTTCCGCCAGTTCCTAGCTCACTCCACGGCTTCAAGCCTGCACTGCCAAGCTCTTTCTGGATTGCATCTTGAATCTGCATCTGACGGTTCAGTGACCGCTCTTCAATTGCCGACTGGGTGTGCCGCTGCCACTCAGCTGAGCCTGGAGGTGCAGCTGGAGCTTGCCGTGGGCCCATCAAGCCGAGCTGCTGACCTTGAGCCAGTGGGCTGATCGGTGCATTGGCTTGCTGCTGCTGCTGTGGAAAAAGATCCATTGGCACAGCATCAAGCATCGGCTGAGCTATATCCGGTGTCAAGCTCGGTATTGCAAACGGATTATCGATTGTTCCCGCCGCCACCGTAAGCTCCTAAGATCCTGCTCAGCCGCTGTCTAGTGCCGCCTTGGCCTCTAGTCTCTTCTGGTGTTGAGCCGGTTCTCTGCCCTCCGGGTTCTGGCTCAGCGAGGCCGTGTGCTCTGACAGCTCTCTGATACTGCATTGTGCCGGGGATTTCCCGCATAGTCTGATTGCCGAGAAAAGCAGCTCCTAGACCTCCTAAGATTCGACTGCCTAAACCGGGATGATACTGTGCTGGCATGAGTGGCTGCACAGGAGGCAGCACTGGGGCAGTAGGAGGCGCTACTTGGTTAATTGGCGGCGGCACTGGCGGGTTTACGCCAGGGGTCGGCCCAGCATTGGGAGGTACCGCAGCGATGCCGCCGCCAAGCCCGGGAATCGGAGCATTTGGGTTCGTCCCTGCTTGATTCGGGACTGAGAACTGCGTAGGAGCAAAACTGAACGGTATAGGATTGCTTGCCATAACTTAGCCTGACATGCCAGCTGAAGCACCTGCTGCACCTTCTCTGGCGAATTGAGCGAGATTCTGCACCCAGCCAGTCTGATTTGCTGCGGCTTGTGCATTGATAAGCGGGGCTTGCAAGCCGTAAGCCCGCATAGCAGCATCCAGCTGAGTGCCGTACATGCCAGCTCCCATGCCGAGGCCTTGCATCTGACGGTCAAGAAACATCTTGTTCACATTCAGAGCAGCTTGCTGGTCTTGTGCAGTCTTCTGCCGTTGAGCTTGATCCAGTGCCATAGTCTGAGAACCGGGATTGCGGTTTCTGGCTGCCATCAAGTTTGCTTGGCCTTGCACACTGCTGAGTGCTCCGCCGCTCTCACCTTGCTGCTGTACTAGAGCATCAGCTTTCTGCTGCGGAGTGCCGCCAGCCATCTCAATCGGTGTCAGATTTGATAGAACATTCTGCCCAGTCTGAGCTGCTTGACCTTCTAGCTGCTGTCCAGTCTGCCCAGCTAGTGCAGTCGCTTGCTGACCTTGTGCTACGGCTGATCTCATGGGATTTCAAATGTGTATTTCTGCCAGCCCCGATCTTTCACCCAGCCAGCTTCTTCAAGCCGCTTGCCGAAGCTCTTCTCTACTTCCGGGGGGAGCACACAGTACATCTGATCAAGGCCAAGCCTCCCAAGGCTAGTGATCAGATTGCGGTGCAGAGCTTCAAGGCCTTCTTTGCGCTCTTGCGGAGTGCCGCAGTTATGATCTACAAACAAGTAGACTTCAGCATTCAGCTTCACTAGAGCCGCCGCCATAAACTGACCGCAGCTGTAAACAGAGCGGCGAACAGGAAAAAGAGGACTATCAATGAAATCAGGCAGACGATAATCGTATCCCGCCGTTTCATGGATTTTGTTAATCCGCTCGATGTCCTCAGTCAGCATTTCACCAACATTCATGTTTTTACATTCCGCTTTGGCTGTACTGCTGGCCTGCTCAAGAAGTGCCCAAAGCCGTAGTTGCCCTGCTGGCCGCTGTTCTGTGCTGTCCCGCTGCCTGTTGAAGGTTGCAATGTGAGGTTAGTAGTGCCGTTCATGGTGACTGGTGCAGCCAGATGGCCGCCAAAGTTCACAGCTCTAGATGGCTTTGATCCTGGGTACTGGCTGTAAGCACGAAAATAGTAGGATTGCGGAGTGCCAGGGGTAGGCAAGCCTGTTGTTGTATCAGTGCCTGGACTGTCGCCATTCGTAGGCAATGCCAGTACCCTGGTTCTTGAGGTACCCAAGTGCTCAACGTGTGGCTGAAGAAAGTTTGGCTCAGTCGCATATTCTACGAAGTAATTTACATGTTTGTTTACCGGATTGCTATCTTGAATCACTACATGCGCCATTTCACCGGAAGCTTTGACTTGCACTTGCTGAACCTGCGGAGGACTTGACGCATCAGCTATTGCAGATGCTCCGATATTTTTCGCTAAGCGATTGACTGCATTCTCAATCATTCTGAGAGCTGCTGCCGTCCAACGGCCTTGCTCGTTGTCTACTTGCAAGTGCTGAGTGAATTGACCAAGATCGAGGCCGGCCATTAGTTCAACCCCCTCACTGGAGCCCATGGATCCTTGACGATTGACAAGATTGTCTCTGACAGCCTGAAGTGTGCTGCCAGAGCATTCGTTGAATATTCCAAGAACAGCCTCTGAGCTGTGAGATTGAATGGCACTTCTCGGTTGTCAACTGAAGCATTGTGCAAGTCAATCCCGCCAGGCACTACATACGGGTGCGGTGTGACTAGATCATTTACCAGTGCTCTAAGCCGTACTTTTCCATCACCTGCGAGATTGTGTGAACTGTAGCGGTAGAGCTTTCTGTACTGGCCGAGTAGCGGCCCATACTGCTGCGCTTGCTCAGTTTTCGGAAAACCATATGTGCAGTACAAGCCGTTGATAGGGATGCCATCATCATCAAGAGTGTTTGCATCAAGCTGATAAACTTTTGCATTGTGTCTGCCGTTGCCGATGAAGTACTGATCCGTGCCGTCTGGTCTTGTGATGCTTGCAGAGTACGGGCTGGGAATCTGCCAAATTGACCATTTTCTAGAGATGTCCCAAGAAATGAGTTTGCCACTGTAGCTGACTTTGACTGGCCCGCGCTCGATCAAATCATTAGCATTTTGCAATTCTTTGTAATTGCACATCAACATGCAATTCGGAGTTTCCGGGCTGGGGTTCAGCACGGCATCTGGCATCCACTTGTTTGGTGTTGGCAGCGGAACGTGAATAGTGATTCTTCGTTCCTGCACATCATTTCTGACTATGATGGTGTGACTAAACTTCCAGTTCAGAGCATTCCAGATCGGCTGAATCTCTTGCAGAATTTTCTGCGGCTCACCACCATGAAAGAGATACAAACCTAAGCGGTTTGCTGTGATCATCCATTCTTCACCATAATCAAAAGCATGAATGCCGCAGCAGCCTACTTTGTCCGACACTTGGCGGATGCCCCATTCAGCTGGCTCTTCATTTGCCGAATCTTGAGTTGAGAACATCGAGCCAGTCTTCAAGAAATAAAGCAAGTCGTATTGTCGAAACAAGCCAACAACTGGCTGATTGTTCTGCCCGCCAGCATCTAAGTTCCCGCTGACACCATCTACTGCTTCTAAATTGCCAACATACGAACCAAACACTTGAGTAGTCAGGTCTGGCCTGTCAGTAGGGTAGATTTCAAATCTATCAATCTCGACATCAGCTCCAGCAGGCAAGTGTGAAGCATACAGCCGCAATAGCAAATCATCTGGCACACTCAACGGCAATGCACCTTTCGGCACTAACGGCAGCACCAGAGTCTGAAAGTTAGTTGACATTGAAGGCAGCGGGAAGCCAGCGCTGCCGTACAAGCCATTCTGCTGATAGCTGACTACATCAAGAAAGAGCTGGCCTCCTTGATCGGTGATGCCTGATGGTGATCTGATGTCAATGCGGATTGAATAGCCAACTTGCGGCCGCAAGATTGGCACCATGTAGGCATCTTGAAATGCACTCTGATGAATGCCGCCATAGATGCCATCAGCATTTGAGCCGTCACTCACAATGTAGTAGCTGAAGCCGAAGACTGGTGAGAGCTTGATTCTCCCGCCGAGAGCATTCACATTTGGCTCTGGCGTCCAACCAGCTGGGTAGTTGAATTCGCCGTGTGTGACATAACCTCCATCAAAAGTAGTATTGATGAAATTCTGCACACGATTGTTCTGATGCACATAAAAGTTGCGGTCGGCATACGAGACTATAGAGCGGCAAGCTCCGACTTCGAGTTGATTGAAAAGATTATTGCCGGGTATATCAATTGCCGTTGCCGCCATCAAGACTGCATCAGTGAAAGTGAATGCCCAATCTTGGTTAGTATTGTTGGGAATTCTAGTAGCTTTATAGGTCAGTGGCTGCCCTGCATTCGGGATAGTGACATCTTCAGGCAAGTAGAAAAAATTGCCGCCGTTTGCAGGTGTGAATGCAATGATTCTAGCTACTACATTCGGCGGCCCCACACAGATGTTAGTCACTCTGATTGAGCTGTCAGCCGTAGTCGTCCCGAAAGTGACTGGTGGTGACGGTGCAGTCAAGTAGCCGTTTCTAGTCTCAAAGATTGTGACAGCTTGTCTGACTCCTGCTCCAAGACCAGTATTGAGAAAAACTTGGCCTGTCCCAGTGTCATTCCCGAATACAGCACCGGGAAGGCCAAGAAATGATGGAGCGGGATCAAATTGAAACTGCGTTCCGAGTTCGACTGCGGTTGCATTGGCTTCTATTGCACTGCCAACATCACCGAAGCCAGGAATATTGATAGTAAACGTTGACCCAGTAGCCGTTGTGATCGGCACATTAGTCTGATTGAAGATGCTGCTCCCGTTCACAAAAGGCCCGTTGATGCAGCCAGTAATATTCACCAGACTGCCAACGGTCGGGGCATTGCCGCTGATTATGCTGAAATCATAGGTAGCTACACCCGCGGTCAAGCTGGTCTGAGTGATGCTGTACTGGCCGCCGTTGACTAGATTCAGAATCGTCCAAGTATTATTCCACTGACTTGGCGTAGCATTCTGAATTGTGATCTGATCACCGACTTGAAAATTGGCTGGCCGATCTGGCGTCAGCGTCATGGTTGCCAGAGTCGGTTGAAAATTGCCAGCTGTAGTACCGTGAGCTTGTGCTCTAGCCGGTGAAGTTGTGACCGTCTGCACCGTAAACATCCAGCGGTTAGAGCCGCCACCCGGAGGCGTAGCAAAGCCAGTATCGGTGACGATATAGGTGCCATTCAAGCCGAGAAAATCTCCAGTCAAGCCAGTGAGATTGATCCCTTGCCCGATCACAATGCTCGGGTCAGGCCCTGGTGGTACAGTTCCAGGGCGGTAGAAAATTGTCAGCGTATTGCCAGGATTTGTGCTCGTCGGGCCTGCCGACCACAGCACATCTTGAAAAGGCTGCCCAGTTGCACTGCCCTGCGCTGGTATTTGAGTGATTGACGCAATAGTCCAGCAGCTGTTTTGCCCAGTATCCGTTGTCCCGGTTGTCGGAGCACAAGTGCCAGCATTGCCAGCACAAGAAGGAGCTAAGCCGGGGCCAACTTGGCTTATGCGATCAAAATTGGTCCCATGTCTGGGGATATTTGTGCCGTGCAGCAAGTCGGAGAATGCAATCCACTCTTCATCTTGATTCGTCTCTGAATAAGCGCACTGGTTCGGGTAGATTGTTTCTAGCTCTGGCACCAGAACGCCGGGGTTCTCAGTAACGTTTTCTTCCCAAAGTGTGCCATCAGAATCTAGAACAAAAGTGTGCGTTTCACCGTCATCTTCTACAAACGTCTTGATCCAGTTGATGTTGTCTGGACCTTGTGACTGAAAGATGGTGATCACGGCTTGACGAATGAAGAGGCTTGCAGTATTGCCGACAGGCACAGTCCCGAACACCTGATAGCCAAAAGTAATGTTGTTTACGATGTCAGCACTGAGATTTGCAGAGAAGCCGTCCGTTGGGCTGCCGACAGTGACTATGCTGTCTCCGGTCTGAAACTGAAATGACTCTGGCATCCCGATCGGCTCACCATTCAGAATGAGCTGTACTGTCACTGTCGGTGCAACACTTCCTGTGTAGTGCCCACTGAGCTGAATCTCGACTCCAGTGACGGCAATTGCTGGTGATAGAGCAATTGGGAACTGATTCCAGAAAATGATGTCCGAAGTGCCAGAGAAAGTAGTAGTGTCAAAAACTCCGTCAAAAGCCCAAGCTCCAGCTATGGAAGCTGAATTTCCGGCGAACAGCACACCGCTGTTTAGGTCTACAAACTGATAAGCTGATTTCAAGCCGCTTCTGGTGAAGACTGCCCCGACATCATAGTCAACATCCCAATTCTGCGGGCTTGCGCCTTCTGGCAAGTCAGTAGCAGCTACTTCAACGCATAATCCACCATATGTAGTCAAAACTACATCAGCTGATTGTCGGTTATTGTTCACACACCTACAGCTTGATCTACTAGCACTTTCTGAATGCGGCCCTGATAAGTATAAATTTCCGTGTAGAAGTCTGGTGCAGCATAATAGAACACATTGCCCGTGCCGTCAGCTCTCACTGGGTTGTCAAGCGGCCCCATTATCCCATCAGGATCACTAAAGAGCACAGCTAGCGGAGTTGGTTGTGTCGGGTTGATCACAGCAGGCTGCAAGCACACAAAAACGTGTGCACCAGCAAGAGCTTGCCCCAGTGCATTTTGTACTGTCGCATCTTTTCTGAAATATAGCGGCATCAGAAATACGAGCGCATGAACTCAGCACGGTATGTAATCACATCAGTTGGGTTGTCAATGCTGGAGACTTCCGTACCGTTGTCTAGAATCTTTACAAAGCCCATAGCTGGTGCAGACGGCAGTGTTGGCGGGAGCGGCGGCGGCACCAACGGCCCATAGCGAACTGGGATTGCCAGCCCTGTAGTTTCGGTAGACTCCATCTCTTCAACACCGACATTTCCCTGAAAAGTCGAGCCATCTGACTGAGTGACTTTCAGCGGAGCCAGCGGTGTTACTCCAAGCCCATAGCCGTTGAACACATCAGCATTGCCAGTCAAGTAGCGGAATGTCACTTCATCATTCTCCGCAAAGTTGTTGTCAGCCGTTGCCGTCAGCACTCCATCTACAATCTCAATATTGGTGACTGCTGCTCCAGGCGTCCAGACATAGCTTATGCCGCTGCTCAATGACTCAATCTGCACCCAGAGCGGCATGAGAGTCGTTGCTTTAATCGGCTCCAGATAGCCCCAGACACCGCGAATGCCACCCTGGCTATACGTGAATGTTTGGCCTCCAGGCTCATCCGGCATAAGCTGAGCATTGCCCTGCACAATTATCCGGCGCTGTGTGTTATCAATTCCAAACCACAACGGGTCGATGTTGAACTGTAGAGTTGCCATTGCGCGGCCTCCTATTACTTCCGGCGCTACTTCTACGAATCCTGTTTCTGGCCCGCTGACTACAGGCCAATTGTGCAAATTGTCATATATAGTGACTGAATACATAATGCCTGACATGGTAGCTTGATAGCGAGCACCGCTAGGATTGTTTGTAGCTACAAGCTCAAATACTATGCCGTTGAACTGTGGAAAAGCAGTCAACCCGGTTAAAGTTAGCTTCATTCCGACTAGAAATCCTGCCATCTGATCGTTAGTGTTAATCAGCAATTGATTGCCAGTTGAGGAAATTGTGCTTATAGAAAACTGCGGCTCAGGCATAGCATCTCACCTATATGCATCAAGCGGAAAGAAGTTCAACCTGCGGTCTCCATACGGCTCTCCGCGAAAGTCAACTGCTTGCTGTTGTCTAATCAGGCGGTTCAAAAGCAGCCTAGTCATCTCTTCTACATGCTGCATTGCCATCTGGTGCTGATCGCTGCCACGAGCAAAGCCGTAATCTCTAGCTACCATCATAGCAAGTGCCATCTCACTGTCTTGAATAGGGACTGAAACTTGACTTAAATCAACAATGTTGTCATCTAACAGCGGCAAAGTAGCTACATAGCGGATTCGCAAGTCTTTCGGGAGCAATGAGCCGCACATCCAGATGGCATCACCACGCCATTCCCAGTAGGCCATTGCCGTCGTTTGCTTAACGGCTGGCAGCCCATTTTGCGTTTGGAACATATCTTCGAATTCATTATTCGTATGTGAAGTTCTTTCCCAGAGAAGTAAGGGGTGCAGAAAATCAGGCGGGAGCTTGATGTTATGGTGCACATTTTTGCCGTCAAAGTAGCCGTTGTAGCCAAGTCTGACTTGTATCGTCGGGTCTGGTGCACCGATGCCCCAACGGCCATGTACTGCTCTCAAATTCTCTAAGATCAGATTGTCTCTAATCACTACTCCGCCGCCAGTGATATTGCCCATTCTCTGGTAAAGCTCCATCGTGGCGGCTCTGAGCAACGGGATAGCAAATACACCACTGTCAGTGAGAATGTGGCCTTCGCCAGGGGTTGAAGTAGCACCCATGAAACGGTCATTGACATATGTTCGAGCAAGGTCCATGACCATCTTGTAAGTAGGGTAGGGGCCGCCAATGTCAAGCAGTGGCATAAATTACATCGCGGGATGCTAAGACGCGGTTGTATCGGTCCGCAACGATTCAGCAGCTATCTGCGCTTCCCGCGAAGCTTCGCGTGGTGTCCACCAGCGGCACTCTGGCGGCACTTGCTCTCTAGTCTTGACGCCTGCTTTGACGGCAGCTTTCCAGTCAATGACGCAGATTACGCCAGCAAGTGCGGCGGATGCATGAAAAGCAGCTCCTTCGCGGATCGGCTCTTGGCAATTGGGGCAATATGCTGGCCGCACAATGTGCTTGTGCCAAGTAGTTTCCTCATGAAAGTAATCTGCTGCAATTCGGTCATTGATAGTCAAGTATTCAGCTAAAGCTCTCGGGTTGGTCATTTCTAAGATTTTTGCTTGATCCAGCCGGGCTCGGTAGAATGCTTCTTTTCTGGCTACGGCTTTGTCGATCTCTTCATCCGTTGGCTTCGGGAAGAGACTCCAGAACACGCCGAGCTTTCCATAGTCATTGCCCTGACTGAAGATATAAGTCGGATTGACTTTGTAATCTTGATCTAGAGTCAAGTTTTCCGGGTTCACAATGTCCATTGCGACTCGTCTTGCATCATGGCTGTCAATGTATCTCTCGCCGTTTTCTCTCATCAGCGGCTGATTCATGGGGTGCGGCAGCCTGCCAATTACCGCATACTTTTCACCTTTCTTGATTTCTGTGATTTCAAGATGCGGCACCAAAGGGGGGAAACTTCGGTGCAGTTTAGCCCCAATCGGGCGCTCATCTACTACGGAGTAGATGTACACAAACATTTCCGGCTTTCTGAAGTTGATGGGGTCCACATAGTTCGGCCCATACAATTTTTCATTTGCCGTCATTGTGTCACGCATAGACCGCTGATTGAACTGACCGTTGTCAGCTAAAGAAGTATTTTCAATTCTTGCGTCTGCTGGCATTTGATCCTCAGTGAATTGTGATTCCTAAGCCTTGCTTGTGAATGAGTGCGGCAGCTGCATTCCAGTAGTCACTGATAGCTTTCATGCGCTTGTCAATCAGTGACGTTCTACAGCCTTGATTAGAAAAGCTAACTGGGCCGTTGAAGGGCAGCTGAGCAGCTTTTCTAGCATCTGCAATCATTGCATCAAGTTCTTTCTGCTTGCGTTCTTGCACAAGTTTGAAACCGATTTCTTTTTGCGACTCAGTGAGCTTCAGCCACTCATGCACCATCGGGATTAAGCAGTCAATCATCAAGCCGCACAGCGGCAAGTGCTCTACCACGAGCGTCGAATTGACAAGTCCCCGCCAGACAAGGGGCTGAACAGTCTGGTAATCACCATGCCAGGGAAAGTCGGCAAGGAGCTGGAGTCCGCTAGTCGGGCAAACATTGCTGGCGTACCAAATTTCAGCAGAGCCAAAGACCGCTGGGTCGATCCAGCGCTTAAGAATCCAGCAAGGCCTGCCATCCTCAAGTTCGTCTCGGTATCCGGTGTAATACCATTCCCCGCTGGCCCAAGTACCACCTCGTCTGTTGGTATAAGTTTGGCCCCAGGCCAAGATAAAGTTAGGCGA
>Ga0126380_10000006_pt1 | contig 46305 bp, 57 predicted proteins | sample PanSoiMetPlot_26_FD_92544 | JGI IMG/M metagenome (GOLD analysis project Ga0126380, IMG submission 92544) | Tropical forest soil microbial communities from Panama - MetaG Plot_26 | ecosystem: Environmental > Terrestrial > Soil > Tropical forest > Bulk soil | place: Panama | collected 2016-02-17
CGAAAAGATCTGCAGTGGATCTGCTACTCGGTCCAGCTCTTACACAAATTCTTTAAAGCCGACTTCCACACGATCATTATCGGAGAACCGGACTGCGAAGAGGTGTTTAAAACCTGGGGGCTGGTGGCCACCTCCTACCGCTACGTAAAGCCCTGGCCGGATGGCTACATGTTCGCCATGTACCAGAAGATGATCGCCGACCTCTACTCGGACGCCGAGATGATCATGCTCTTAGACTCCGATCACATCCTGCTCGAGTCGGTGGGTCTTGAGCGCTTCACCTTCGAAGGCCTGCCGATCGTCCGGTACAAATTCTGGGACGAAGATAAAACGGACTTCAGCCTGATCGAAGGCAAAAAGCAGTGGAAGCCGCCGACCGAACGGCTCCTGGGCGTCGAGCTCGATAAGGATTACATGCGGGGGCCCCCGTTCCTTTTCTGGCGTGACACTTTCGCGAAGACCCGACTGCGCATCGAAGAGGTGACCGCAAAACCGTTCATGGAAGCCGTTTATTCGGACACCCCATACGATTACCGGCGCTTTCTGACCCATCCAAAGACCAATTGCGATTACGAATCGCTCGGGCTTTACTGTGCGAAATTCCAGCCGGGCCGCTACGTTTTCGTACACGACAAAGGCGAGCGCTGGCCCTTCCGAGTTTTCTGGTCTCACGGCCACTGGGGTTACCAACTCCAGATGAAGCTCGACAATCTTCTGAAGACGCCAGAACCCTTTAACGGGGACACCTTTATCGAGCCCGAGCTGCGCGCCCTGGTCTACAAACATGACATTCAACTCATTGTTGAGACCGGCACCGCAGACGGTTCGACCACTCAGAAGCTCGCGCAGATCTGCCCGGTCACGACGGTCGAGCTTGACCCCGAGCTCTTCGAGAAAGGCAAGGGCCTCGAGTACGACATCATTGAACGGCATCTGGGCGACTCGGCGCTCGTCCTACAGAATCTACAATTCGGCTCGCGCACCCTGTTCTATCTCGACGCCCATGGAGGCGGTCACTGTCCGCTCTTAGACGAGCTCGCCGTGATTGCCGCTAAAGAGATTAAGCCAGTTATCGTGATCCACGACTTTGAGAACCCGGGCCGACCGGAGTTCGGCTATGACACCTGGGACATCGGCCCACTCAAATTTGAAACGATCCGCGAAAGCCTGAACAAGATTTACGGTTCAGAGAACTATCGCTACCACTATAACGCCCAAGCCTGCGGCCAGCGCAGAGGCGTCATTTACATTGAACCTGCATGAGCTCCTTACGCGCCAGGATCCGACCGCTCGAGTCTTTGACCCCGTGGAGGAGCACAGGCCGCAAGCCATGCTTTTCGATTGTCTCCCACTCCTCTTCGTTGAGCTTCCTGCGCCGATACCACTGGGTGATGAGGGCCGTGTCTTCGGCTTCGCGGATGTAGAAGTTTCGGCCCCAGTAATCCCAGGCCATGGTTGGCGGAGCTTCGAGCACTTGCGGCCACCGGATCGCGAGGTCAACCGGCCAGATCGCGTTGCCGTTGACATGCTGGTCGATTGTCTCCTCTTGGTGGATATGGCCGAGGATTGGCCGGGCCCGGTTCGCGTAAGCGCCGTCCAGGCGGTCAAGCCAGTCAGCCGAAAGCGGCACGCAATCAGGCTCGAAAGTGAGGATGCCGGGCTCGCTGATCTCCAGCCGTGCGATGTCTTCCATGGTCGAGCGCCACAAAGCATTGGAGCCACCCGGCCAGCCGTTAGCGTAGCGCGCGGCCTTGAAGACCATCACCTGATCGAAGACCTTTAAGAGCAGTCCCTGACACTGATAGACGCGGCTCAAAGGCGTGTCCTTGCGATGGCTCAAGACCCATTGAGGCTTGCACTTCGAAGGGTGCGCCTTTTCCACGTCCGCAATCAGCTTGACCAGATCAACTGCCGCGTCGCAATCCATCGGACACATCTGGAGGCAGAAGATCACGTTAGCCATCGGCCCCAGCTTACGCTAAACTCGGGCTCATGAGCAGTGGAAAAACTAACCCGCCTTGGCAGATCATCGGCGTTATGTGCCCGATGACCTCGCCCTATACGGGTCCTGTTGTACAGCCGGGACAAAACGGTTTTCCCAGGGTCGAAGCAGGCCCCCATGCCGTTCCGCCTGGATGTGCCCCAGGACTTCCGACAATCGATTTTTCAGCTGGGCCTTGGCAACCTTATCCGCCTACCGCTCAAGGTTAATCGTCTTGAAATAGCGTAGAGCGCGATGTCGGCAGACCCAAGGGCTGAGACCGGCCCTCGGATGGTTCCCCCCTTTCCAGGGGAGACCGGGCCACGCATGATCCCTGTTCCCTGGGATCCCTCCTTCTATGTTGTCCTGGGTGACCAAGCTCCTGCCGGGGACATGCTCAAAAGTGAGTATGCCAAGAACGGCGGCTATGGCGTAGTCGATAAAGCTCTCTCGGCTTTCTACGTCACCTGGGAAGGCATCACCGATCCGCCTCTTCAATTCCCGCCGACGCCGCATGCTCCCAGCCATTTACCGTATGGCGGCGACGAGATCGGACTAGCTAGCACGCTTCAGGCTGGCCTGATGTCCCCAGGGGACGGGGATGCAACGACCTATTACGGGGGCGATAACCAACTCCATCCAATCTCAGGCGCTGGCACTATCTGGTTTACTGGGGCTGGGGCACCAGGAGTAATTGCCGGATCCAAGCCGGGGGATCTCTACCTCGATACTCAGAGCGGACAAGTCTATCTGCTCTCCTAGCCATGGCTTGGACTCCCATCTCGAACTTGCTCGGCCCCGTGGGTCCAATCGGACCCCAGGGCGTTCCTGGGCCGCAGGGAAACCCGGGAAGCACGGGAAGCCCTGGCCCAAGTGGAAGCCAGGGACCAAGTGGCCCCGTGGGTCCTGCTGGGCCACAAGGAACGCCTGGAACAGGGATCCGCATGGTAGGCTCCGTCGCGACCCAAGCGGACTTACCTGCCAGCGGAAACACGATCGGCGACATTTACTTTGTAGAGGACATCGGCCACGGGTTTGTCTGGAGCGGCACCGTTTGGGATGACGTCGGCCAAATTCAGGGTCCTGTCGGTCCTCAGGGACCTCCTGGCCAGCAAGGAAGCCAAGGCAATCCTGCTCTGGCTCATACGACGGCTGGCTTCGGCGTCCCTGCAGTCGGACAGAGCGTGTCCCCAGTCTACGTGGACAACTCGGCCTGGATGATTCAGGGCCAAGCCCTCAACATCGAAACCGCTGGTGGGGGGGCCAATGCTGGCGTTCTCGCGATCAGCGCCATCAACGGGAACCAGCTGACCCTGATCAACGTCTCAGGCCAAGTCGGCGCGATGGTTGCCACCGGGGCTCTGATCAGCCCGGGAGGTGCCACCGGCCCTCAAGGGATTCAAGGTCCACCGGGCCAAGGCTTGCAATTTAAAGGCACCGTCCCCACTTACGCGAATCTGCCGACCACTGGCAACATTCAAGGCGACATGTGGATCGCTAACGACACGGGGACGGGATGGATATGGAACGGGACGACCTGGGTTGATGCCGGTCAAATTCAGGGCCCTCCCGGCGCTCAGGGCGAACAAGGCGTTCAAGGCGAGCAAGGAATTCAGGGCATCCCAGGCGTTCAAGGCGTTCCCGGGGATCCAGGCCCACAGGGCAATCCAGGCAGCAGCATTAATTTTCGGGGCACCGTCGCTAACCAAGCCGCGCTGCCTGCAACCGGCAACGCGCAGGCCGATCTCTTCGTTACCTCCGATACCGGCCACGGTTGGGTCTGGACAGGAAGCGCCTGGAGTGACTCAGGGCCCTGGCAAGGAGTTGCCGGGCCAAATGGACCTCCCGGTGCCGATGGCGCTCCAGGGAGCCCAGGAAGCCCAGGAGCTAACGGAATCAATGCGACCGCTTTAACCACGGCTCAATTTACGGTTCCAGCGATTGGGGCTACCGTTGTAGTTCCTATTGATCATCCCGAATGGGTCGTGCTTGGTCAGATGGTAGTCGTCGGCCAAGCCGGAGGCGACCCTTCAACCGCTGCTTCGCTAAAGGTCACCGCCATTAATCTGGCTGGTAAAACGATCACGCTCGAGACCGTCCAAGCTGGTTCGCAGGTGCTGGCCTCGACCACAACACCCGGCCTCCTAACTCAAGTCAGTGGACTCTCCACTGATTACGTGGGTGGCGATAACGCCTGTCATGCGTTCCCGGTTTTCAGCAGCAGTAACGGATTCGTCCTATTAACAAGCCCCTATACCGCGACGCCAGCCGACAGTGGCAAGTATTTCGTTTTTAGCGCCCTAGCTAATGTCTCGTTCAATTTACCCGCCGCCGCAGTGGGGTTGGTGTACACGGTCAGAAATAATAATGGCGCGGCTAGCATTACCGGAAGTGGCAGTCGGGTCAATATTCAAGCTTCCGGCACGATAAATGGCGCAGCGTCTCCACTTGCTTTGCTCCCAGGCCAGGAATGCACGCTCGTAAGCGATGGCACTAACTGGCGAGCGATCGGACTACAGCGCGTGGTAGTGATTAGCTCAGTCGATATTACTACACCTGTCGCCACTCAGGGCATCGGGTTGCCGGTCGGTTACCGGATGTTCGAGATCGATATCTACGGGATCCTCCCGGCTACTAATCAATCTGCTTTGCAGATGCTGCTTTCGATCACGAACGGCTCGAATTTCCTCACCACTGGCTATTACGATATAGTAGTCTTTAACAACGCAGCGACGACGGTTGCAGGTTCTTACGCCAGCAATGTCGCCAATGCTCGGCTGAGTTCAGCACTGAATGCCGCGACAAGCGATTCCGGCCAAATCAATATAAAGCTCTGGCCTACCGTTGGTGACGGTAGAAAAGCAACTTGGCTCGGTCAAGCACAAGGCTTTGTTACGACCGGCCCATGGCAAACCAGTTGGGCGTTTACCGGCTCACTTCAAAATCCCGGCGGCGTGATCAATTTCGCCCAGCTTCAGATGGGCGCTGGCAATATCGCTTATGGCTCAATCGTAGTGAAAGGCATCGTGTAACCTATGGCAATCGCACCGGGAACCGTTATTCCGTCAGGGACTCAAGTGAGCCCTGGCGGTGATATTGGCATGGTGGGGCCTGCGGGAGCACCGGGAGTAGCGGGAGCGAGCGAAGAAGTCGGCTCAATCAAATCGTGGCCGAGCGTCACGCCACCGCCTGCCTGGATGCTGATCGACGGTTCGGCGATCTCGCGGACATTGTATCCGAAGCTCTTCTCTTTGATCGGAACGAGCTTCGGCCCAGGCGATGGATCCACCACTTTCAATCTGCCGGATGGTCGCAGCCGCTTCATTCTGAATTACGGACAAGGTGCTAGCCTAAGCCTTCGGAATCTCGGAGACATCGGCGGCGAAGAACAACACATACTCACTCTTGCCGAGATTGTCTCGCATACCCATCCAATTGCCGCAGGGCAATTTAGTCACACTCACCCGTTGCCTAACTTTGGCGTAGGCCAAAGCGCTGGCTCGGGTTTCGGGACGTGGTTGAACCAGCCTTCCACTGCTACCGGCGCTGCTACTCTTCCAGCCGGTACTGCTGGAGCCAGTGGGGGCGGCGGAGCGCACAACACGATGGGGCCGTTTCTCTGTCTGGTTTACATTATAAAGGTTAGCCCAACCGGCGGAGACACAGCACAGGCTCCGATTGCAGATCAGACTCAAGCTGGCCTCTTAAATATCCTCTCCGGCAACGCCACTGACTATGTGGGCGGCGATAATCAGTGCCATCCTCTTTTAGCTCCTACCATTGAGTATTACGACCAGGATGATTTTGGCAGCATGGTCGGAACCACCACTAATGTTTGGAACACTAAACTTGCGGTGGTCTCAAATAGCGGCGGAGCTGGCGCGGTTACTGCGGCTTGGCCGCAAAATTGGCCAGGACACATAGGAATGATTCAATTGGCTCCTGGCACAGTCTCTGGCAACTGGGCAAGGATACTGGTCAACTTCTTTAATTTCTTTCTTGATGGTAATCTGACCGCTTCCATCGGGGGAGTGGTCCTGATGCTCCCTGGCAGTTTTACCAGCGTTAACCAATTTTTCTTCGGGTTAGCTAACAGTGCCGGACCTCCGTTAGCCGCCACTAACTTTTACGTCGGATTTTTTGCCGCAGCCAGTAGCGGAGCAAACTGGTTCTATCATTGCCGCAACGCCGCCACATCAGTTCTTACTGACAGCGGAGTTCCTGCAATAGCTGGAGGCGTGGCAACATGGTTCAAATTTAGAATCGATATTTCAAGCACTCAGATCGATTTTTATATCAACGACAATTTCGTTGGCTCGATACTCTCAGGATCAGGAGCAATCCCGGTTGCTACCCAGATCTTAAATATGTGTTTTTTTACAAACAACTCCACCGGCACAACTAATTCCTCACTGATAGCCGACTGCATGGATATCTGGCTTAAACCAGTGCCGCAAGCTGGACAAAGCCCAACCCGATTCATGCGCAGAATCCTTTGAACGCTCTGTTATGAGTTCACCGTCAAACACTACGCTTACTTGGCTACCAATGACGATTCAGATGAGCCAGCCAACTGGGAATTGCCTCTATCAGATCGTCTATCCTTTTTTTGTCTCCGGTTCCACTAATCCGCAATACGGAGCGATAAAGAACATTGATACTGGAGCCCAGAATGTGGGCGCTTTCGATACCCTGGCGGATGCAGAAGCTGCCTGCCAAACTGACTTTGACAATAATCCGCCGAGCTAAAGTATTGTCGGTTCTGTGAGCGCCGTCGCACCGACCCGGGCATCAATCGATATCTTACGCGAAAGCCTGGGCGACGGCTCTGAACCAGAGCGCTTGGCGGCGGTGCGCGAGCTCGAGCCCTCGTGCGAGCTCATTGCCCAGGCCGACGCCTATCTCTGGACCCTGGTCTGGAAGCTCCTGCGCGCTAACCAGCTCCTCGCCGTAGCGGAGTTGATCTGGACGCACGAGCTCTTTGATGCCCGGCCAGAGAGCGTCAGGCGCATCTGGAGAGCGATCCACACTGAGCCCAAACTGATTCTCTTAGGCTGCGGATCCGCCGGTAAAAGCTATTCCTCGATCGCGTGGTTTCTCTTAGACTGGCTGCGTGATCCACAGTTCACAAACACTAAGGTTATCAGCTCGACTGCGGGTCACGCCAAATCCAATGCGTTCTCGACCCTGCATAAGCTGCATTCCGAATCGCGGATCAAGCTACCAGGGCTTCGACTTGAGGGATTTATTGGTCTGGATTCCCAGAACCGGCACGCCGGTATTAGCCGGGTATCGATTCCGCCGGGGGCATCGGGCCGCGCTGCGCTCCAAGGTTTCCACCCCATCCCGCGCACCCATCCTGATCCAATCTTTGGATCCGTTGGGCGTGTGCGTTCGCTGGTTGATGAAGCCGAGGAAGTCCCGAGCGGTCTTTGGGTAGGAGTCAACAACATGCTCCTTTCGATGGAGGGGAGCGATCTCATCAAAGTCTGCGCAGCCTGTAACCCGCGTAACGTGCTCTCGCCCTTGGCCAGCTACGCTCAGCCGGTCCAGGGCTGGTCCCGGGTCGAGCCGGATGTCGACAAGGAGTGGGTGAGTAAAGAGCGCTGGAAGGTCGTGCGGATCGACGGTGCCGACTTGGAGAACGTCCGAGAACGGCGCGTCGTCTACCCCGGGTTCATGACCTTCGGCGGGTACGAAAACCTGCGGCTTAAGGCTGGGGGAAACACCCCAGAGTACTGGACCATGGCCAGGGGATTGTACCCACTGGAGGGCACCGCCATGACGGTGATCCCGCTCTCGTTCCTTGACCAGATCGTCGGCAATTTGATCTTTATCGGCCAAGTCGTACCCATAGGAAGTCTGGACGTCGCGTTTGAGGGCGACGACGAAATCATCTTCACAGCGTCCCGTTTCGGATTGGCTAACGGCTGGCGAGAGCCGACTGGGCGCTTGCACTATTTCGATAAGCAGCGCTACTCGTTCCAGGTCGATCAGTTTTTCGCACTTCCGAAGGCAAGAACGCTTGAGCAGGCCGAAGCTGTCATGGATCTGTGTGGCAAGCTTAGTATTGGCCCAGAGTGGTTTATCTGCGACCGCACGGGAGTCGGTACTGGCTTACATGATGCGTTAATCAGTCTCTGGGACGCCGAGGTCGAAGGGATCAACTGGGGCCAGGAAGCGACCGAGAAGCCGATCCTTGAGGATGACACTCATCTGGCCATCGAAGAGTTCGACGGAATCTCAACCGAGATGTACATGGCCTTGAGGCGCTGGATCGAGTTCGATTATCTCAAGCTGACGCCGACCTTGGAGACCGAGCGGCTTTTTAAGGAGATGTGCCTGCGCAAATACATGCTGGTCGGTAAAGGCCCAACCGGCCTCGCGCGGGTTAAGATCCAGTCCAAGAAAGAGTTCAAGTCTCACAACGGCTGGAGCCCAGACCGCTGCGATTCTCTCGTAATGGGACTACATCACGCCAGAATGTTAGGACCGGAGCGCGCCCGAGCTACCAAACGTTCGGTCCCCAGGAGGAGAAAAATGGTCCTGGGCGTTATGGAAACAGGGGCAAAAGTGGTTCGCTTCGATCGCAGGCTTGACAGCTGATTTTTAGAGGCCCAAAGCAGAGGGTTATGAGCAGTGCGCCTATAGCCTTCTGGAAAGAACATCAGATCAAGTTTGTCAAGCCGCTTAAAGACCAACGAATAGCAGATCTCACGACCACGCAGGTCGATACAATCTTGAGGCCTTGGTTAGAAAAGGCCTACGTTTTCGCCGAACAAAACCCGGGCAACGTCCCCTTTGAAAAAGAGATTCAGTGCGTCAAATGGGCGGTCATTAGCTGCGACCAGGGCCTCGAGCTAGCCCAGGAAAATGGGGAAAACGGGGAACAACCCAGGCCGCAACTCAGCGACGAGCTGCGCTTTGAGCGCGTAGATGAGGAGCGGCTACCAGAGCCGCCCCCCACGCCGTTGCTTACTGCACATGAACAGCCCGAGCCTAGCGAGTTGTCGGAGCACGTCAACCTCGAGGTGCTCGATCCAGAACAGCAGGAAGCGGCTCTTGGGTTTATTGGCCGGTGGCAGGAAGCTCGCGAAAACCTGGGCCAGACTGACGATCCCGGTCAGGCGATGAGGATGGCCACCTTGGCCGAAATACTCGAAGCGCTCGCGAACGCCGCTGGCCTGGGCAAAGAATTTGAGATGCTTGGAAAGGCTCTCCGGTTCGAATCCTACCGCAAGGCCTCTGAGCTCTACGATCCTCAACCTGCAGGGCGACGCAGAAATGATGGCGAGCGTCAGGTCCAGCCCTTCAGCAAGCGGGACCTCAATCAGATGCGGCTCTTCGGAGCGCTCCGGCGCGAAGACTTCGACCGGATCCTGGCGCAAGGCCTCAAGAACGGCGCACTGACCGAGGCGATGTTCCGCCAGCCAAAGAAGCCGAAGACGCCGGAGAGGCAGGTCAGTCACCCACATGAATCCTTTGTCCTGGCGCTGGCCGATATGCTAGGCAAAGAAGACGTGTTCGGCCCCCAGAACGCCAAACTCTTAGTGGCCGACGACCTGATCTACAACAAGCTCAAGCTGATGTTGCGGCGTTACTGGGACCTGCAGGTCGAGCTCATCAAAGAGACGCGGATCCGCATGAGCGCCGAGGGCCTCGAGATTCCGACCTAATTCACCCCCCCGCTCGTGGCCCTAGAAACCGCGAGCGGAGTGTCCTGGCGCTACCAGCGGGTTAAGAACCTTTACCACGTATCTCAACCACGAGCTCCTGAGTTTTGATGGTCTCGATCAGCGCCACCATCCCGCTAAAGCGGTCGTGGCCGATGATATCCCTCATCGCTTTAGTGAATTCCTCCAGCGATTCGAGCTGCTCCTGGGTTGCGACAAAGAGGCCTTTTATTTCAAACATAAACGGGTGAACGCCACGGTGGATAGGTCGCCTCAAGCTCGTAGTAGTCGACCGTGATTTCCTCTCCCGGCTCGATGTCGCGTAGTGCAAATGTACTGCACTTTGCAGTATCGTAGCGCGTGTTCGGATCCTCGCTATCGTTGGTGTAGCGATCGTCGTCGGTCGAAATGATGTAGAGCTTATGAACCGGGTCAAAGAAGGAGTACGTCTCGCAGAAATTCCGCGCCACCAGCGGGAGATCCATCATTTGCTCTTCGGTAAGGAAAACGTCGAAGCGCCGGTCGGCTGACCAGACAACGTCGCCTTTGTGGATGAGCTCGCAAGCGAAGAGACCAAGACCGTGGATCCTACTGGGGCCTTTGGTCGCGTTCGCCTGGAGCACTGGATCCGCTACCTCCGCTCTTCCGGTAAGTGGTTCCAGGGCGCGTACTCGACAATGAAACTGAGCTGCTCAAAAAAGTGTTCAGCTTCCACGTAGTGTTCCCAGTTCTCGAAGGTTAGGCCAAGGTCCGCCAGACCGTCAATATCAAGATCGATCGAAAGCGTATCGCCGAATTGGCTCCCGCCAAAGACTAGTCCGTAGCCGCACAGGGCTCGGCCCTGAAGCTTGAAGCGGGGCCGCTGCGGCGTATAAAGCCGACCGTTATCATCGACCCAGACGTCAATGTAGTTGTGGCTTCGGTCGTAGGCATCCAGGCGCACCATTCCAACGCAGTCGCACTCCAGGGCTTGATGCCAAGCGTGGAGCTCCTTAGAGATGAGCACCGGAGCCACCCGGCGGCAGTAGGGATCAATCCACCAGCCCTTGATCAAGAGAGGCTTGCCAAGCTTAGCCGGGTTCCCAGGAATTTTGGGCAGCGGCCTAGGCTGGCGGTCGGCATTTTTTCCTTTGCTCATTGCGGTACGTTAAAATCAAACTGCATCCCGCGATCAGTGAACCAGCAGGTAAGCCTGCCGCCGTTAGATATCAGCACGTCGTTGCACTTGGCTAGCGCGTTTGCTAATTCGTCTTGGTCCCAGTCCCACATCAGATTGGCTGCGGCCTTGAGCCCTTCGGCCATCGCCACCTCTTCCTCTCTCTTAACCATGTGCATCAAGATCAGCATAGCCAGTACGACGTGCTCTCTCTGGGGCTCAATGCTTGGCCCCGGTCTTGGTAACATCATCTTCATCACTTAAAGCCGTTGATCCATTTGCGAACTTCCTCGGGTCCAAACTGTATCAAACTAATGCCCAAGATAAGCAGCGATTGCATCTGTTCCTTGGAGCGCAGTTCATATTCCACCATGTCGTTACCCATGCTGGCGACGGCGCTAGGCAGATCGCCAGTATTGAGGTAGTGCATCGCTGCGTCCTTGCACCACTGCAGGCGTTCTTCACGTGTCATTCTTGCTCTCCATGAACGCGAATCGCGGTGGCACCAGGGAAGCTGGTTCTATCGAGCTTCCTGATGGAGAGGCCGGGCACTACCAGCGGCTTTCCGCTCTCGTCTAGGCTCTTGGCCAGGGCCTGAGCTGCGGCTTGTCTCAGGGCCCATTTTACGAGCTCTGGATGGTCTTTGAAAAGCAGCGCCACATCGGTGATCTCGCAGATGTACTGCACCCAGGGCCGACCGCCTGGGACCCGAGGAGTCGGAGCCGGTTCATCCGGCATGATCGTCTCTTGCTCTACTTGCGCTGCGATCTTGGCGGCTTCGATGTCGATCTCGGCTCGCTTAAGCTCTCGATCGGCTTTGCGTTTTTCAGCAGCTTCTTCAGCCATCCGCAGTCGCAAAGCGAGCCGTTCTTTTTCCTGCTCGAGCTCGCGGATCTTTGCCTTGGCTCTCTCTTCCGCTGCCCGGCGTTCCGCTTCTTTCCGGCGCTCGGCGAGTTCAATTTCACGTTTCTTGGCTGCATGATAGGTCGAGACCAGAACGTCCAGGCGCTTGTACTCAGCCTCGAGCGGCCCATCCAGATCGTGGAAGATCTGATCGATGGCGCGGCCAGTCGAATTGATCGGCGCTTTGGCCCGATCGTAGTTAGCTTTGAGGCCGAGTCGGAGTCCTTGGAGCTCCTGGGCGGCTAGCGAGGCTTTACGCAAAGAGCTCTCGTCCACAATGACTTTGAGCGCTTTAGCCCTGGCAACGACGGCATTCATCGCCTCCAGGGATGCTTCTTCAGGTTTAACTACCGAAATGTCCTCGGTAAGTAGTGGTTCCCCTTTTACGAGTGCGACGATAAGATTGTCCATTGGTTCGGAGTATAAGTCACCCTAATTGTAACCGCAATTATTTAAGCTAATTATTTGCGCCATGGACACGAGCAAGGTCAGTTATGCCGAGGCAAAAAAGTTCGCATGTGAATTCGCGGAGTATCTGGTCAAAGTCGGCCAGCCCTACCCACCTTTCGAGAATGCCGTTCTCATCGGATGGCAAGAGGTCAAACGCCGTTTGCAGCTCTTTGAAAACGAGCTGGGCTACAACCGGCGGCAACGCGAATTTGTCGCGTGCTGCGAGGAGCTAGTCAGAGTCTTGGGGCCCATCGCCAGGGAGCACCCTGAGTCGCCCGAAGCGCGGCTTTTTAACACGCTCAACTCTACCTTGAGCTCTTATCGTATAGCCATCGCCGTGAACGAGCCTGAGCCGGAGCCGAGTGAATCCGGTCATGACACTTCCGGCAAATAGCCCCCCAGTGTTCAACATCCAGTAGCATCCGACCGTGGCGACCGGCCTTGTGATGGATTTCGGAGCTCCGGCGCTTGCCGCAGTCCTGGCAGATCGGGTTCTGATCTAAGAACTCGCGCCGGAGCCTCGAGTAGTCCTTGAGCATCTTGCGCCGTTTGTCGGATATCGGCTTAAGCGGAGTTCGGCGCATCATGGGGCTTTACCGGATTGGAAGCGCTCTTCCTGATCAATGATCGTCTCGGCCCACTCGCGGATCCGCTTGGCGTTTTCAATCGAGAGCTTTTCGTTGATCTTATCGATCAGATGCTGATCGAACTTTTTGATCTCCTCAGGGTCGGCTCCCTGGGCGGTAGCTTTCACGTAAGCCTCGCTGAGCGTGCGGTCTACACGCTGCTGGCTTTGGGCCGTGATGATCGGAGTAATCAGCTCACTGATGCGCTCATAGCGCCTTCGCCGGTTCAGTAAGCTCAGTAACTCCAGAATCATTTGCGCTTGCGTAGGGTCGCTAAGGTCTTTGCCAGCCGGGCTTTTTGCCCGAGCTTTCCACCTTTCTTAGCAGCCTTTGCGATCTTTGCCTTAGGAATCGTACGTGCCTTCTTACTTACGCCCAGGGCGCGTCTCAAAGACCCCGGGTGTTTAATGGCACCGCTGATCCAGTTCTTGGCCATTGCTCGAAGTGGCTCCTTTCTTGGAGGGATCTTGCTCGAGCATGGCCAAGATTACGAGTCTTGTTTAACGCGTTTCCTATTGGCACGCGGGGCTCGTTCACCAGGACGTGAGCGTTTCCACACTCTCCAGCCTTTGGGATCCCTGAGGATCCGCACCTTAACGGCTACGCTTCGCGCCAGCTGATAGAGCGTCTCGCGCCTTTTGGTAGAGACGAAAGAAGAGCCCACCGGCATCGTGAGAAGCGCCATGTGCTCCTCCGAGGGCGGTCGGCCCCTGGTTTCGTTGAGAGGGACATCGTGATCGATTACTATGGGCATATACTATTCGTGTGTAGAAGGTCTTTAAGACCTGGGCATCTGTGATACGGCCACTGCGCTTACCGATCGCGTAGTCGATACCACTTTGATAATTGACTCCGGTCACACGAAAGTCTTGCATAGATCGCCACGTAACGCAATATTTAGCCCTAACTTTTCTCTGTCATGGAAGCGGACGAGCCTATCGAAGTTATTAGCACGCAAGAAGCCTCCCAGCTCCAGCGCCAGTACGCCCAGGCCGAGCTCGATAATTCGGAAGAGACCGCCAAGATCGGCAGACGGATCTGGAAGCTGGCGCTCGAAGGCAAGAATAAGGATGAGATCGGCCAAAAGCTAAAACTTTCGACGGCGGAGCTCGACTCGGCGCTGGCCGTCTACCGGATCCGCCTGGGGGCGAGCGTCGACCACTACCGGCTACTGGATAACGAGCGCCTGGAAGCGATCATCGCACGGTGGATGCCGGTCGCGGTCGGCGAGCCGATCGTCTTCCGAAAGATCCGAGACGGCGAGCCGGTCAACGAGATCGATGTCCTGGCCCCCATGCGTGCGGCCCAGACGGTCATGCAGGCGATCGATAAGCGCCTGAAGGTACTTGGAGCCACCAAGATCCTCGAGGCCGACGAAGGGGCTCCTGGGACGCGGACGACCTATTCTGAGCGCAACATCGTCGTCTGGCTAAAAGAGGTAATGCCGTCCATCGAGCGCATCACCCGCGAGATCGAGATTGACAACGGCTTTATCCACCCCAACGGAGACGGTAACGGAAACGGCAATGGCACTTCATAGCTCTCACCCACCGTGGCTCCCGGTCAAGAGCACCAATATCGAGGCGATTGCCTATCACCCCGAGGCCAACGTCCTGCACGTCAAGTTTAAGGACGGTGCCCACTACAGCTATGCCGGAGTGCCCCGGGCAACCTACCATCTCTTTCTCAAGAGCGACTCCAAAGGCTCCTTTTTTCACGAGCACATCAAAGGTAAATTCCAGCACCACAAGGTCACATGAAACGCCGCACCTTTGTTCAGCTTCTCCTGGCCCTGGCCGGGCTACCGCTTGTCGCCAAGGCAAAACAAGAGACTCATGTCCTGTCTTTGGCCGAGTGTCCAAAGCATACCTGCGAGCCATTGCCGGTCGCGACCCTTGAGCGACCTGGAGCCATTCCGGTCGGCGCTGTCTCACAGTACTACGGAGAGAAACTCCCTGATGGGTGGCTTTGGTGCGATGGCGCACCGATCTCGCGCTCCTACTACCCAGAGTTAATGCAGGTGCTCCAGCACCCTGACTTCAACACCGCTCACCTTCCCGATTTTCCCAACACGGTCATCAAGGCCCAGCCATGAGCGAGCGCTTCGATCCAGAGGGTTCTCTTCTCGTTAAAGAAGAGAAGCTGCACAAAAGGTTAAAGGAGCTCGTCGAACAACTCGAGCGCCAGCCTCGCCATGCGGTAATGGACGAGGACGGCAACGTGGTCCCGGCCAAGCTCCTTGAGTGGGCGATGTGGATGGAACGAGCCAAGCAACGCTACATCGCTCGTGACGACTTCGGAGACTGCTTCGTCAGTACCGTTTTCTTAGGCCTGAACGATCAGTACATGCCGGGTGGCCCTCCCCTTTGGTTTGAGACCATGGTTTTTACCGATCCGCATGTGATCGAGTTGAACGAGCGTAAAATCGTCGTTCACAACTCGCCTTGGAGGGCAAAAGCCACCACTAAAGCTGAGGCTCTCGAGCAGCATAAAAAAGGCGTGGCGTGGCTAAAGGAACACCTGGGTCATGCCGATTGAATTCTCTCAGCTTAAGGATAAGCCGGTTCCGTTGACCCACTGTCCAAACTGCGGCGACAGGCCTTTCCGGCCTTTCCTGCGCGGACTCATCCAAAGGCCCATGCGCAAGTGGTGGGGCTTCGGACAACGCCAGGATTACTGCTGTTTAATTTGCTGGAACTGTAAAGCGATCGTCGACTACGAAGCACCATGAGCGAACCATCCAAGGAAATCATCCGCCTGCCCAAAGAGGTTGAACCCAGCGAGCGAGACCAGTTGGTTGACATGATCCAGCAGCTGACTGACACCGTCCTCAAACAGCAGAAAAAGATTCACAAGCTCGAGGAGATTATTCTGTCCTTGCGTAACGAGCGCGCTGCCGTCCATCAGTGGGTGAAATGGGTGAAGGGAATTGTCGCAGGTTTCGAGGTTTTCAATAACCCAGACTATGTGGCGGAGAGCGCATGGAAAGACAATCCACCTTGGCGCGAGAACCAGGAAGGCGGCAAGATCCACCATCCTGAGACTACGAAAAAGCGTAGCAGTTTTAGCAATTCAGCTTTCTTCGGGACTTGAAATAGCAAGCCCTTTCTAGGCTTGCCTTTAGGTCGGCTTGCATTACCTTGCATTCCGTGGAGCTAAGGCCATACCAAGAAAAGGCCGTCAAATCGACGATCAACGCCTGGGGCACCTATAACCGTTGCATGGGCGCAGCGGCCACGGGGGCGGGGAAGACCGTCATCGCTTCCCACATTTTGCTCCAACGATTGTCTCAGGGTCCCGCATTATTTATCGCTCATCGGGACGAGCTCTTGACCCAGGCGATCGATAAACTCTACCGGATCATCGGCGTTTCCATCGGCCTCGAGCAAGCCCAGAACCGCTCCCGCCTTGATCAAAAAATTGTGGTGGCAAGCATCCAAAGCTTGCACGAGCAGCGACTGACGAAATGGGGGCATTCACATTTTGCGACCATCATTATTGATGAATGCCACCGCTCGGTCACCAAGATGTATGCCCGGGTCCTGTCGCACTTTCAGTGGGCGAAGACCTTGGGCATCACGGCCACTCCCAGCAGGACCGATCAGCGGAGCCTGGGCGAGGTCTTCGAGCACATCTGTTTTGAGATTGAGCTGATTAAGCTGATCCGCGATGGCTGGTTGGTTCCGATTCGCACTGAGCTCTTGCCGCTCAAGATCGACTTAGACGGCGTCAAAACTGAAAAGGGAGACCTGGATGCGGTCGAGACCGCTCACCGCTTAGAGCCTTTCCTAGACTCTTTAGCCCGGGAGATGCTGACTCGCCAGGATCGAAAGATTCTGGTCTTTTTGCCTCTGGTTAAGCTCTCCCAGCAATTCGCGGAAACGGCCCAGGGGCTCGGATTAGCTGCGGAGCATATCGACGGCCAGAGCACTGATCGAAAAGAGATCCTAGAACGTTTTAAGCAGGGCGAGACGCGGATCCTCTCCTGCGCCATGCTCTTAACCGAGGGCTACGACGAGCCCAGCGTTGACTGCATCTGCATGATGCGGCCCACCCAGTCTAACACCCTCTATTGCCAGTGCGTAGGCCGTGGCTTCCGCATTCACCCTGGCAAGAAAGACCTTCTCTTGTTGGACCCGCTCTGGCTCTCGACTGAGCACAGTCTGGTCCGACCGGCTAACCTCGTCGCTCAGTCTGAGGCCGAGGCGATGCAGATCACGGCGCTGCTAACCGGCGAGCCCGATCTCTTGAAGGCCATGGATGAGGCCAAGGAGATCAACCTGCGCTTGGTCCAAGAGAGGGCCGCTGCGTTAGCGAAGATCTTGGACGCGACCTCCAAACGCGAGCGGCAGGTCTACGATCCTTTGGAAGTTGCCAGCGTCCTCGAGAACCCGAAGCTTGCGGACTTTATCCCCGTTGTCGGCTGGCACATTGAAGACGTCTCGACCAAGCAGTGCGAAGCATTGAAAAAGTTTGGTGTAAATCCTGATGGGGTGCAGAATAAAGGGCACGCCCATGCGATCTTAAGCGAACTGATTGGACGCACGCGGCGAAACCTAGCGACGTTTCGCCAAATGCGCCAGCTGATCAGGTACGGTCATCCGAACCCTGGGACAGCAACCTTTGAAGAAGCAGGTGAATTTTTAGATGGGATCTTCGGAAACCGGCGACCAAAACAAATGAATCTTGTGTAAACTGTTCAAGGCGGGGCTCTTGCCCGGCCATTGCTCAAACTCCAAACGTCCATGACCTGGACACCCGGCAGCAAGAGCCTTCGCCTTGAGCAGTTCGACTAGAGTATATGGACAGCGATCCAGACTTGAAGCAAATAGTGAGACGCCTGGACAAGGTCGAGGCGCAAATTGAATTGATCGCCAAGGGGCTAAAAATCTTTCGCGATATCCACAGCGTCATCGACACCCGCTTCGTTAAACTCGAGGCAACTCTGCACACTCTCAAACTGCGGCTTTTCGGCGCGGGGAACTGATGAAACACGCCGAAGTGTTCCCCGGGGTGGCCAGCGGCGACTTCTTCATGGTCTACCAGGGCCCTGCAGACGAAGGCCGCGTCCCGATAGGAATCCTCAATGGGCCGCTTGCACTCTCGATGGCCCTATCCAGGGAGGAGGCGCGCAAGCTGGCCGACTACATTCACAAGATCCTAGACGCCCCACCGCCAGCCGTGTAAGCTCCTGGGCCATGAGCAAGGCTAAAGTTGGCACTGGTGAGCTGCGCCCACATCGCAAGGGCCCTACCGGGTCTACCTCGATTGGCGGCTCGACAAACAAAGAACACGTCCGCGAAGGTTTTTACGACAATGTGCAGATCGGAAAAGCCTCTAAGAACGTGACCGAACTCACTCCCTTCAAGATGGGGCCACCGGGCCCAGGAGTAAATTCCGGCGACACTCATAACCCGATGACGCCTCCCTTCCACGAGCGGCAGAGCGGCGGAATCTTGAACCCGAACGGCTACCGAGCCTTTAAGGAGTAAGCAAATGGCTAAGCAAGGCGATTGGGGTGGAGGAGGGCGGCAATTTTTGGCGCGCAGCGTTAACCGGAGCCCACACGTCACCCTCAGTACCGTGACCGAGCCCGAAGTGGCCGAGGTCCAGGGCCCGGCTCCCAAACTCAAATTCTATTCGCAGTCCCAGTACAACCGGCCTCCGTTTGATCCAGAGTTTGCCCGGCTCGATGCCCGGGGCGACGACCGCGTAACTCACGGCCAATGAGAGTAATTAGCGGAGTGGTCCCGCCTGGAGGCTGGGCCTTCAAACAGAAGCTCCGCTCCCAGAGTCCGCAGCGGCCCCGGTCCCAAATGATCGGGGCCATGACCTACGAGCTTTTGCTCGAGGCAGTGTTGAAGTTCCGGCTCAACAATCTCGAGCTCGTTGAAACCGGCACTGCCACTCCTGATATCGTCAGTGGCGATGTAATGCGTTACATCTGCGGGACCTTCCCCGGCAACTGCACCGGCTCCAAGGCTCAGCTCAGCGCTGCGGCCCAGGGCAACTTCGGCCCAGCCAGCTCAAACTCGCGGGTCAACTACCGCCGACCGCTGACTCGGATCGAGGACTGGCTGACCGGCTTACAGGAACACAACTTGGTCTGGGTCGATCAGGCTACCGCCCAGGCACGCGCAGAGATCTGCGTAAACTGCTCGATGAACCAAAACTGGCGTACCGGCTGCGGCCCCTGCAATGAAAACGCCCTGCGCCGGGAGCTCCTTGTACGCGGCTCCCATCAGACGGCTCTGGATCCCAAGCTCAAAGCCTGCATGGCCTTCGGCACCCTTAACGAGCTCAGCGTCTGGCTCGTAAACGACTACGCCAAGCCCCGGCCACGAGTCAACATCCCCCAGGCCTGCTGGAAACTGTCAGTGACAGCTCAATAATTCTGTCCTAACATCGCTCTGGAGTTGGAATGAGCGATGGCCTTAGATACCTATAGCCCTAAGCCGACCATTTTCTCGACCGGCCAAGGGCAGTTCAATACCCCAGAACTTAACGCGCAAGGGCACCCTAAGAACAAGCCCATTGAGAGCGCGATGCAGGCTTATCAGCTGTATCTACGGTTCAAAAAGCAGAACCGCGCACGCGCTAACCGCAACAAAATTATTGCGGATGTTTATAACGGGATGAGCCCTTACGATCAGAAGGAGCTCGAGGACCAGAACCAGGGTTGGCGGTCCAACATGTCGACTCAGTTCTTGAGCTCGATCGTCGACCGGGTAACTCCGCGCTTTACCCAAGCGGTCCACGATATCAAATACCTCACCGCCGCTGAGCTGCCAGACAGCTATGACGACTACGTCAACAAGTCGGAGATGTTCCAGTGGAAGACGACCGAGGTGATCAGGAAGTGGCCGGGCTGGACTGACTTTGTGCAGCGCGTCTCGACCGAAGATGTGCTCATGGGCTACACCGCCGCGTTCAATATCGATGAGCATAATTGGCGACCTCGGACCTACCGCCAGGAAGACGTGTACTTCGACGAGCAGACGTCCCAGGACGTCCACCGGCTTGACTGCTTTTGCGTCGAGCAAGACTTCTACGTCCACGAGCTGATCAGCTTGCTTGAGGAGCCCGAGACCAGCGAAAAAGCCGGATTCAATGTCCCCAACCTGCGCAACGCGATCGAGCACGCGATGCCGCCCAAAGAAGATTTGCCAAGCGATCCGCGCCAGCTCTCGGACATGGCGCGGGAGGCCAGCCTTTACTTCTCCTGGCACCGTGCCAGCAAGATGGTGCAAACCATCCACGTTTTTGTTAGGACGTACACCGGGGGAATTGATCACTGGTGGGTAAATCGTAACAGCTCGATCATTGGCCGGGAGACTAACCCGCAAGGGATCAGCGAAGATTCACGCGGCGGCGGCGAAGAGCTTTTCTACGGTGAGGACGTCGCTCCTCGCATGGAAGATATTATCAGCCTGTTCACATTCCAAAGCGGCAACGACCGGCTCTTCGGATCCAAAGGTCTGGGCCGGTTACTCGTGAACCTTTCGATCAGTATAGAACGCGAAAGAAATCTGTATTTTGATCAACAATACATTGCCGGATTATTAATCGGCACGGCTGAGGAAAAAGACATTCCGTTTTTGCAGCCAAAGGTGATGGCTCCTTTCCTTGTGCTGCCCAAGGGTTTCGAGCTTTTCGCCCAGCAAATGCAGTTCAATCCTGAGATCTATACAGGCCTGGACAACAAGCTCGTTTCCATCACTGAGATCATCGCCGGGACCTACATGCCGGAGCAGATCCAGGCCAACGGCCAATCGAGCCAGACGGCAACCGAGGCAACCATCGACGCGACTCGCGAAGAAGAGATCCGCCAGGGGATTTTGAATCGTTGGTGGAACCAGTTCACCCACCTCATTTCTCAGATCCAACGCCGCATTTATTCACCGCTCAACATCAAGGCCGCGCTCGCCCAATTGGAAGCCCGGGACGAGGCCGCGAACGCGGGTTTGAAAGTTGTCGACGCCGACATGATGAAGCTGCTCTTAGAGATCGACGCAGCAGCGGAGGAAACCTACGCGACAGCGCCGGAGCTTGGCCGGGCAGACGGCGAGGCGGTCGCGATCATCATGGAGCTTTTGGACGCCGGTCTCGCAGCCGAAGAGATCCTGGTCTTAGCCCACACTCCGGCGACCGAGTACAACTACAATGTCGGCAGCATTGAGGATAACAAACTCCTGCAATTTGCGCTTGTTGCGCAGGGCAATCCTTATTGGGACCAAGCCAAACTCAATTTTGAAAGCGGAGCTGCGATGATCGGTTACCGGCGAGCAAAGGATTTGTTTGCCGGTGACCCGTCGCTCTCGACGAATCTTGAGCAGCAGCGCGAGCAGTACAGCGAGTACACCGACATGACGCAAGGCCAAGCGATGCCGGTCAGCGACCGCGACGATCACATTCAGCATCTGACGGCGTTAAACCAGAAACTGATGGGATCGCTCAACACCATGCGCTCGATCCCGCCGGAAGTGATCCCAGAGGAGATGCTTAATACGATGAAGCTCGGCCTCATGCACGGCGAGGCTCACGTCCAGGGAGAGAACAAGAAGTCTTCGACGCCCTCTGGCGGAAAGACCAAGCGGACCAAGCAGCTGCAGCCACTGGCCCAGGCGCTCTCTGAAGTCGGCAAAGGCTTCCAGCAGATCATCGAGAACCGTTCTAAGGCCCAGGCGATGGCTGCGGCCAGCGGCCAGGGGCCGATGCCCCCAGGCTACACCAACCCTGATCAAATGGGCCGCGCTCCGATCCCAGCGCATAGCCAGCTGGGACTAGCCGGTGCGCCCATGGCTCAACCGCCGCCGATGCCGAACCCCGCCGCCGTGACTGGAGTAGGAGCATGACCAGCTGGACCGAAGAAGATCGGGGAGCGTTTTTCAAATGGGTTAGCTCGAGCCTAGGTCAGAAATTCATTCGCTACCTGCAGGAGCAAAGACCAAAGCTTCCCGATACCGGCGACATCACCCAGATGGCGATGGCCGGTGCAACCAGCCGGGGCTTCGACTTAGCCCTTACCGAGATCGAGCAGATGGCCCGGGTCAACGTCGGCCCATTAGCGCCACTCAAACGTGTGGAGGTTGAACAAGACTAGATGAGCTCTGCGTTTACAGGACAGATTCCCAGGACGGTCGACCCGAACATGTCCATCACGACCAAAGAACAGGCGCTGGACCTTGAGAAGGCCTTCGATAAAGCCTGGGGCCCTTTGGACGGGCCGGTCGTTACTGAACCTGAGCCAAAACCTGCTGAGACTGAACCGCCTCCCGCCGAGACGCCTCCCCCAGAACCAGAAGAGCCTTCGACAGAAACTGCAACGGGAAAGGAGGTCCCTCAGACAACACCACCAGACCAAAAATCGTTGGGTACTTCTGCGGAGCCGCCCCCGATTAAAGAGGCGGCTCCCACTGCGCACCCTGATGACGAGGTGGATGAGGAGCTCGACCAGATGCGGCTCCATCCTGATTCGAGGCCGGAGACTGTCGCGGACTTCCGAAAACTGCGCGGGATGCTTAAAGCCGAGCGCAAAGTCACAAAAGAGTTACGGGATCGCGTCCAGAAAAACGACCAGGAGTTAGTCAGCCTGCGGGTCTCACGTCCGGTCAGCGACCCCACCGTTCAGACCGAGCTCGAGAGTCTGCGCGACTTTAAAACCAAGCATCAGATCTTTGACGATTCCGGTTATCAAGCTAACTACGAGCAGCCAATCCGCGTCCTCTTTGATGACGTTCTCAAAGACGTCAAATCCATGTCGCCGGATAAAGAGGCGGCGGAGACCTGGGAGAAAGAGATGCGAGCTGCCGGGCCTGACCGGGTCGATCGCAATTACTGGAACGAAGGCGTCATCAGCCTTTGCCAGGACCCGCTGCACAAAGAGCGCTTGGTGCGTAAGGTCAATCTGCTTTTGGAGGCTAAAGAGAAGCGGGACGAGTTCCGCACCACGATGCAAGCGGAGCCGGATGCGTACGAGAAATTCCGGCAGCAGCAGGCCGTTGATTACTGGGCGCTCTTCGGGAAAGAAGCCGAGGACGAAGCCACTAAGATCATCCCCAACCTTGGTGAGTGGGCCTCGCCCAAAGACCTAGCGCTCGCAAAGAGTACGACCGAGCGCACCGCCTGGGAAACTCACAACAAGACTCAAAAAGAGTACGAAGATAAGTTTAAGGAATATCTGACCGACGCGGCTACCCAAGGGCCACGCGGCATGACTCGGGTTGCCGTGCAAGCGGTCCTGGCCGAAAAATACCGGCGCGACAACGAGGGCCTCTCGGCCCGGGTTAAGAAACTTGAGGCCGAGCTGCGCAGCGCCCAGGACGAGCTCACCAAGATCTCAAGCGCCAGGAGCAGGGTGAACCACGGCACGCCTTCCTCTACCAGCACGGCCAGTAACGCTCCGGCTCCAAAGAGAAAGATCGGCCAATCCGCCGATGACGCTTTCAGTGACTACTTTGATCGAGGTATCCGATGACCGCTCCAACCGAGTACAGTCCCGCTGCCGCCGTCGAGGCCGACGTCGAGAATTCTCTCTTCTCGATGGAGTACCGAAAACCCGCTTACCCGGTGACGATCATGATGCCTTACGTGGACGGCATACGGGGCCCGGTCGTGGCTTCGATGCTCTACTACGCGAAGCATCTGGATGTCGGTTTCGAGCTGGTCGGTAACACCCTGCTTTCGACCGCGCGCAATGAGCTGGCCGATCGCTTCCTCAAGAGCAAAGCCTTGTGGAGCTTCTGGCTGGACTCCGACGTTTTCATCCCGTTTGGAAACGCCGGAGCTTTTCTCAACTACACCCAGGCGACCAAAGGCCACGACTTCGTGCGCCACAACGCGTTAGTGCGGATGATCAAACACGATCAGCCGCTGGTGGGGGGCGTCTACGCAGGCCGCTTTAAAGGCGCACCGCTGACGATCCAGCCGGATCTTTACCCCAGGAACCGTAACGACCAGCAGATGAGCCAAGCGCTGCGTAACGGCAACGCCGCCGGAGGGCTCCAGGCCGTTGAATGGATCGCCGCTGGGCTCATGCTCGTCCACCGCTACGTCTTTGAACGCATCATGGAGACCCAGCCGATCGAGCCTCCCTTCCCGGGTGCCTTCTATCCCTTCTTCACCCAGTTCGGCGCTCTGGGAGAAGACGTCGCCTTTTGCGAGCGTGCCAAGCGCGCCGGGATCCATCCTTTTCTGGACACCGAGGTGCGCGCCGGGCACATTGGACTGTCAGTCTTTATGCCGGAGGATAGCCGCCCCGCAGTACCAATGCGGGGACGGCCATCACGGGAGTCGGATCAGGAAACCTGATCGAGCTGCGCCAGGATCCCCTCAGTGTAAGCTCGCGCTTCGCGGCCACGGCCATTGTAGTGCGGCATAGGAACGTCGAAGAGGGCTCCGAGCCTTCGGATCACCGAGAGAGTAGAGACACCCTTTAGTGACTTGAGCGGCTGGCCGTCGTCACTGTAGATGGTTGACTTGTGGTCGCTGAAGTCGCTCTTAAAAGTGCGCTCCAGACTCTTGGACCATTCGAGGGGAAACCCGTAGCCTTCGACGAGGCTCTTCGAGTCAAGGATGCTCCACCCATCGCCGCCCCAATCCTCAAGGAACTTGCGGATCGAGTCGTGGCTTGGTGGTTCGGGACGATTGTTCGTTTTCATCCCATAATATACCATATGGGATTTTACCGAATCGCTCGCCATGCCGCTTCCAGAGCCAATCCGCGAAGACTCCCCAGTGAAATATTCAAGGAAATAATCGCTTGACAGGCTTTTAGAGAATTTGGGCGAAGGCGTTCCCGTAGGTCGATTGCGGCCACTGCAGCGTGATTGTCGCGTGCGGGTTGCGAGCGCTCCATTCGTCGTCCAAAAGCTGGACCGCCATCTGCAATTGGTCCTGGGCGATCTGGACCGGCGCAGTCGGCATGAAGGGACTCCCCGTTGTGCCGGAGCCGCCGGTACGCATCGTGGCCGCTGCGGTCATGGCCAGGATGATCGCTTCCCTCGAGCGGACGTGCAGCGGGTCAGTCAGGTTCTCGATCTTTGACCAGTTCTTTTTGTAGCGCAGCCGGATCCGTTTGCAGAACGTGCCAATCCTGATCAGCCGGTACATCGGCTCAGTGTCCTGGGGCCAGTACATCGAGAGATATTCCATCTGGCGGCTGGCGCGTCCGGTTGTGTCCTGCTGCGGATAGATCAGAGGGTTCAGAGCTGGCTGGAACGGGTTCTGGGCAAAGAGATGGATGAAGCTGTAGGTAGGGTCTTTGCTGACCCGCTCGATGCGCGTGAAGACGTGCGGCGAGGGCTTGAGCCGGTGCTTGAGGCAAGGAATCTCGACGCCCCACTGGCCTTGCGAATTGAGGACCGGCCTGTCTTCGTTGTAGCCGTAGACCGTGATGCGAGCGCCGTTGTCCTGGGCGAGCTCCGGCACGGCCACAAGCCAGGAGGGCCCTTTGAGCCGGTAAGCGATGGGACTCGAGCCGACTTCTTCCCAGCCTTTGGCCGCACGGTTAAAGCGGTTGATGTAGGAGGGCGCGCAAAAGCCGATTCCGTAAGGCTGATAGCGCTGAATCGGAGCCTCGGTCTGCGAGAGCTCCCACCAGGGCATCCAGTGCTCTGGGTCCTGCTTCATGTCGCGGAACTCTCCGCTGCCAGCGTAAGAGAACTCGAACCAGGGGCTATGATAAGCGCCGATCGTGCGGTTGACGTTCATCGCGAGGATCGTGTCTACGTAGCGCGGCAACGCGACATAGCTATCCTCATCAGCGCGCAGGTCCACTAACCCCATCAGGCCATCCCAGTACTGACACTTGTTGTAGAGGAGCTCTAAGGTCGAAGTGATTCGATCAAACACTTTAGCCCGGCCAACGAAGCCGAAGACGCGGCAGGCTTCGTCGTAAATGTCAGCGACAATGATCTCGTCCCTCTGACCGATCGTGAGGTTAAGTGCGGTTGTGACTTCAGCGGCTGCGCTAGCAGCGCTGTACTGATTGCGAGCGGCTTGTTCTTCATTGAGGTAGGTGATGGCCTGGGCTTCGTAGGGTGCCGCCAGATCCAGATGCACCTCGTCCTGATACTTGATCGCTTGGCACTGGCAGATTATAGCCTGGGCCGAGTTGAGCGGGATCACGTCTAAGAGCGATGCGATCCGCATGGTTTTACGCCGTGCGAGCATCCGCACGGTCGTGGCTTTTTGGGAAAGCTTGATGGCGCTGAACTCCGGCAGCGTGATCCCAGGGTAGTAGTGGGCGAGCACGTAGTTGCCTGCCCAGAGCGTCACCGTGCCCACTGTAACGGGTTTGACGACCTCGAGGATATCATAGCAGGACTGAGCCGATGGCGTCGGCGTACCGCCCGGCAGGGCCACTGCGAGGTCAATGTAGTGGTCGCTCCGGTCGCGGAATCTGACCTTGAGCCGCATGATCACATTGGTGTCCGATGCGTTATCGCTCATGGCCGTGAGCGTCAGTCCCCCGCGTGGAAACTTTCTCTGAATGGGGCTGGTGAGCCGGTCTTGCCATTGCCATCCGGCTTCCATGTCGCTCGAGCCCGGGCCGTTCTGGGTGAACTCGTACAGGCTCGAGTGGCTGAAGGCTGGCTGGCCGTTGATGTTGATTTTTAGCGGCTTCTCAACTTGATATGGCAACCACACGTAGTAGTCCTGCTGAACCGGCAGGTCCACGTACACCATCAGAGGGTCAAAGGTGAGGCTGCTCTGGCTAGCCTTGCGCGCCAGGGTTTCGACCGCCCTGGTTAAGACGCTAAAAAGATAGCTCTGCTCGCAGCGCCCGGTCACCTGGGCCACCTCTTGGATGATATCTTGGACTACGATCATTTTGGCGGCTCAGTACTTCCGAAACTCCCCTGGACTAGCTTTTGCTCCTCTTTGTCGATTTGGCCCACCATATTGGTAGTCTTTATCTGGCGCTCTTCCATGCGGCCAAGGGTTACATGCAGTTCATCGATCTTCTCCTCGATGCGCTGCAACCATCCAGAGAGGCTGTCTTCGGCCATAGCTATTTTGTTGAGGTAACTTTCTCTGCTTCTTTAACCCGGGCCCGGTCGCGTTCCCTGTCCCGGTCGTGCTTGTCCATTGCGTCCTCGACCTGTTCCCGACTCGTCTTGCGCGGGTGAGAATTCTTCGAGCTTCCGCCTCCGCCTTTGTGTTGGAACTCGTGGATGTCGAGGTCGTAGTGGTGAGTCTCTTTCCCGTCGCGGTCGCTGCGGACCTCGTGGCCTTTACACTTGCCTTTACACGTGGCCTCGAACTCGTGGCCAGCCTCAAGGCCTTCGATCGCCTTGGGCAATTCTCGCAAGGAGAGCCCAGGAGCAATCTCCTCATTCTCGGACGGCTTCAGCACCCTGAACTCGTCCTTCATTTTTCTAGTGACTTTCATAAAAGGGGAGGGAACTGATCCCAGTTAATCTGGGGCAGCGCGGCTCGAGCGCTTTCATACCCACCCCAGGCGATGAAATGATCATACGCGGCTTTTGCTAATTCGTCAGTAGGCCGGGGCCAACCGATCGCTGAGCCTGGGAAATAGATCATGGCGATAATCTCTTCCTCGGTGCCACCGCGCTGGCAGTCGCCGCTCAAGCCCAGGGCCGTGTTGAGCGCGATCGAGCCTTCTCCGATCTGATTGGCCGGGCCGACGTCGGCATAGAGCGCCCAGGTCATTTTTGAGCTCTTCTCGTTAAAGACCACGAAGAGATCGCCCAGCATCTGAGCGGGGCTAAACTTGGGCTTCGAAGGCAGCACCACAAAAGGGATCTGGCCGGAATTGACGTAACGCCTGGGGTTGGAGGCCGCGAGGCTATGGTCCTCCAGTGAGGTCGTACTCACAAAGAAGCCTGGAGCCGGATCGCTCGCCTCCTGAATGAAGGGAATGCCTTCACCATCGCAGGCAAGGCCCCACCAGTTGCCCGGGTGCCCGGCGTTCGCTAGAAAATCAAGCCCAGGCGGTCGGCCATTGGGATTGTAACAACGCGGGTCACCGTCTCCGTCGACCGCCAGCTTGCAGGTCCAGAACAGGGTGCCCGGCTTATTGTCCAACTGCATGATCCAATTGCTTCCAAAGGTATGAACGGCGCTTCTACTCATTGGGTATCAGCCTGTGAGAGTGGGCTCTCCTGGGGTTGAGGGTTGAGGGCTTCAACATCCTCTTGAACTGTCGTCAGTGAGGTTTGAAGTCCCGTAATTCCGTTTCCAGCGCTAATGGCTTTATTCTGAATGTCAGTGTCGATGCTCAGCAGATTTTTCCTGAACTGGCTCGCGTTCTGTTCGTTGTTTTGGATCAGCTGTTTGAGATCTTTAAGCTCGGTATCGTAAGTCGTGAGCTTATTATTGACTCCGTTCCAGAGGGTGTTGCCGATCATAAAAACGACCACAAAAGCCAGCGCATAAATGTAGAGCGGTTGATGCATCAGCGGTGCTTAGGCGGTTGGTTTTGCTGCTGCGGCTCAAAATTGGCTGGCGGCGTACTGGACTGGACCGGCACATAGGGAGTTGCTTGTGTTTGGGCTCTGACAAAGCTCGCGATCCTGCGCTCGTCCCGTTTGAGGTCAGCCTGGAGTTGTACGAGCCCCTGCTCACCAGTCGATACTCTGGAATCGAGTTGGCCTTGAGCGGCTTTCAGCGCGCTGACTTGCGCCAGCTGATCGTTGAGGATCGAAACCTTGCTGACGATCTCGGTCTGAGTCTTTTTAAGACTGTCCAGGTCATCATTGGTCGTCGTGTGGTTGGTGTTAGCCGTGTACTGCTGCATCACCGCCGCGACCACAATGGTCGCGATCGTCGCTAAGGGCCCGGCTTGCGCCGGGAGACCTGCGAGCCCTCCCCCAGCGGTGGGCGGCGGTGTCCCTTCATCCGGCACGTCGCTTCCTGAACCCTCCTTTTGGCTTTTTAGCGATCCGATGCAAGTCGCGAGCCGGGATATCCTGCGCGATCTTGGCCGCTGCGGAGCTATAGCTTATTGGGGTCGTGCCCTCTTGCATTCCGCGAGCCGCTCCCATCAGCCGCTGTTGAGCTGGGGTCGTCTTTTTGCCTCTGATCGTTCCTACCTTTTTTCCTGGCATAGTTATTCAAAGAGTAAGTTGATGGCTGCAAGAACTCGTTGTTTACAAGTCTGTCTCTCGTTGGCCCTGGCGCTTTGATATCCCAGCAAATAGATCTGCATGACCACTCCTAAGATTTTGCGCTCGAAAGGGAAGCTGTTGGAGTCAACGCTGAAAAGCTCGCGATCGTCTTTGAGGTAGCAGCGGATGATCCCTCCGCTCTGCACCGCGTAGTTCCCGCTATCCAGCTCGATCTTATGGCTCTCGGGTAACACAATGCGCTTAGCTGTCCCGACATGCTCAAACTCGTCTCCGTTTTCTGGTAGGTCTTCGCTCATAGCTTTTTTACATTGCACAATCTGCCACCCAACCAGCAAGAACCTGTTGTCCTTCACCTGTAGCGGTGATGTTTGCATTGGTGTTGATGTTCATCAGAGTATTGTCGGTCGCCGTGGTGCCGGTACTGCTTAAAAATTGACCCGTCCCTTCAATATAGATGAGACCCACTCTGGCACTCTGATCGCAGAATGACATGGTTGGAGCCCTGCACATTCTCGGAGAAAACCGAAGGAGTCCACGCACAAGGGCTAGGTTAGGAACCGCCATCCCGATCACTTCCCAGTTCCCATTCGGAAAACGCTGGCCGTAGGGCCCCGATTTTTGGTAGTAACGCCTGCACTCATTCACGTTCTGCTGAAAGGGCTTGTCGATGAAGGTCGTGCAAACTGATCCCGGTTCGTGCTGCAAAAAGCAAAGATCGAAAGTTGCGCCGACTGGCCCAAAAGCGAAGTTGCCCATGCCAGAGAAACCAAGAAAATTGCCGTTCTGCCACGTGTTCTGAGTGCCGCTCGGGATCCAATAATTCGATCCAGCTGCTAAGACGATCGAAATGAGATAGCCGACTACCCCATTAGCCGTCGAGAAGTTGCCTCCGCTCGTCGGCCACGAGAGAGCTGGCAGAGTGATTAGTGTGAGCGTGTTAGCCGGGCCCAGGGTGACAGGCAAAACCAGACTGCGCGTCGCGGGAGAATCACGAATAGAGATAGCAAAAGAGAGGTTAGGAATGCTGGAACGGCAGAGCAGACTGAGTGAGTGAAAATCACTCATCATTTCTCGTGCGACTGGACCTTCCACCTGGGTATAGAAGCCTCCCCAATCAGACGCAGCCAGGACAGTCTTGGTCGTGCTTAGGGTCGTGCGCATGAAGCGCTTAGAGATCGCAAAGTTAGTGCCGGGGAGGAGAATCCCGCCGCCGATGCCATCGGTTGCTGCAGCGGCCTGAACGGTGCCAGTTACTGGAAGCACGCCTACCCAGCGATCTTCAATCCATTGACCCGCCATGGCCGTCAACGAGATCGCCGTACCGACATTGCGCTGTATCACCTCGAAATTCGGGTTGCCCACCGCATTGTATGAACGAAGGCGCACCGCCCAGATGGCCGGAGGCGAGACCGCAGCTACCGCCGCTGAGAGTGGCTGACAGGCGTTAGTCCCATCGACAAAGTCCGTCGTGTTGCCGCTGAGCTGGGTGAGAAATCCCGGCGCGGTCACCGTGGCTAAGCTGATCGGATCAGTGCCGGTCGGCGCGTGAGTCGGCGCATGCGGAGTAGGAGGGAAAGCGTTTGGCCGGTTAGTAATGATTGACCAGTCACTCGGGAAACTGGTTGGAGCTCCGGTGACGCCTTGCCAGGGGACCGAGTTGGCCAGATTAGCCTGCGGCACCGTGACCCCAGGAGCGAGACCGTTAGCCAAAACAGCTCGGTCCACGACGCCGAAGACGCCGTTAGTCGCGTACTCGGTCGAGAGCATGTCGCCGCCGCCAGGACCGCCGCCGCCGCCGGTTGCGGTGATGCGGATAGAGACCGCGTCTTCTTGGATTGAGATGCCAGCTCCTTGCAGGAGGGTTTTAAACGGCCAATAGACTCCGCTTTGTCCAATCATATTAGGTAAGTGCGGTTAGAGTGGCCAGACCCACGATAATCCCGGCTTGAAAATAGCTGGATTGGCCGGTTGCGACGTCGAGAATCACTCGCCACGCAAACGCATTGGGAGTGGCCGGAAAGACCTGGGTCATGGCTCCGCTGGTCAACACCAGCGAGAGCAACGATTCTTTGTTGGTCATGACGCTGATATCGGTTGAGGCCGTGACCTGCACCCAGCCGGGGATCCCGCTATCCCAGACCTCAAAGTGAACCGTCCCTTGAACGGGGAAGGCAAGGTTGGGTTTGTATAGGTAACATTGCCTAATCAAGTAGATTCCGCTCGAAGGGTTAACTACCGCCGTGCTCAAAAGCTGAGCTCCGGCAGTGTCTCCCGGCGTGATCGAGACCGGCCCCTCAGCCGAAAGGGCAAGGACGCCTGGAAGCGGGTGCCAGTTAATGTCTCCGCCCATGTAGTCCAGAACGTGGCCGCTTCCGGCTGGCATCAGGCCGTCTAAGAGCACGGTGGCAATCGGAATAGAATCATTGCCGTTTTGCAGATGGCTGGGGGCATGAGGGCTGGGCGGGAAAACCGTCGGAAGGTTTGTGATGTTGCCCCACAGAACTGTGGTCGCGGTATCAGCCAGGACCGCGTGATCGACTACGCCGGGCTGGCCGTTAGTCGCGTAGGTCGACTTCAACATGTAATTGGTCATGTCTGCATCGGGCTGCATCACGACCAAAGGCAGGCACTGCTGATTCTGGTAATCAGCGGGAAGGGGCACTTCGATAGGCTGCGCAGGGATAAGGTTTACACTCATAGGGCTAAGGCCTGTGCGGCCTGAACAGTGGCTTGAGAGAGTGGGTTTACGGTAGTGTTCTCTTGGGAGAGGCTGAGGTCGCTGGAGGGCAGGATATCGAGCTGGCCCCGGGCAAAGGTCGTAACCAAGCCCCCAGGCGTCTGGGACTTAAGATCGAAGGCGTAGCTGCCCGGCCAGACTTGCAACGTGTTCTTAGGTAAGACGATCAGGCACGTCCAGGCACACGCCCCGTGCTGCGCGTTCCAGACCACTTTAAAGAGCGTATTGGGATCCAGCGGGTCCAGGCTCTCTTTAACCGTGAATTGAAAGACCCAGTCGGTGATATCTGGGGTCATCGGGCAGTTACAGAAAAGCTCGATGAAGTAACACAGACAATCGCCCTGGACCATCTCCCAGTGGAGATTGTTCTGGTCGTCGCCCATCCAGAATGGCCGCACCGGCTGCTGGGGCCGGAGGACCGGATAAAGACCGTTCTCGCCGAACATAACCTTGGAGTTATACTCCGGCTCCCTGGGCGCAAGAAACTCTAAACCGTAGGACGAGGACGCCTCAGAGTTTTTTAAAGAGCGCCCAGAGACGCTTGGACGCTCTTGTTTTTCCCAGGGAGTCGGAGCACATCGGCCATTGCTTAAATGGTTAGACTGCCAGTGTATCCCAGCATGCCGCCGGTCGCGGTCCCGCCAGGATACCCAACACATTGTGTAAAGCCGAAATCGGGTTGGCAACGTTTGAATGCGATGGGGATCACCGCGTGAGGCCTCTCCGGTCTATAGGCTCTAGTAATTTGATAAATATGATAACCGAAGTCGCCAAAAACGTTACAGTCGTTATCGCGGATTACGACGAACTCGAGTTCTCCCTGGGAGAATTGGGGTGGAAATTTCCATTCCCCGGCTCCGGTGTAGGTCTCTGGGACCAAGCGCCGGAAGGAGTTCGAGAAGATCAAAAAGCAGATCTCGTATTGGGCTTCGAGGTAATCGGGATTGGCTCTGGCACCCACGCCTTTAGAAACTTGGACCGCGATCTCAGGCTCGATGAAGTCTGGGATCAGCTGGCCGTTAAGCTCTTGGAAGGTGTTAAAACGCAGGGGCTGCTGATCGATCCCCATCGCGATACCCTGGTATGGTCCATACCATGTGTAGCCTGTTATGGTCTCTTCACCAAGGTTGTAGCGGCCTGTCGTTAGAGACCGCATGTCGTAGCGGACGTTGAGCTCTTCGCGCAGGACGTCAATAATGTCGGCCCCGCCGATGAACTTCGCGATTGTCCCGCCCTCACTTTCGAAGGGCTCCGCCAGGAGGGCTTCATGGGCCCAGGTCTCAGTGTACTTGAGGAACTTGAAAGTGATTGGTGTATCGGGTGGAGTGTCGTCGTTAAAGCTGACGTCAATCGCCTGGACGTCGCCACTGACCATCTGCGGGAAAGTGTACCCGGTGTTGACCTTGATCTTGACGCCCGAGCGTAAAAGGAGCTGCGAGCGAACATCAATGTTCATGAAGTAGAGCAGCTGCTTCTGGAGCGCATCCTGGGTCGCAGAATAGGAGGCCTGGAACGCAGATCTCATCTGCTTGACGCAAACTTTTGGACCTCTACCTCTGATGTTGCCCAACTTGGTCGTATACTCGGTCGAGCCGGTTTCGGCGACCTGCCCGAGGTCCGCGCATGAATCTACATCGTTGAAAAATGTTGGGGTGACGAGGCTGTGGTTTAGTATCGGCCTCTCCATGACGACGTTACGTTGCTCGTCACTAATTGCGGACTGAAATACCCCGCCATCAAGTACGTCAGCAAAAGGTGCTCGACGCATCAGCAAAAGGGTGATGTTGCCAACTAGGCGCGACACATCGCGATTTGCGAAATCTACTGCAGCTTGAGGAGTAAGAAGACAATCGGCCATAAAGGCGCATGAGGTTTGGGTGAAAGGTTAGGACACAACCCACCCGCGAATGCGGATGGCTAACGGGCACCCGAGATTAACGCTGCGGCGACCAGCGGGATCCTCGGTTTGACTTTTCACTAGGCCCGAAGCGGATCCAAGAGCCTGCGATCCAAGCTGTACGCCCCTTCTTTCGAATTGACAAGAAAAGAGTCAGTCTGCGAGGGTTCGAGGCGAAAGAGTTTGGTTGCTAGCCGGGTGGCTGGCATCTCGAATACGATTGTTCATCAGCATTGGGCGGCAGACTTAATTAAGACGTAGTCTGCCGTCCTTTGTTTTTCTCGAGCGAGCTGATACTCTAGGCCTTGAGCGATGGCCTCTGACGTTGCAACCCTACCGCAGCGAGTTCAGGATAAGATCTCCGTTGACCCTGCAACCGGCTGCTGGATGTGGACCGGAACGATTTTAAATTCCGGCTACCCCGTAATCAGCGTAGGCAGCAGATCCGATGGCAGCAGGGCTAACCGACGCGCCCATAAATTTGTCTGGGAATTCCTTGGAGGCGCGCGCGGCCAATTGCACCATCGCTGTTTAAGAAAACGTTGTGTAAATCCGCTTCACTTGGAGCTTGTCGTTCCGGTTGAACACCGCGCTCGCCATCCCTGGCGGAAAGTCGTCTGCAAGCGCGGTCATTCGTTGCGGCCCGAGAATCGGGATAGCAATGGAGGGTGCCGAGAATGCAGAAGGTTAGCCGATAGGATCAAGTACTGGCGAAAGAAAGGAGGGTCTTAGCATCGCCTATCCTCAAAATTCGCGAGTTCCAGTGCAAGATCGCTACTGGATTAACGGGGCGAACACCCTCATTTTCCCGACCGATATCGGCCAAGGCGGCTACTACTGGGGCGAGAACATCATCAACCGGGGCGGCATCGTTACGACGCGGCCCGGGAAAAATCTGATCTTTTCTCTGCCGGGCACCCGGGCTCAAGGCATGACCCTTTACCGGCCCTATCGGGAGCGAGAGCAGCTAGTGTGGTCGGTCGACGGCAACATTTACTGGAGTGAGTGGCCTTTTGAGACCTACGCTTATCTGCCGCGAGTCCAGTTCTGGAGCGGAAGCCCCCAGGTCTATTTCTGTCAGGCTAGACAAGCTACCCGGCAGAATCCTGACGGGAGCCTGACAGTCTTGGAAGTCCCGATCGATGTGCTCTTCATGCAGGACGGCTATACGCCCAGCGCTTTCTACATCGCGACCTCTTCGACCGCCTCTGCTCAGTCAGGCCACAATCAGGCCGGAGCCCCCTGGAACCAGCTGCCGGTTGGGACCGTCATGGCCTATTCGGGCTACCGGCTCTGGAGCGCCTACCGGGAGACCATCTTCGCAAGTGACCTCATGAACCCTAACAGCTTTACTGAGGGGACCTATCTTGCGACCGCCAACGGCTTCAAGCTGCCAGAGCCTGCGACCGGCATGCTGAATATTCCGGCTAGCCCGGGCTCCAACGACACTTTGATTGCTTTCACGCCCTGGTCGATCACGAGCCTCCAATCCGGCATCATTGACCGGACTCAGTGGCAGCAGACGCCCAATTTCCAGCAGATCGTTTCCGCCGACTTCGGCACCGTGGCCCCGTTTAGCCCGGTGAACCAGTTCGGCCTGCCGTGGTTCTATTCCGAAGAGGGCTTGGTAAACCTGAACGAGGCCCTGAATCAGTACCGCTCGAGCATGGTCAACCCGCGTGATGGCGAGATGACCCGCTCCAAACAGAACATGAGCCCGGTCAGGAGCGGCATCTGCACGGCCAGCTGGTACAACTGGCTCCTGGTCTCGGTCCCGAGCGGTTCGCGCTGGAACCGGCACACGTGGGTGATGGACGGCTCGCCCCAGGCGCAGCTCTCGACTCAGGCCGCTCCGGCTTACGCTGGCATCTGGACCGGCACCTTCCCTGTCCAATATGTGACCGGCGAATTCCAAGACGTGCCCAGGTGTTTCGAGCTGGCTTACTCGTGTGAGCCAGATCCCTGGGGCAATCACATTCAGATCTGGGAGAACTTTATTGGGCGCAAGACCGATCAAGTCCTGGGGAACGATACGCCGATCCAGTGCTCCTGGGAGACCAAGGTCTTTGAGATCGCAGCGACCGGCGAGCTCGTGCGCTTCAAGTACGCCGAGTTCGATATCTGCGAGTTAGTCGGCACGGTCGAGGTGACCATCTACTACGCGGGGATTAAAGGCCACTATCGCAAGTGCTACGACCTGATCTTGAACGCGGAAGAGGGCGTGCCGGGCAACGATAACTATTCGGTCTGGACGTACTCGGGGCTCGCCACCGATACCTTTATCGAGACCTTGCGTCCGCAGACCCGCACGATCCGCACGCCTGATTTTAGCGGCTCGCCGGTTGAACAGACTCAAGATGACTGCGCCGACACTTGCGGAATTGAGAGCCCTTACCAGCATAACGTCGACCGGGGCTTCCAGCTCCTGGTTAACTGGACTGGCCGGATGGCGATCCGCGAGATGCGTCTTTTTATCGATCCTTACCCGCAGCCCGGCGTCGGCCAATGCACGCCGACTGAGGCTGGAGTAACCACTAATATCGTGAGCGCGATCGGCTGTTTGCCGCCGCCAAACGTCTGCACGATCCCCGTGCCATGAGGGTCAAAATCTTTCAGCCTTTTCAGAAAGTCTGGACGCCCAGGACGCCGGATAGCGGCTACTCGAGTTTCGGCCCATCACCGCCCAACCCGATCGTCCTGACTCCCTTAAAAACCGAGACTCTTGGCCACTCCCTTACGCTGGGCTCCATCTCTTACTACGTCGGAGTGATGTTCGTAAGCCAGCAGGAAACCTTGAATGACTCCGTTCGGTTCGCTAGCGGCCAGTACATCCCTGCCAGTGTCACAGAAGCTGAGCCCATCGGCTCACAAGTCGCCTTTGGTAACGCCACCTACACGCCATGAAAATCAAATCTCACGCTCGGCTGAGCGGTAAAGTCAAAGTCGCGATCGTAGAAGACGGCAGGGTGGTGAGGGAGTTTCCCTGGCAGGACAACTTGATTCTAGACCAGGGGCTTGATTACGTCGCGAGCACTCTGTGGAACCAGCTCTTCACCGCCGTCGCTTGCGGCACCGGCACTAACCCTACAGGCCGCGCGCCCACCAACACGGCTACGATGGTCGGCAACACGATCACGGCCAACGCGGCAGGCGTTTTTGTTTCAAGCGACGTGGATGCTGACGTCGTCTTTCATCCGAGCTTGGCGCGTTTTAAGATTCAGGCGGTCGCCGGAGACGGCAGCTCGGTCACGGTCTTTGGAGCTGGCTCGACCATCACGAGCCCGAGCGCCTTCACGCTTGAGTACGTCGGCCAGACCATTCTGGGAGCCGAGGTCAAACGCACTTCGATCGCGCTGGGAACACCTGGGGCCTGTATCACGGTCGTCAGCGATGCCGCGATCACCTTGCAGCGCACGTGGCAGTTCAGCCCTGAAGCGACCCAGATCACCTATACCGAGCTCGGCCTTTCTCCCAACGCGAGCGCAGGCAATAACCTCTTCAGCCGGATCCTGCTCCTTAACCCGGTCACCCTGAGCGGCCCTACAGTCAACCTGCCTAACGGCCAGCAGCTGCAGGTCACCTATCAGTTAATCGTGCAGTTCGATTACGGCCAGGGCCCAGGCAACTTCTTTTCTGGCACCACTCCGACCTCGATCATTTTCACCAACCTGCCGGTCAACTGGAACATCACGAGCTACGCGAATTCCGCGACCAAGCCCGGGTTCCTAGCGGTCACCGTGACCGGGCAGATGCCAGCGCTCCCGACCGGCAACGTGATCCTGGCAGGTTCAAGTGTGACTGGCTACGACGGCACCTGGATAGTGCTTGATACGGTGCCTTTCACCGATCCGACTAACGGCGCTTCGACAATCCTTTCTTTGCAGGTCGCCTGGGCCGGGACCGCCAGCGGTGGAACCTTGACTGTCCCGCCGGATGCGTTCTTCTTCCGCCCTTGCCAGGGTATTTATCAAGTCGGTTCTGTCGGCCAGAGCCAAGCCCCGAGCCCTACGCCAGACGTCTTCTTAGGCTACGGTGAACCGAGCGTCCTGGGCTCCGGCTGGATCTCAACTCTCGGCTTCCCGTCCATGGGCTCAAACCTCGTGCCGACACGCCTGGATCCAACAACGGTTATCACTGGCACAGTCACGCCCACGCCTTACGCACCCGGCTCCTTCACCCAGTCTAAGCCGGTCAATATCGCGATTCCCCCAGGACCCACTCAGTTCAACTTGGCTAGCTTCGGCTACGGGGCAGCGGATCTGACCAACCAGATCGAAACCTATTGCTGGCTCCAGCCGCGAGTCTGCCAGCCGGGCTCAAGCATTCAGATTGTCTTCAACTTCTCTTGGGGCCGGGGAGGAGCCAGCGCCCAGTGAGTATCCCCATCGAGTTCATTCTGGACCGTAACCCTAAGGAGACGCCCGAAAGCGTCCAAGAGTTACTCAATTCGATCGCGGACTCGATGACGACGGCCTACGCGCCCTCCTTTCCGATCTCGAGCTACGTCGTCGGCCAGCTGGGAGGCACTCTTCCCCTCTCTAACGTTGGGCCCTGGGCGAACGGGAGCGAGTGGTGGTTCTGGGACCCGAGCGCCGGAGCCTACGTGCGCGGCCAGGACGGCGTCCCGGTCGGCTCGATCTTTATCTGGGGCGGGACCGGAGCTCCTGATAACTGGCTCATCTGTGATGGCAGCGAAGTGAGCCGCACCCAGTACAACCTGCTCTATCAGCAGATCGGCAATATCTGGGGCCCAGGCGACGGGCTCACGACCTTCAACCTTCCGCCTGGGGCTTGCATGTACCTCAACATCCAAAATGTGCATTTTCAGCCCGAGGTTGCGCCTCAAGCACCCCATACGCTGGGCAGCACGGGTGGTAGCCAGATTATCGCTCCCTTGCACGGCTCACAGTTACCAGCCTGCCAAGTGCGCGTCGGCTTTTTCTGGGCCTCCAAGGTGACTCAAGTGCCCAGCCAAGCCACGCCGGTCTCGTTTCTGACTGGCGAGACCGGCGACGGCCAGTTCTGGAATTTCCAGATCCTGGGCGCTCCGCCAAACGAGGCTCCTACCAGCGATGTAAACCAGACCCAGCTCTCCAATATGCCGCCCTTTGCTGCGGCCAACTTCATCATCAAGTTTCAGTAGCTATGGCAGTCCCTGTCCCAGTCAGCCTGACAATGCAGAAAGTGCCGATCGGCTGGAAAGGCACTTCGCTTCTTGATGTCGCTAAGCTCGTGACCTCCCTGATCTCGGGCTCCATGAACATCAGCCTGATTGTGGGCCGGGTCGGTGGACCCCAGCCTGGGACTAACGTCGGCCCTTGGATCAACGGAGACGAATGGTGGTTCTGGGATCCTACCTACGGCTACGTCCCAAGCCAGCAAGGCTGTCCGATCGGCACCGTGGCCATGTGGGGCGGAGGCAACCCTCCGGCACGCTGGCTTTTGTGCGATCACGCTTTTGTCTCAACGGTGACCTATGCGCGGCTTTTCGGGGCGATCGGCTATACCTGGGGCGCAGCCGCTGGAGCCTTCCGCCTGCCTCCCGGTGGCCGTTTCTACTTTAATGCGAACGCCTCTAACACCGACATTGATCCCAATGTGCCCAGTAACGGCAGCGACGTCGCAAGCCAAGGTGGGGCGCAAAGCGCTCTTTTCAGCGCAGCTTGTCTTCCGGCACTCGTCATAGAGGTCCCCTACCAGAACCCTTCGATTCAAGACCTTGGCTCCGGCGCAAGTCCCAACGCGACCGCTGCGACCCCGGGAGCGCCTACGGGTCCTTACAACGCTTACCCGGTCCTTAACAACGAGGTCCGAGACGGCTACTTAGCGCCTTTGCCTGCCGGTGGCACCCAGCAGCCGACCCCAACGATGCCGCCCTTTGCCTTGTGTAACTTCATCATCAAATACCTTTAGCCATGGCCGTTCCTGTCCCTATCGACCTGTCAGTCGCCGCAGCTCCGCAAGGCTGGGGCGGCGACGTCCAAGACTTCGCGACGCTCTTTCTGGAATCGGTCTCGGGGCAGCTCGACCCAACCTATTTAATCGGAGTTGTAGGAGGTCCGATCCCTACCCACGACGAGGGCCCCTATTTTGACGGCGCGGAATGGTGGTTCTTTGACCCGCTGACCGGCCAGTACCAGCCCGGCGACCAAGGGTGCCCGATCGGCACCATTGCCATGTGGGGCGGCGTGGGCGCTCCGGCGCGCTGGCTTCTTTGCGATGGACGCAATGTCTCGCGTTTTACCTACTCGCGCCTCTTCCAGCGCATTGGGACGACCTGGGGCGTCGGCGACGGCCAGTCCAGCTTCGGCCTGCCGCCAGCTGGCAAGTTTTACGTGAACGCTGCAGGCTTTGTCGCCGCTGCCCAGGTGCCGATCGACGCGCTGCCGCAGCCGCAGCCCCCGGGAGTGACGGCTACCGATTACCCGAGCTCAGGGCCCGGCGCACGCGGCGGAGCGCAGCTCTCAGGCTTAATGCTTGCAACCGATCTGCCTTCGCTAGCAGTCCAGTTGCGGTGGAACTACGACAACTACTCAGGCGGTACTCCGCAAAACCCGGGGGGCAATATCGCCAATTTGCAGTGGGCCACTTCCACCGCTGGCACCGCTTCCATGCAATTTCTAGTCTATCAACCTAACGGCACGCCGACCGGCAAAAACCAAGAGCAGTTCTCGGTGATGCCGCCTTACGCCATGATGAATCACATCATCAAATACCAATGAATGCCGATGAAGAAAAAGAGCTCTCCGATGCCTGGGACCAATGGTTCATCTGGCTCTTTGCCAGCTGGGAATACCCTGAGGCATACGATCTCACAGGTCCGCTTGGATAACTGGGACTCGGTCAAGCTCTGGGATTTGGAGGCTTTCGCGGCTGAATGCGGCCACGCGCTCCAGCCGGTGTTCCCCATTTTTCTCGTCCTGGTCGACCAAGCCCTGGCCGCGTTTTACTACGCGCACCCGGTTGTGACGATTCGTCCGACTGTCCATCCTATGCTGCTCAGTCCGCGTGCCTTTCACGACGCGGCCAAGAGCGTCATCGCTTACACGCGCTCCTTCGGCGACCCGCTCTGGCTGATCGACGAAAAAAGCAAGTTGGCTAGCGCCCCGCTTTTGGCTAAGCTGGGCCTCGAGCACGAAAGAGTTAGCGTCTTTGGAGTACGCTAATGCCGACCCAAGCCCCTACTATCCCCAAGCCCCAGAACCCGGGGCAGATGCCTGCTTTTATCTCGGCTAACCCGCAGCAGATCGAGAATCAAGCCGTGAGCATGGATCAGCAGGCTTACGGCCTATCCGATGCCGACTTCCGCCAGCGTTATCCCCAGCTCTATAACGCCCAGCAGACGTTCATGAACAATCTGAACAGCCAGATGAGCGGGAACATCACCCCGCAGCTGCAGAATCTCTGGACGCAGAGCGGTCTCACCGGGGCCCTGGGCGCGACCGGCGGCTGGTCACTGGGAAGCGGCACAACCGGCATGGCGAACATCGCCAGGAATCTGGGGCTCAACCAGAGGCAGTACCAGCAAGACCTGCTCAACCAGTTCCAGACGGCCAACTCGACTTTCACTCCCAGGACTTTCGGCGTCTCCGGCGCGGACGCGGCCAACATCGCCCTTTCCAACATCGCGGGGCAGAACAACTGGAACCAAGCAAATTACGCGTACAAGGTCCAAGAGAGCCAGTACGCGACAGGGCTAGCGGCTCAGCAAGCGGTCGCAAGCGCTAACGCGGCCAACGCGCAGACCCAAGGTCTGATTGGCGGGGGAACCAGCGCCTTATCTGCTCTGGCCGTAGTGGCATTCTGCTGGGTCGCCAGGGCCTGCTACGGCCCCTACAGCGCTGGATTCTGGCGCTTCCGCTACATCATGCTTACCCGGGCTCCGGCGTGGCTTAAAAGAGCGTATAGACACTTCGGCCCAGGCGTGGCAGAATGGCTCGCTACCTCAAAAGCCAGGGGGCTAGTCGCTATTTTGTTGAGGCTGGCCACTTGGCGATTCCGATGGGCGATCCTTCCGATTTAGCCCGACCTAAATTAATCTCCACCTTTTGTGGAGATTAATGCCATGTCAACACTAGGATATCTCGCTAACCCTTCGCGAAGCGCTGAGCGCCAGGACCTTGCAGAAACCATCTGGCGTCTGCCGTATTCCAGACTGGAGAAGTATGGGATCACTTCTTACCGCGAAATCACCGGCCTCGATATCATCGGGATCCCAATCTGGATCGCGCACCGGCCCCTGTCCTCGACGATCTCGGTGACCGCCGGTAAGAACCCCGATCGGATGCTAGCCGCAGTCGGCTCAATCACCGAGGCGATCGAGTTCTGGGCCAGCGAACAGCCCCAAGGCAAATATCACTTGATGAGCTGGCGGCAGATGGATGAGATGGGCCGTTCGGGGGACGAACCCCGCATCGCCTTGACCGGCGCTGAGCTCTTGGACCTGCAAGACTACCCGCTAGCTAGGGATAACGTGCTGGACGAGAACACGCCCATTGCCTGGGAGATGGTCGAAGGGATCGGGGAGGGGATGCCCCTTGCCTGGATGCCCAGCCACTTGATCTGGCTTAAAGACCGGGTCGCCATGCAGTTCCTTGACGTCCAGCAGAGCTCTAACGGCCTAGCGAGCGGCACCAGCCAGGAGGACGCGCTCTTGCAGGCCCTCTATGAGCTAGTCGAGCGCGACGGGTGGACTATCAATTACCACTTGCGTAGCACCCTTGGCCTGCCGCCTGTCCCGATCTCGCTAGTGAACCTCCCGCCGGAGCTTGCCTGGAGCATCGGCCTCATCCGCCAAGCTGGCCTCTGGCCCATGCTCTTTGACTGCACGCAAAGCGACCTGCACATTCCCGTGTGCGGGTGCGCCCTGTTTGGCCGTGATAACGTTGGGCTCTTCGGCGGCTACGGGGCGCATCTCTCCTTCCGAGTCGCCGCCCAGCGCGCGATCATCGAGGCCGTGCAAAGCCGTCTGTGCTACATCTCCGGCGCTCGAGACGATCTCTACCGGCGCGACTTTATCGTCATGAAACAGACGGCCACTGAGAAGCTCATTCGCCAGCTCGAGAACCTCCCTACGACCGAGATTGACTGGGAGCTCGACACTCAGTACGAGGGCCCGATTGAAGAGCTCCGCGCCCTGGTGTCACGGCTCAACTCCGCCGGGATAAAGCGCCTTTACTTTCGCACCCTGGCACAAGAGGATTTCGGCATCCACACGCTGCACGTGGTCAAGGCCATTGCCCCGCAACTCGAAGGCGTACACTGCGAGTATTGGCGCACCAATGGCCGGGCTACCGCAGCGCTGGCCAAATACATGAAAGACCATGGAGCCTAAGCATACGCGCAATAGCCCCAGGCTGACTCCCTGTTGCGGCTACCTTGTCGACTGCTCGGCACCAAGCCCGGGTGAGCCAGACCAGCAGGCCGTGGCGGAGGCCGGGGACGTCAGCGCCTGTTTTAACTGCGGGACGTGGCTAGTCTTTACCGACAAGGAAGGCGGCTTGCGTAAGATGACCGATAGAGAGAAACGCAAGCTGCACCCTGAGAGCCTGCGCGAGCTCTGCAGGCTGACCAGCATGATAAAGAAGCTCGGGCCTCCGCCTTCAGTGCGACAACGTAAGTTCAGCTAATGGAACCGAAATCTGACAAGGAACGCATCGAGCAGCTCGAAAACGCTGAGAGCCTCGAAGATATCCGCAAGGCGCTGGAGGGGCTCACAGATGAGGATCGCGAGTGGCTAGCTATGGGGGGATTTGTGTGAGCGAAGCGCCTGAAAAGGTCCTTGTTTACTCCGGCCCGAGCCTGGATCCAGAGACGATCCGCGAGGTCTTGCCTGAGGCGATCGTGATGCCTCCGGCGCGCCAAGGCGACGTCATCAGCCACGCGATGGAGTACGAGCCCTCGCACATTCTGCTCGTCGAGGGGACCTTCCATCAGTCGCTCTCGGTCTGGCACAAAGAGCTCTGCTGGTGCTTACAGATCCCAGGCGTCAAAGGCGTTTACGGTGCCGCTTCGATGGGTGCCTTGCGCGCTGCCGATCTTTGGAGCTGCGGCATGATCGGTTCAGGCCGGATTTATGAGTGGTACAACGAAGGCGTCGTGACCGACGAGAGCGAAGTCGCTAACGCCTACCGGCCAAAGCCTGACGGCTCTTTTATCGCGCTGACCGTTCCCCTGGTCAACGTGCGCGGAGCGCTCCTCAAGGCCAACGTGGCGATCGAGCGCGCCGACGAGCTCTTCTCTATCGCCCAGGCGATCCACTGGAGCGAACGCTCCCTTAAACAGCTACCGGAAGACCTGCAGGGCATGCTAGCCGCGCACAATCAGAAGGCGATTGACGCGCTGCAGCTTTTGTACACCTTCCGAGAGCTCAAGGCCCAACCGGATTCGAAGCTCCCCGGGACGGAAGCCTTGAGCCTTCTCTTTAGCGCCCAGTTCGAGCGCGACCGCTCGGTGCCGGTCAATAACCGGCCTCTCAAGCTGCAGGACCTGGATGCCTACATCACCCTCCACGACCAGGACTACGAGACGCACCTGGGCGATGCCGACAACCGGACCCTCGCCCTGCTCCTGGCCGACATTTACCGCATCCCGGTCACAGTGGACGAAATGAACATCGAATGGCAAAAATTCGTCCACCGCCTGGGCCTACGCAGCACCCAGGAGCACGATCAGTGGATGAGAGCCAACCACCTGAACGGCAGCGAGCTCTGCCGCCTGATGGTTGAAGAGGTCCGCTTGCGCAAGCTGCGCCGGGCCTTAATGACGCGCTCGGGGCCCAGAAAACGCACCAGCCGCCTGCTAGACTATTTCAAGCTAAACAAGCTCTATGAGTATTGGGCTAACGCTGCCGCGCACCACGAAAAGGCGATCGACTCCCAGGGCGGCGAGGCCACTCTGTACTTCGGCGGCGAGATCGACGTCTCTCAGCTATTGGCCCAGCACGCCAAGCGCACCGGCCTCACCATCAACCTGCCCCTGGAAGAGTACGCGCGCGAAATGGGCTTTGGGACCATAAGAGATTTGATGATCGCCCTCGCACGCGATAAGCTCGGCCAATCCGAGTCAGATGGCCACGTTTCTCCAGAACGCGCTTGACCAGTATAACCGGGGCTACAATCAACTCTATGGCAGCACCCGCGCAGAACCTATCTCAGTCGTGCCGGTCGCAAGCCCGGTTAGTGCCGGGACCCCACGGGATCCGCAGGTCGGACAACCCTTGGGCGCGCCTGATCAATCCACCGACCCAGCCAAGCTCCCGCCTACTGCCACGACATCTCTGGCTACTAGCAGTATTGGTCATCTGCCTGGGGCGCAGCTCCCGAACCTGAACCTGGGGGCTTCAGCGGCCAGCGGCGGCGGATCCAGCTCGGGCGGCGGGGACGGGAACAGCCTGACCCAGTTTTTCCAGAACCTCTTTAGCCAGAACCAGCAAGCCACCGGCCCCATAACTGCAGGCCAAGGCGCTTACGGCACCGTTGGAGACTTCGGCACTCCAGCCGCATCCGCAGGCTCGGCAGGCTCGCTAGGCACGATGAGCGGCGGCGGAGGCGCAGGAGCCGGAGCTGGCATCGGTTCGGCGATCGGATCGATCATCGGCCAGATCGGCCAGGGTGCGACCCAAGGGCTTAAGAACCTCAACTTCACTTTCACTAACCCCGCTGGGCCGCTTCCCAACCCGGCGGTCTTTGTGCCTATCCAGTTAGCTCCGGCCACCCAAAGGTAAGCCTATGCCTCAAGCCCCAGCTCAATGGTGGAACCAGCGCTCGACGATCTCGGTTCCAAACCTGATTACCCCGATGCTTGGCGGCACGCCGACCGCACCGGACGTGATTCAGCATCAGTACATCCCAAACTGGATGGACACGATTTCCAAAGGTGTTGATATCGGAGCCAAGCTCGCAGCCCTGCCGCGCGAGGGTGCCGAGAACGCCACTCAGATCGCCCTCCAGCAGATCGCTAAAGAGCAGGCCAAGGCCAACCAGCAGGCCTACAAGCAGATCATGAAGCAGTACGCCGACAACCCGGTACTGCGCGCCCAGGCCCTTAACGAGCTCAACATGCGCACCGGAGCTCCGATCATCTCTCCGGCTGGCGCTTCGACCAATCCCAGCTTGCCGTCCCAGGTCTATGGCCCCGGCTACATCCTCCAGAACCCACTGCTCGACGTCCCGCAGATCGTGCCGAAAACGACCACGCCCCAGCCGCAGACGCCGCAGACGCCGGAGCAGCCTAAGAGCCAGATGGATTCGCAGCTCGACAACTTCACCTCTTCCGCCGTGCCGACCGTAACGCCGCAGGGCTTCGGCCTTGAACCGGCCCTCTTTTTGGGCAGGCCCCAGTACCAATCTAACCTGACAGGAGGCGCGCTAGCTCCTGCTCCAATCGCTTAAAGCCTATGGCCGCTGAAGCTTACGATGAGATCCCAACGCTGATCCCTCAAGACTTGGGGCCAGACGCGGTCAAAGCCCAGAACCAAGCTTTTCGCAAAGCGGTGCAGGCCCAGACCGGCACCTTCCTGGGCTATCACAACACGATGCGCGGACGTTTCGAGGTCCGCAATGTGAACGGCCAGCAGATCCTCATGCGCACTGACCCCAGCGACCCTACCCAGATCCAAGTCTGGGAGCCGACCGCTCCAGAGCCGCACTCAGTCCCGATCGGCGGCACGCAGTTCGGCGGGGCCTTGAACGACTTGCGCGCCAGGGTCAGCTCGACCAGCCAGAACCCGCTCACCGGCAACGCCTGGAGTAAAGACGTCGCCGACCCCATGACCGCGAACTATGGCC